>JGI994J12354_10001782_pt1 | contig 21598 bp, 18 predicted proteins | sample IntmicLarv3ML3BL_FD_12354 | JGI IMG/M metagenome (IMG submission 12354) | reverse complement strand
TGTTATTAAGTTATTTGAAATGGTACTTTTTAAGAGAAGACTGGACTGCGTCGCCGCAATCCTGATGACACATGTTCCGGGCTCCTGATTTAGGAAGCCGAATTAAAATAAAAAACGCCCAAAGACATTTTGTCTGGACGATTTGAAAACACTGATAAACTTTGATTTATTTTAACAAAAACACGGATACTTTATGTAAAAATTATATTCGGTTTTTTGGGGGTTTGCAAGATGAATTTTTTATGTGAAATTGAAAAGAAGAGGAAAATGGACACCCATTTATGTATCCGATAAGAAAACATAGTAAAATCTTTGAACAATTTGAGAAAGAGGATTTCTAACATAAGACAAAATACGGAGACATATTTATCGAGCAATTCAATCACTCAGGTAGAAATAAAAAACGAAATCTGCTATTAAAACATAAAGTCTTTTTTTTTATAATCTGAAGCAATTGTTTTATCCAAAATATAGTAACCATAACTTGCAAAGCAATAGGGGATGATGAGCAATATTTTGAATTTATGTACGATTTTTGTTAAAATACAGATACATAATTTTTATGGTTGAGTTTGTCATAGCTATTATATGAGTTCTTGTCAGATTGAAATGAAATAGAAAATTATTATGGATAAGAAATCTCATATGATTTTGTCAAAAAACTTGAAAAAGAAGAAAAGGGGATCATTATGAAAAAATCATTCGAATTTGTTGATATGGAAGAATCTTGTATTGTATGCGGGAGAAAATCATTAAAAGGATTTAAGATTAACTACCACGACCCCGATTCTAATTGCGAAAATCCTGATTCTAACCACTCTCCTGCTCTTTTTAAAATTAGTTCGTCTTCCCTTCAATTATGTATATGTCCGAATTGCAGTAAACAGATGAGTCATGAATTGCAAGAAAATTATCCAAGTTAAATTCAATGCCAGAAAAACCTGACAGTTATTGCTTTCTTGTAATTTTTTAAGGAATTGCTTACATACATTTATTGCACAGAGAAATAAGATTGTTTAAATATATTTTCACCATTAGTATTTTTGCAAACCCCTTAAAAACCCCTTTTTATACACGAAATTAGAAGATTCGCGAAAAAACGGAGCTGTTTTGTTTCGCACTCTATATTGCTTATTTTAATTGTCTCACATCATTCCTGCTTTCAATAAACGGATATCAAAAAAATTAGTTGCTCTCCTTTCCATCGCTTAATTTGATTTTGCTTTTTATTGAGCCTATAATAATCTATATAGATTATTAAATGTGAATGGCTTTTAGATTGGAATAGGAGAAATGGCATATATGAACTTAGATTATGAAGTAGCAAGAACAAAAAGAGATATGCTAATCCGAAAGAATAATGACATATATACCTCAAAGATTATTGTTGGGCAGGAAACTCTCTTGTTCGAAGAGATGAAATTTTATGATGAGCGACTCTCGATTATGCTTCCTAATAACTATAAAGACTTACCGGATGAAATAAAGAAAATAAAATATCCGATGGAAAATCGTCCAGAAATCATTAAATCCAATGAATCTGGCGATGTTAATTTTGCAATCGCTTTGCATGACGTGAAGATTAAGGCAGAAGACATTGATAATGCAATGCAAAAATATATCGCTGTAATATATAAAAGTTATCCGGGTACTACATTCTTACAAACAGAATCTGTGCCAATGAATGGAACTATGCTGGGTTATTTTAGTTTTATTACAAGAAGCATTGATTCGGATATATATCAAGTTTTTGCCTTTACTGAGCTAAACGGAAAAATGTTGCAAATTATTTTTAATGCACCTTCCACGATGAAAAAGGAATGGAGCTTTATCATTTTACAAGTACTGACATCAATAAAGATATTATAAATAAATTATTGTGCTGTGTTTCTGCCCATGTAAAAAAGGAGAATGAAAATGAAAGCAGTTAAATTGAATATCAAACCATTTTTACTAACGAGCATTATAACTTTCAGGAGTGAAAGTGAAATAAACTGCCATACAAAAGGTTTCATTAAAGGGGTTATCAGTGCAGTACAAGAAAAAGAAAATATGGATTTTTTGCAAAAAAAGAATTTTATTCAAATAGAAGCGGAGGATGAAAATGGCCTCCCACTATCGATGTTTAACGGAAAAATAACTGGTTTCCACATTCGAAAGCAAAATGAAGTTCGAGTACTTGAGTTATCTTTTGCAGGTGATACGAAGCAAATGGATTATCAGCCAATAACTCATTCTTTTCAAGAACCGAACTTAAGGTACCGAAACATTCTTGATAATTTCGGTCCATATTCTAATTATGCGTTCATTATGGATTCGAGATATGAAGACATAGAAATAAAAGACCCCATTGTACAACATAAAGAAACCGATTGGGATTTTGCGATTCGTTTGGCAAGCCATTTTAATAGTGTGATTGTACCCGATGACACAGTACCCGGTATAAAATATTATTTCGGACTTCCTAAAACATCGGAAGTTATGCAGGTTCAAAATTCAGAATATCGGGCAACGAAAGATCTGTCCCGGTACAACTTACTCCGATCCACAGGAGTGGATCAAATAACCGAAAATGATTTTATTACCTATGAATTTATAGATCGTGAAATTTACAAACTCGGTCAAGAAGTGATTTTTCAAGAAAGAAACATGTTTGTCAGTAAAATCACAGCCGAATGGATTGGACAGGAACTGGTTAACAGGTACATATTGAAAAGTAAAAATGGATTAAAGCAAAGTAGAATATTCGCTGATGTATCCGGAGTAAATCTGGAGGGGCGTGTAAGTAATGTGACAAAAGACAAAGTACAAATTGAATTGATTTGTGATGAGAATAATCCTATATGTGGTCACCGGTGGATCGATTTTGCGACAGTTTACTCTACACCGGACGGTTCTGGCTGGTATGCAATGCCGGAGATCGGTGATGCAATTCATCTTTATTTTCCAAACGATTATGAACGTGATTTTTATGTGATGAATGCGATTCATAAAGAACCGCATTTTACAAATTCGAGAATTGATCCGGATCGTAAATCGTTCCGGAATATACACGGTAAGGAACTTGTCATGACACCGGACAAAATGATTATGACAAATAATAAAGGGATGTCTGTGACCCTTGACGATGGAGCGGGTATTAGTATTGTGAGCGATAAATCTGTAAATGTGACTGCAACAGACAGTATTAGCATTATTAGCAATAATTCTTCAGTGACTGTTGCGGGAGCGACCTCTGTTGACATTGAGCAGGAAAATTCTGCTATCAGACTAACCGATGATGTTGTTTTTAAGGGAACTGAGATGCATGTACAGTGAGGAAATATTGTGATGGATATGGGAAATAAGTTTCAGGTCGTGGGTCCATACGATCTATTGACGGTATTGGACTTTGAGTGCAAGGTTGAAGCGAATAATCATGCAAAAGCTTTTTATAGAGGTATTCTTTCCGATCCGCAGATTGATTTCAGCGAGCCACTTTCAGGTAACATCGTATCTGTGAACTATAAAAAAGCTTTGGTTTTTGAGGGATTGATATCAGAAATCAGATTTGACACTAAAAACACCTACACAGAATGTTATACGGAGCTTGTATCCGGAACAATTATTTTGGATCAAACAAAACGATATAGATCCTTTCAAAATGTGAATTTGACGTATAGAGACGTGATCAATCTTGTCATTTCAGATTATTCGTCTGCAGCGTTTATATTTAATATTGAAGATCGGCGAATCGGAAGACCGTTAATTCAATATGCTGAAACCGACTGGGAATTTATAAAAAGGATCGTTAGTCACCTTGGAGCGACGATATACCCGTCTAATTTGCTCGCTAGACCTGTTTTTTATGTGGGTATGCCAAAAGGATCCGAGATAGATTATGATAACAGATATGAAGAATATACCACCCATATAGATGAAGCAGATACAGAAAAGGTCAACTTAAGTTGGATACTGGAAAAGAAGACTCCATATATTATAGGAGATTATTTAGCTTCGGATGGTTTAGTAAAGTGGGTATCCGATCTAAAGATTTTTTATGAAGATGCAGAACTGCTGTACCGTTACCATTTAGCGGACAAAAAAATGTTTGAAAGATATGAAAATGAAAAATTAAGAAGTATATCGATAACAGGTCAGGTTATTGATCGAAAAGAAGATCAATTGAAGCTTCACTTAACAATTGATGAAGAGCAAAGCATCGAAGAGGCTTTTTGGTTTTATTGGAAGCCGATAACTGGGAATTTGACATATATTATGCCAGAATTAGGAACAATGGTTACGTTGTTTTTCATAGATACAGAATTTTCGAACGCGAAGTCCATGTTTTGTTTGCGGACACCGCAATCGCTTCAATGTGTTGATATGAAAAATTACAGACAAAAAGGTGTACGAACTCACCACAGAAAACGGTTATTACTCTACCCCGAAAAAATGGGATATATCAGCGAAACGGGGAATAATGATTTTATGCTGGAAGACACGTCTGGTGCGAATATTATCACCCCGAGAAAACTTATGATTCAAGCTAACGAGGACATTTCCTTTTCAGCAGATACGGTTTATATCTATTCTCCTTCTGTTGTAGGCATGCACACGACAAACAGAAGTAATCAAGCACGTTCCAGTGTGGATTTTAGCGGACCCGTCGTGAATGTACGTTCGAATAGCGAGAAAACTTATCTTGATTTCTCAGGCAGAGCAAACGCATTGCCTGCTAAAATAGCAGCAGAAAAATCAATCGATTTGGACGTGAACCAAGATGTTCTACCTGGAATAGCGGTATTCTCGACTGTTTCGGATCTGGAATCGGAATTGAGTGAAGCATCGATTCAAAAGGTTTTATCAGGGCTTGCGTTTTCCGGTGGTACGAACTTAAGTGGTGCAGGGATGAAACCTATGAAGACAGGAGGGGTATCTCATTATTCTACCAGTGAGATCGATACGGTAAGACAGAGCTTTGGGATATCCGAGCACGTTATGAACAAAACTTCGCATATATCTCCAGTTTCGGAATTAGAGTATACCTCAGATAAGAATATTTTTTTAGAAGAGAATAATGAAGCATTATTTAATTATTTCAAATCGATGTGCTCTCCTATGCGCGTTAGTGAAAGATCATCTAATCTGCTTCATGCTTTATCGGGTGATTCAAGGTGGATCGATACAGTTAATAATGCTAACAAAAAAGATGTTTTTGATGAATATGTCACTCTAAGAGAGATGGTGGAATATGAAAAATCCAAATGAAGCAGCGTATGAAGAATATACGCAACTTATACATCATCGTTTCATTGAGCATGAAGAAGAGATAAAAAATGATATGGCGAAGACAATAAAGGATGCGGTTTCACAAGCAATTTTGAAATCAGAGGACGCATTTTCTTCCGAGAAAAAGGGCGCTGCTTCGTTTATTATTTTTTCATTTCTATACTCAAGCTTTTTATTGAAAGAATACATCATGCGTCTGGATATTTTTGATGAAGATTTTTATTTGGATGCAAGTGCATGTGAATCAGATATTAATTATTCTGTTCTTGGTAAGATTTTTGAAAAAGCAGTACTGGATGTGGCTGATAAAATAGAAAAAGACGGGTGTTTTTTAGGAAAAAACCAAAAATATAATCTAAGATGGAAATATGTTGATGTATTGAAAGAACAATTAAGAAACTTGATTTTATCTATATTGGACAGCGAAGAAATATACTTAATCATAAAAAGAATGGATCGAGTCAGTCCATTAACAGTCATGGTTGGTGATTTTCAAGATGATCAAATTCCCTATATACAGTTATTGTGAGGTGTATTTTGTGAAATATTTTTTAGTAGAGAGAAATAAAGAACTCGTTCATACTCCCGTATTGAAAGGGGTTCATACTTTTACGAAGAATTTTTACGAAAAGCTACCTAAAATCAGCACTTTTGATGTAGAGGATGATCCAGATATTATTTTCCCGGTCATGATTGTTTCTCCGATTCTTTTGCTGAAAGAAAAAGCGAAGGAAATATTTGATAATTATATGCCGTTTATGAAATATAAAACTGCGTATTGTTCAAATCCAACGAGCAAAGAATCGCAATTTTACTATTTACCGCTACTTCCTCGGATAAAATGCCTTTCTGACGCTTCTGACATAAGTGAAAGTCAAGGAACTGTGTTAAAGGCCATTATTAAAAATGATTTCATAGAACACAACTATATTTTTCAAATAGCTGAACTTCCAGCGCAAACGGTGGTAATGCGTTTAGATTTAATCGAAAGTTTGTTATCACGAGGAATAACCGAGTTTTGTATTAAAGAGGTCGAGTTGTGCTAAGTAAAATAAAATCAAGGAGAAATGAGGTTCAAATATGAAAAAGATAATTACATTCTTTCTTACAATCAGCATGCTAATCAATTTAATTGGATGCAACACTGTGAGTCAAGTTGTAAAATCAGTAAGTGGAGGAAATGATGTGAACGAGAATATAAATGAACTTGCAATTAACAACAAAAATTTTCCAGACCGTTATTTGCGTTCTGACGTGAAAACGGCATTTGATACCAACAATGACAATATATTGTCAGAAGAAGAACTACAAGCTGCACAGGAATTGAAGATTATAAATAATCTGGTCGAAGATATGACAGGTCTGGAACTTTTGCCGAATCTGAAACGTCTCGGAATTGGCGGCTCACTTGGTACGGAGCTATATGTGGAAAATTTCCCTGCGTTGGAACATCTCACTCTAACGCAGTGTGCATTTGAGACTGTTGTGATTAAAAACAACCCTATGCTTGAAATTTTTGGTTCTGGTTCGAATGCTCTAAAAACACTGGATATACAGAACAACCCGAATCTTGAAAAGATCAGTACAGTAAGTGATGGATTCGAGGTCGTGAATATCACAGACAATGTATCTTTGAAAGAAATCTTTTTTGGATCGGACAACCATTTTGATGGCCTCGTTTTTTCAGGTAGTCCTGAGCTGCAAAAGTTAGAAATCCAAGAAAAATCACTCGATTCCGGAGCGATTGATTTCATCCAATTTCCCAATTTGGAAGAGTTGGCAATTGCAAATAATAATCTAACAGAGATTGATTTGAGTATGAATACAGAATTGAAAATTTTGGATTGTTCGAATAATCAACTTGAGGAACTTGATTTGAGTGCGAATGTTAAGCTCACAGAGGTGAAATGCAATTCTAATTTATTAGAGAATTTGAATGTGTCGAAATTAGTAAATTTAGAAACATTGTGGTGTGGTGGCAATAAATTGCAATCCTTAGATTTGTCTTCGAATGTTATGTTGACATTATTGGAATGTTCTTGGAATCGGTTACAAAAAATTGATGCAAGGCGAAATGTTGCATTGCGACTTGTTTCGTGTACAAATAATGATCTCTCTTCTATTGAGATATCGCATGAAGGTCCATTCGGATCTGATGAGGGGGAGATTAGTTGTGGATTAAATTCTATCTCATTTTGGAATTTAGAAGGAGCAACAATCTATAGAACAGACTGGGACGAGATGCGAATCGAAAAAATTATGAACCCAGAAAATACAATCAACATAAGCGAATTCGTGCCGGAAGAATATTTAGAACGAATATCGTTTTCTCCGGGAGAACTCGAAAGAGTAAATGGGAGATTCGATGCTACTACAGGTATTTTAACAATTGGTAAATTGCCAGAAATCAATGAGGATGGAGAGCAGACCTTTACATACATATTTGATACAAAGAATGAATCGAACTCTCCAAGTGAAGATGACTTCAGATATATGCCAGTGACGATTGTCCTTAAATAATACATGAAAAGTGGATGAAAAGAGGTTTATAGAATGAGTAGACTGGAAAACACAGATGAAATAAAAAAAATAGAAAAGGACTTGGATGAGAACAGAGAGTATGCTATTAATGATAAAGGGATTGAAATTGAATATCTGGTAGAAGGTGCAATATTAGTTTGCAATAAAGGCGATCATTCGTGTTTTTTATTATTAAACGAAGACCATGGTGTTTATGAAACAAATGGCAAAAATTTTATGAACATTAAAGACTGCGAGGTTGGCACAAATATCACCTTTTTTGGTGATTGTGAGGCTAGTGGAGAACTGTGTGATCCCAAATTTAAAATTTGGGATAATGGAAATAAAAAAAAGAGAGTAGGTGGAGAAGAATCTCTTACAATGGAATCTTTTCTCAAATGCTTAAAACATGCGGACGGCATTGTCACTCCTCTTGTCTCCGGTCAACAACATGTTAATTTACTGGAACTCATCAAACAAGCGGTTCGGGATAAAAATATGCCGATGATTGCTTCTTTGCTGATGAATAGATACGACGATGGTAGTGGTGTGAATTTCTTTGACAGAATTTTACAGGGGAAAAAACTGAGTTGTCTGTATGTTAGTGATCCGGTGAATAGTGCCACAGGGAATTTTATTTATGAAATGACGGATGTGGGTGTTCGCGGCTTGGTTCCATTGGTGTTTACACGTTTTTATAATGCTAGGGGTGATCGGGTTACCAATGTTGGCGAAAAATGGACGCATAATTTCAATATATCTCTGACGGCACATAGAGATGTTGTCGCGATAACATTTGAAGATGGACATATGGATGTGTACATGAAAATGAACGATGGCAGCTTTTCTCCGATTATTGCAAGCGAAGCTACACTAGAAGAAGATCAACGTGGATTTACGCTGCAAACCGAGAAACTTGAGTCCTTGCGATTTAATAAAGAAGGTCAACTCATTGAGCAAAAAGACAGAAATGGAAAAAGCATTCAGCTTTCCTATAAAGATGGCAATTTAGATGAGGTCAAGAGTGTAAGCGGTTCACTGCATTTTTTATATAACGAAGGAAATTTTATTGAAAGCATAGAAGATCATACAGGACGGATTGTGAGATTTTCGTATGAAAAAGGTTGTCTGGTTAAAGCCATTCACGCAATGGGTGAAGAATTCAAATATAAATATCTGGATACAGGACTGATGATTGAAATGGAAAGTCCTGTAGGAAATAAGACTGTGACCAGCCAGTATGACGGAGATCAAAGAGCAACTGTACAGACATTTGCGGATGGAAGTGTAGTCAGCATGGAATATGATGATGATGAGATGAAGACAAAAACAACAGAACAAAACGGGAATGTCATAACCTATCATCGAGATGCGGATTATCGAACAATTATGGAAGAATCCACAGATGGGTATAAGAAATTCACATACAATGCGAAAAGTAAAATGACCTCTTTTATTGATAAAAAGGGGAATAAATATGAATACAAATATGATGCGGACGGTCATTTGATAAGAGCAACCAACCCGCTCGGTCATGTACAGAAAATGGCATACAATGAGCATGGGCAACTTTTGATGTATATTCTTCCGAATGACGGAGCATATCGATATACATATGATGAAAATGGTAATTTGCTGACATCCAGTGATCCGTTATCAAGAGATGTGAACTATACATACAGCGGTGACGGCAGGATTCTTAGCTATACATTACCAGATGGCGGCGAAGTAAAACTAGAATATGATAGAAGAGGAAATGCTATTGCTGTTACAGACCAGCTAGGCAATAAAACATGTTATGGGTATGACGATCTAAACCGTGTGATTTCATCAAAAAAAGCCAACGGAGGTGTATCATCATTTACATATAACGAAGCAGGGAAAATCATTAAAGCTGTGAATGCGGAGGGGAATGAACAAACATTTGCATACAATCCAGCGGGGTTGATGACGAAGGTTTACGACTATAATGGCGGAGTGATTGAATATAAATATAACGAGTTGAATTATCCAGATACCATCATTGATCAGATGGGGGGAGAAACAAAATACAAATACGACGAAATGGGAAAATTATCATGTGTTACCAATCCAAATGGAGATGCGACAAAATATAAATATGATACACATCACAATCTGATCAGCATTGAAGATCCCGAAGGAAATATAAGCTGTTTTGAATATGATGTAAATTCAAATGTAACGGCAGTGACAACACCATCTGGCAAAAAAGTAGAATATCGATATGACGCATTAGATCGAAAAATTGAAACGATTCTTCCAAATGGATCAAAAACAAAGCAATACTATAACAAAATCGGGAAAATAATCAAAGTCGAAAACGGCGAACAAATACTAACGGCACATTATGATCTGGCAGGGCAACTCATAGAAACAATAGACCCCCTGGGTAACGCAACCAAATTTACATACACTGTACTTGGTCAAATAGAATCCATTACAAAACCAGGTGGTCAAGTGATACAATATGAGTATTATATTGGCGGACGAATGAAAAGAATATATTCAACAGATGGAGGGAGTGAATCTTACGAATATGATCAATGTGGTAATACCTGTAAAACCATCAACAGCTCTGGTGTGGAGACCAAATTTGAATATGATGTGATGAATCGACTTTCAAAAACGATTGATGGTTTGGGGAATGAACAGCATTTTTTCTATGACAAAACCGGCAAAGTGATAGAAGTTGTTGATGTGAATGGAAATAGCACACAGTATGAATATTCTGCACTTGGTGATGTTATCGAGATAACAGATGCATTGAAAAACAAAACAAAAATCACATATGACAAAATGCGAAGAATAAAAGAAATCGAACAATACTGCTCAATCAGCGATACTTGGACAACAGAGAAAAAATTGACAGCACAAATCACGAAATTCACACATGATAAAAATGGAAAGATAATAAAAGTCGAAGATCCGCTCGGACAAAGTATAGAATATAAATATGATTGCGATGGTCAGCACATTGCAACACTCAATGAATTGGGAGATGAAACAGAGTATTTATATAATCAGCTGGGAATGTTAGAAGAAATCAAGTATCCAGACGAAAAAAATGTATCTATGTATTACAACGAATTAAATCAACTTGAAGAAGTACATGATTGGTTGGGTACAACGCGGATAGAGAATGATCTGCTTGGTCGAATAATCAAAACAACTGATTATAATAACGAAACTGTGCAATATAAGTGGGATGCCGATTTTAAAAAAACAGGAATCATTTATCCAGATAATACAGAAGTCAATTATATATACAACCGTAGTGGACAGCTAACACATATCCATACACCAACTGAGAAAATTGAGTATGAGTACGATCATCAACATAAATTGTCAAAAATGATTCGACCGGATAACCTAGTAACGGAATATTCCTACGATATACTCGGTCGATTAAATGAAATCGTGAATAAAAGTAATGGAAATATTTTAGACCAAATCTCCTATACATTCGATCCGGCAAGTAATATCATCCAAATCACAAAGACACGAAGTGGTGAATTACAAGATAGTGGAATATTTACATATGAATATGATGCGTTAAATCAACTGACCCAGGCAAAAACTCCAGTTGGAACCCGTAAATACAGTTTTGACGAAATGGGAAATCGAATAGCCATGAAAAAAAATGGAGAAGAAATCATATATTCGTATGACCTCTTGAACCGACTTACTTCAAAACGCGGAAATAGAATGCTTGAGTACTATGAATATGATGGGCGTGGAAATTTAATAGCGATTCGAAATAACCGCGGAGATAAAAACAGATTCACCTACAATGCGGCTAACAGGCTTGTCAATATCGAAAACGAAAATGGAAATCAAATCGAAAATATATATGATGGTCTTGGGCGGCGTGTTGCACAGAAAAACATGATGCAAAATGGAGATAAAACCCGAACAGACTTCATTTCAGATCATATGTCCAAGCGCAATAATATCTTGATGTCAAAGGGGAACCATACAGAAAGATATATTTGGGATGATACAATTTTATCGGCATACAAAGGTTCGGAACGAATAGATATTTTCCATGACCATCTGGGATCACCGATCAGGAATATCAATCATAAGGGAGAATCTGAACTTCAATCGTATGATGAATTCGGGCAAATCATTCATAAAAGCGAAAATCTGCAAAATCTTCCATATAGCTTTGCCGGGTACATGGCGGAAGCGACCATTGATAACCTGTATTACGCACAGGCGAGATACTATGATGCAAGTGATGCTAGAATGCTTGGGAAGGATCCGATGCGGCTGCAGACAAGGCGATTGGTTCCTGGACAATTCGGTTTGGCTCCGCATTCGTTAAACCCTTTTTTATATTGCAGAAATCATCCGCTCACAGCCATTGACTACAATGGTTGCTTCTTAAGAGGGTTGATTAATGATGCAACGAATTATTTGGTAGAGAAAGGTTCAGATTTTATAGATGGTGTAGCGGAAGTCGCTTCGAATACAATTGATGCAATCAGCGATGCATATGAAAATAGTAATGTGAAAAAAGCTGTAGACTGGGTGGTTGAGGAGGCGAAAGAAGTCCCCAACTTTATCCAAAACTTTCAAGGAATTGACAAAACGAGCGGGGATTCGATTGATCGATCTATACACGAAATACCCTTTGTAGGAGATATCTATGCTTGGATTCAGGAGGAATCGGCGGCAGGAGCAACATTACCTGGTTTTGAAAATTATGTATACGAAGGAGCGGATGCTAGAATTAGCAGAGTGGATGCTATACAGAAAGTTTTTGGATATAACAAATTTTATGATTGGGTTTTTGGCGAAGCAACAGATATTCGTACTGCAAGAATGATTTTTGAAGTAGGTGGTGTGGAGTACATGATTCAACCGTGGCAGGCATATTACTTAAACATGGGAAGTGGTGGAGAGGTTGGTTTCTATCGAAAGTCTAGATTTCCAGGACATTATGTAGTCGATGAAACTCTTAATATGAGTGTAACTATGTATGATTTACATGGCAATGAATTTTTGGCTAGCGGAGACATTGAGCATTGGTGGACTGCAATTTTTAGAAATGATGCAAAATTAACAGGAAGTCAAATGGTTACACAATTTGAAGTGGATATGGAAAATAAAGAAATGACAGATGGATATAAAGGAGCTCTAAAGAGTGGAGACTTGAAATACACTTGGACAGTGGATCCGACAAATCGGAATAATGTTATTGCCGCATTAGGACCGGCCGATCCCAAATTTTGATTTAGGAGGTTGATATGAATAGTACATCGTTTCTAAATTTAGATAATACAGTTGTTATTAAATCATTTGGGAGATATACATTACCCAGCGGTTGGCATGAACTTAAAGATTTGTCCAAGGAACAAAAACGCTTCTATGTAAAAAAAAGGATTGCTACAAAGGGCTTTTTCACCAATATTTCTGTTGAGAGCGGAGACAATCTCTATTCCGTAGAGGAACATGGCGATTTTCGGCAGGCAATCTTGCGGCAATTATCTATACAATTGAGGACATTTAACAAACAAGATAAAAATCAATCGGTACTAACTGGTTCGGGGTTTAACTCGAAAAAGGGAAAAATGGTCTTTAAATTTGTAATGGAGATAGACGATTCGCTTGTAACGCAGTATTACATAGTAGGAGAATATAGACACTGTCTGGTTCATGTCACAAATTTCTTAGATCCGCGAATTCCAGATGTGGATATGGTAGCACAATCCATTGTTGACAGTTTTGAGTGGCTTGCTGTTACTACCAAAGAAAAACAATAATAAAAAAGCAGGGAGATAGCCTCCGAGAGGACAGACATTCAAATCAGAATACAAGCGATAGGAGATATTTCCTCCTCCAACAGGATATCTCGTTTGTTAAAATTTTTTGTCGTATTCGTTAAATGTCAGGAAAGAACTTTCAGGTGTGTGTTTTTCAATTATTCCGGCAATTTGAGAGAGAATCGATAGAGGCGTTTAAGACTAATCTTCCACTCTTATTCACTACACAAAATCACGGCAATGACGGTTTTGCATTTTGATCGTCCAAAAATTTCCTATGAAGTTTATCTTTTGCGTTTTCATAAGCAATGGATGCTTCCTTTGGGTCACTATAATAACCAAGATGATAATGAGTACCTTTGAACCAAATCTGAGCGAGATATTTTTGTCTTCCTTTATGAAAACATACACCTTTATACCCTGACTTATTGTTAACTAGAGGTTTGTCCGATTTGATAGCTGCTAGATTAGTCCCTTCAATTATATTTTTATCCGCGAACCGTCTATGCATTATTTTAGCCTGATTTTTATGTACATCATCAGCTAAGCACCCGCAAGATTTAACGGCTCCATTGGAAAGATGATCAGAAATAACAAGAATAGCATTGTCGCAATCACACTTACACTGGAAATAATAATCAGAACGTCCTTACCATAACTCTAATTCCGATTATGTCAAACAGCAAAGAGCCTATCTTGGTGATGGGTAATGAAAAAAATTTTGCATTTCTTATCTTTAGAATCGCACAGCATAGCCAAACAAATATTCTTTTTGTTTGGGCTGAGTATTCTTTTTCAAATTCTTTTTCTAGTGCGATGAAGAACACCTACCGACCATTTGAGGGGTATAATGAATCCATCTTTAGTTATCTTGTAGGCATAATTATTCTGGGAATAAGCATCGGTTATTTTGTGCTCTAAATTATTGCATTTACTAAACGTCAAAAAACGGAAGGCAAACGTGTGTTTGTTATTTTAGGAGTTAGTTGTTTACTTGCTTATATAACAATTCGAATTATTGAAGTTGCTATACTTGTTGCAGCTTTAATATTTTTGGATTGGTAAAGTATGCGAAGTTTGAGCAAAAAATAGACGAGAGAAAAACGGCAGATGGTTCGAGTCTTGATCCCTCTTTTCCGCCAGATCTCTGGCATGATATCAAATCGTACTTATGAGAGAACATCATATTTGTGATTTGACTAGTGATTTATCCACTTACAGTTCTTCCTTTATTTTTGGTGTATATGCCACACCAAGATGCTCTGCTATTTCACATAATTTCTCATTTTCATTTTTTTCTGAACCCCCATACATTATCCGTATCCTGTCTAATATAAGTTGCGCTTTTGCTACTTCATCAACAACAGTATTGACAAGCGATAGGGTGCTTTCATAAGTATTATCTGCTCTTCGGAGTTTCATCAATGTCCTTATAAGTCCCATCTCCATCATATCTTCAAGCATTATATCCATTCGCGAATACTGTCCATCATTTTCTATTGCATATTCTAATAGCTCTTTCCTATTCATTTATCTCCTCCTATCTTTGCAGCATTATTGTGCAACATGACCGAATTCCAATTCTACTGTTCAATAAAAGAATATTCCACTCAAGATGGCAATCCACAATAGATAGAAAAAACTGTACTTTGTCCCGTTATTACTGCTATTCTATCTCACATTCATTGATTTAACCAGCTGTTTTTCAAAATCTATTACAGCAGTCACAGTGAAAAATATACCTTTGTACTGAAAGGTTTTAAAGTTTTGTTTCTCTAAATATTCAACTGTTATTTTATTGGTAATAACATTCAACCACTAAAAACTGTCTATTTTGATTTTCCAATTGTTGAGATTTAATTTTTTTCGTACCTCTATTCAGTCAAGAAACAGTTCACTTTTTAACAAGAAATTTAAAGCCGAATAAAAAGTAATGTTTTTTAAAGCAAATAAAGCAGCATGTATTTCTTGAGCTCTGTAGAATATGGTACACAACAGAAACTTTAAAATACGTATTTTAACAATAAAGCGCATTTTTTGTTGCAAATATGTTTTTCCATCCGTGTAATATCCATATAAACACTTTATAGGAGGATTTTACATGTCATACCTTATTGCCATTGATCACGGAAATTACGCCACGAAAACGATGAATTTCAATTTTACATCCGGTTTGATTACACTTGCCAGCAAAAATACCATCTATAATACCGACATGATTGAGTATAAAAACCAGATATGGGCGATTTCAAATGAACGAATTCGTTATATGCGAGATAAGACCCAAGATGATCGGTTCTTTATTCTTACTTTATTTTCGATTGCAAAAGAACTGCAGTTTATGAATGTTGATTCGCCACTGGAGGCTATTGATCTTGCAGTAGGTTTGCCCCCGGAACACTATGCAACACTAAAGAATAAGTTTAAGGAATATTTTCAACGGGGGAAAGTTAATTTTGTATATAATAATCGACCAATGACGATTATGATTCAACAGGTTCTCGTATATCCTCAAGCCTATGCTGCTGTCGCAGCAAGAGCAGAGTCACTCGTTAATTATCCTCGCGTATTCATTGTAGATATAGGCGGATATACGACCGATGTTCTTCTTATACGTAATGGTGTTCCAGATCTACAATTCTGTCATACGTTGGAAGATGGAGTCATCACAATGTATAATCCTATTATTCATCGGGTAAATGCGAAACACAATTTGTTAATTGATGAAGATCATATTAATGCAATTTTGCAAGGGAAAACAACTCATCTTCCGGATGATGTAATCGGTTCTGTCATGGATTCTGTTGAGTTGCATGGGAACGATATTATTAACAAATTGCGCGAGTTGAAAGTGGACCTAAGATCGAATCCAGTTATTTTTGTGGGCGGAGGATCATTGCTGTTTAAAAATCAATTTGGTAAATCAAATTTGATTACACACGCAAAATTCGAAGAAAATTCAAGGGCAAATGCGATAGGATACCATATCTTCGGATGTCAACAAATTAAAAAAATGCTTGGGCATGAGCCATTAAATGCATCTCAACATATAGAGTCTGGAGGTGCGATAGGTGAGAACTTCTGACGGATATAGATTTAGTTTGCAATTTAAAAATCTATCCGATGCTCACCGCCAAATAGGAGAATTTCTTGAAAGTCTTAAAAATAAAAAGAGCGAGGTGGTCGTAGCAGCACTGATTGAATATTTACAATCACATCCGGATATACTTAATAAAGATAATCCGATTAGGGTCATTACATTTGGTTTTTCAGAGGACTCTTTAACTGCGAAGCTCGAAGAATTGATTAAAAAGCACATTGGTAATGAATATTCTTCTGATAAGAAACATGAGAATGACAGTATCCCCATTTTAAAGGACACTCAAGCAATGGATACCTTGTTAGAGGGCTTAAAAATATTTAATTAGCGATTTTTATAACAAATCTTTAGCTGTCTCAAATTGCTATGAAACGCAATGAGACAGCTATTTTGTATTCAGAGAATGTGAAATTATTTTGCCGATATTCCACTTATGGTTATACTCCTGCTATTTTGGTTTCTTAAATTTTACCTATGGAAGAATTAGACTGAATTTGCTAGGAGGCATTTGTATGAATTTTAACTATATCACTTTGGGTAGAAATGTCAAAAAATATCGGAAACTAGCTGAATTAACTCAGGAAGAGTTGGCAGAGCAAACTGGTTTTTCAGATTCTCACATTAGTCAAATTGAAAATGCTAGTGGAAAACCAAGCATCGAAGCTGTGGCTCGCATCGCCAATGCATTAGGTGTTGGACTGGATCAGTTGTGTTTTGGAGAACTTACGAATACAAATGATTATTTCATACAAGAACTCAAACAAATGTCAGAAGGATTTTCCAGCAAGAAGAAACTATTAGCAATCGAACTGACAACAGCACTAATAGATATTCTTAAAAAACAAAAGGATTTTTATTGAAGGGAGATATTCATATGAAAGTTTTACGGAGTAAAACGGCATATGTTTGGATGTGATTAACTAATAACATTTTTAGACTATTGTTCTTAAAAAAACCATAAAAAACAACACTGATGCAGCTATTCGTAAACGAGTAGCTGCATTTTCATATATACATTCTTTTTCGTTCAGATCGCAAAGTAAAATTATGCTTTGGGATCTTTTTTTGCGAACGCAGAGAGGAGGTGAGATTTATGAACACCTTTATCATGCGTTAATTACTTGCTGCTCTTTAGTTGAACGAAAAAAAACAAGAACGTATGCCATCTTGGCATGTCACTTTGTCGCGGTGGCATGCCAAGGAGGTAGAAATGTTTAAAGATTTTAATAAGCAATTTTCGGAACAAGATTCCGAATTATTCGCTCGGTTTACCGGTTTTATGAAAAAAGTTGTTGTATATGCACACAGTACCTATGAACATAAAACAAAATATAAAAGCGTTGAATCTTTGTTTGGGGATTTCCCGGAAACTCTACTGGTGCATGAATTGGACTTAGAAACACTATTGCAAAACGAACACTTCCATTTAGAAAAACCGGAGTTTATCTGTGCATTTTACGGACTTAGCTCTGTGCAACAAAAAATTCTTGAGCTAACGTTTATCAATCAACTGACTGGTGAAGAGATTGCCAATCGATTAAACAGCACAGTGAAGTATGTGTATAACCAACGAGCGATTGCGATCAAAAAGTTACGAGATCTTCTTAAGTGAGGTGATTTTAATGAATAATAACTTTCATGATCTTCTAAAAAATGCTATTGCCGGCGATCACACAGCGATTGAGAAAATTCTTGAGATATATGCACCATTGATGAAATCAAGGAGCAAGACGATAGATGGTGTTATTGATGAGGATTGTCTTCAATTTATAAAATTGAGAGTGATTGAAGCAATACCTAAATTCAAAATTTGATTTAGTTCTGCTTTGATGAATTCGAAACCTGCCGGACACATCTACTGGATATGTTCGACAGGTTTTATAGATTTTATTTATGAACGAGGGAACAATACCCCCTGCTCTACTGTGATATTGTATCTCACCTCACCCGTCTGATCATCAAGGGATACTCCGCTTCGGTGAGAGATAGTATAAGTTAACAGCAAGACAAAAAAAGAACTTGAATCCATTCGGTATTGACGATAAACATCTTGACCAGATTGTGTTGCAATTGAAGTGAGGTTACTTGGTATTGGCTCTTTAGTTATATATTTCTTGGGAAGATAGAGGTAAACATAAAATAGGATATTTTCTCCTTCATTGTTGAAAAAAGAGTAACAACCTCGTCTAAATTTGAAATGAAGATATTTAATTTGTTTCGTTCTCTTTTCGTTGCAATTCGATTGAATTTTTTGTTTAGTTTTGGAAAAAATATTTTGTTTTTTAAGTAATCAGCGTTTTGTTTTGATTCTTTAGTTAATGAAGGTATTCCTATTTCGAACCTTGAAAATTGAATACACCTATGCATTCCTACGTTCCCTTGCAGAGTGAGCGGCTATCCATCCAATTAGTAATTGGATCCATGAGCACATATATGTTAATGGCGAGTTCATAACGCGAAGAAGCTGTAAGGGTATAATGATACTTCCGTCTGCCTTGACATAATAAGGGACGGCTCAGGCATAAGCATGCCGAGAGATATAAAATCTATGGATCTGTTCGCTGCAGGCGGGAATGATAGGCTTTTATTTAAATAAAAAAATTCAGGAGAAATGTCATGTTAGCAATGGATTACAAAACGATGTTTACAAAATATGACGATATTTTAACTGTGAAAGATTTACAAAAAATATTGGGTGTTAGCCGGAAAACTGTTTATGAGCTACTTGAATCTGAAAAAATCCGTAGCTTTAAACCAGGAAGAGCGTACATCATTGCCAAAGCACATCTAATTGATTACATACTCAGTGAATAAATTCAGAAAAAAACAATGATCAATTTTATTCCGGCAATTGCCTCAAAAATTTGCTCGTGATAATATATTTATGTTGGTAACGACAAATTGAGGGGGAAGGAGGAATATGATATTAAATCTAAAACCTATTTCTGGAAGTTTACAGCCAAGAAAAGGGATGTTACATGTTGTTGTTAATTTGAATTTGGATGGTAAAAGAAAGCAACCATGGATCCATACAGGATTAACACAAAGAAACGGAAAAACGAAAGCCAAGCAGTTTCTAATAGAGGAACTGTCAAAGATTAATGAAGCAAGAGATGTAATTATTGAGCAACTCATTAATTCAGGAATAAGAAACAAAGATGAAATCATTCAGATAGCAGAACAGAAAATTTTTGAATTGGTTCACCATGCATCGAATGAAGATCGATGCGAATTCGAAGTGAAGCTGAATAAATTGAAACAAGAAGTTGTTCAACCCACGGAGGAAAAGATTCAAAATGATATATTGTTTCTTGATTATCTGCGGAATTGGTTGCCGACGAAATTTCGAGGAAAAAAACCGATTTCAGAAAACACATATGATGGATATGTCAGAATAATAGAAGGTCGTATTGCTGCGTTTTTTAGTGCAAATCCGTATACTGTGTCACAACTTACATCAGATATTTTCGAAGAGTATTATGAATGGCTTTATGATGAGGGTTTGAAAAATTGTACGGCTTTACATCACCATAGACTGATGTATCAGGCTGTACGAGCAGGTGCTAAAAAAGGTTTTTTCAAATACAATATCATGGATCAGGTGGAAGCTCCACCAGATAGCGATTTTATTGCAAGTTATTATTCAGAAGATGAAGCGATTGCTTTGTTTAAATTGGCAAAAGAAAAAAATGATCTTTTATACATTCCGATTTTACTGGCGACTTATTATGGATTGAGACGAAGTGAAGTACTCGGACTCCGCTGGTCAGCAATTGATTTTAAAAATGGAAAAATCAATATAGAGCGAAAAATTATAACAGTTGGACCAAGCGGAAAACGTGAGATTAAAGACACAAACCAGATGAAGACATTTAAAAGCCGGCGCACGCTTCCACTTATACCATTTGTAGCAGAAGAGTTAAAGCAATTAAAAGCGGATCAGGAAGAGTGCAAACAATTATTTTCAGGAAGCAAGCAATACATAGGAAATGTCGAGGGTTATATTTGTACGAATCCGGTTACAGGCGAATTGATAACCCCTTCGTTTGTAACGAAACATTTCTTATATTTTCTCCGAAAAAACGCACAACGAGTGATTCGTTTTCATGATCTCAGGCATACCTGTGCAAGTCTTCTTGTTTTAGCCGGATTTACGATTTATCAAGTGGCTGTTTGGTTAGGACACAGTACCAGTATAACCACAGAAAAATTCTATGCGCATCTGGACTTCAGATCACATCTGGAACTTGCAAAAGAGATAGGTAAAATATTGAGCTTTGAGAAAGAAAACGTGATACAGGAGATTGCGCAAGCAATCCATGATGAAAATGATGAAAAATTAACGAGTATGTTTAAAGTGCTTAGCATGGAAAACAGAAACAAGCTCATAGAAATACTCCAAAATGTGATGGCAGCGTGAAAAAAAAGATTTTTTTGAGGAAAAAAAGCGGGATAAATCCAGCTTTTTATACACGACTCTTTAGGTGCTGGTTTGCACGTTTTATGTTCAAGTGTTAACCGATTGTTAATTTTCGGGGTGAAAAAAGCAAAAACCATGAACAATTAGCTTCTCTTTTAAGGGGATAACAAAACCCCGTCAGCTTACAGCCTCAGGGGTTTTCGGGTTTGGCGGAGAGAGTGGGATTCGAACCCACGGAACTTTTGGTTCGCCGGTTTTCAAGACCGGTGCCTTAAACCAACTCGACCATCTCTCCATATAATATGATTACAGAATAACAAAATACTGTTTGAAAATCTGCTTGATTATTCTACTAAGAAAAGTGCTATCTGTCAAATGCTATTCGAGTTTACTTTTTCAAATCATTTCTGAAAATTTGTAGCAACCTTATATGGATATTATGACTGTATATACGGTATACTGGTTTAGGATGAGAAAATAAAACCAAAGTGTTCGTTA
>JGI994J12354_10001781_pt1 | contig 21606 bp, 16 predicted proteins | sample IntmicLarv3ML3BL_FD_12354 | JGI IMG/M metagenome (IMG submission 12354) | reverse complement strand
GCCCGCAATGCTTGATTTTAAGAAGGTTAAGGAAGAAATGTCAACGCGTTACGATATAATCCATGGTGATTGTGCGTGTATTCATGATTTTTATAAACCGTCTTCCAACTTTATAAATCGCAATCCACAGGTTCGAGAGGCATATTTTTCCGGTTACTTTTTCATGACAGAAACAGCAATAATTTTTAAAAGCGATGCCGGCAGCTCCAAATACTTAAATAGTGATATTTCTATTTATTACACATCAATTCAAAACGTTAAGAAATGCTTCATTTTTCCTTTTCGGAGAATAAATGATGGCGTTCGGGGGATTGATCAACCGATTATATTTACAACCGGAATTATAATCACTATAAATAACGAACAAACTTATAAATTTATAGTTGGCGAAAGAAAAGACATAGTATCAAAAATAAAGTCGAAAACAAGTTGTCAGTAAATTGTTTTATAATGTGAACGTGCCATGGCACGGATTATCTCCACCAAACACCGAAAAGCCTTGAAACGAAGTCGTTTCAAGGCTTTGTCATTTTGACGGAACACGATGTTTTTTGATGCAAAAAACACTTGACCCCGAATGAATGCAGTCAAAATCATTGTGAATGTCACCTATAATTTTCAATATATCCTCCAAAAGCCCATTCAATTCTGTGTTTATAGCCTGTTCCGATATGTACTCGCGCAACAATCTGTTTTATTATCTCTTTCTGTTCGCCTAATTCTAATGACGGGAAAAGGTCAATATATTGTTTATTGACTTTTTTCGAGGATATATTTATATGTGGTGAGTAATATGATGCCCGAAAAATGGCAAGCTGATAGAATTAATTATATGATGAAAAAAATTACGATTGGAGGATAAGGCAAAAGATTTTGTTTTTTGCGGAAATTTATATAGAAACCGATTCCATTGTTTTGGATTCGTTACAACTAATTGGAGGTGAAATTATTTAGAGAAAAATATAATGCAGTTCCTTTATTTTTCCAAACCGACAAACAAAGGAACAATCCATACACTAAACATGTTAATTAATTCTGCAAATGATGAAGAGCGGGCAGCTATATGGATATATACCTTCGCTAGAGAAGTATTAGAGCATAACGCAGATGGCAATATAAAAAAATATGCTCATCAGCTTTGTGATGCATCAAGTGGTTTTCTTTCTCAGCGCTATTATTTATGGCATCATGCAATGAGAAAACTAATTCCTGAAATTTTTATTAATTACAATGTTTATATGAAAACTGAATTTAGTACAATTGATGCAGTTATTGAGTTGGCTCGCATAAATGCTGCATTAATCTTACATGAATATGTTCCTATCTTATATTCCTCATTAAAAAAAGGGGGGAAGGAACCTCATTATAGTGTTAGAAGAGATTAGGAAAAATATTTTAGTGGTGGTTTTACTTTACATGAAGAAGGTACTGATAAAATTATAGCGGCTGTTCCTGTAATCTTTTTTGATGAGAACAAAATATTATAATGATAAAACCAAAGGATATTTTAATTACCACAAAGAACATAGAAAAAATAATTAAAATATGAGTTCTTTCGAATATGAGCCTAAGCCGTAAACTGCGGCTTAGGCTCTAGTTTTTTGTCAGTTTTTCTATATATGACCACGTATCTTTTTGGTTGGCCTCGTTCATGCGAAGTCATGTTTTTGATTCTATAAAAACGTGACTTTTAAACAAATCATTTTTAAGGAGTGCCGTTATATATGAATGTTATAGGCCTGAACCTCCCTAATTGCGTTGCCTCATACGATACCACAAAACAAATATGTGATTATAATTGTTTCAGCATTTTTTTACGGAGCTCGGCAAAACTTACAGTTTTTTGAGTGGAAATTTCTTTGGTGTGTAAATTTTGCGTGAATTTATTTTTGTTGGAAATATGTGACCACGGGCCAATTAAGGAGATTCCATTTTCGCGTGTGAAATTATCAATGTAATGCTCCGACTCATCTGCTATGCCAATTTTAGTATCATCCATAATGACCGAGTTTGGTCCGATTACGGCTTTGTGGATCTTTGCATTTTTTCCGATATATACATTCGGCATAATAACGGTATCGGTCACCTCCGCGCCTTCTCGTATAATAACTGCATCTGAAAGCACAGCCCGCCTAATCTTTCCGTGTATGGTACAGTCCCCAGATATAATACTGTTCTGTACCGATGCCTGCCTGGATTTGTAACAGAGGGATTCGCTTCGATATGAGGTGAATATTTCCCAATTTTCGCTTTGAATGCAAAAGGGTGACTGCGGACACAGCAAATCCATGTTTGATTTCCACAGACTTTCCACAGTTCCAACGTCCTGCCAATAATCATCATATCGGTATGCGCATATTTTTTCTCCGGATTTCAGCATGAGCGGAATAATATCCCTGCCGAAATCATTTTGGGAGTATTTATTCACCTGGTCGGCAACTAAATATTTTTTCAGTGTATTCCAGTTGAAAATGTAGATACCCATCGAGGCAAGGTTACTTTTGTATGTATTGGGTTTTTCCCTGAAATCCGTGATGAGGTTGTTTTCGTCAACCGTCAGCATGCCATAATGGGAAACAGCATTTTTCGGCACTGCAATGGAGGCCAGAGTCATGTCCGCTTGATTTTGCTTGTGAAACGAAAGCATTTTCGCGTAATTCATCTTGTAGACATGATCCCCCGAAAGGATCATCACATATTCGGGGGAATAGCTTTCGATGAAATCACTATTTTTATATACTGCATCGGCGGTGCCTCTGTACTGCTGTTTCTCATCTAAACTGGATGGCAGCATGAAAACACCGCCTTTTGGCGAATTCAGATTCCATATATGCCCATCATTGATATAAACTTGAAGATCAATTCCTAAATATTGCGTCAAAATTCCGATTGTATCTATGCCGGAATGCTTGCAATTACTTAGTGTGAAATCAATTAGGCGATAGTTTCCGCCAAAAAACATCATAGGTTTTGCCATATGGCTGGTTAACGAGCCCAGTCGACTTCCACGTCCGCCGGCCAAAATCAATGCTATACATTCTTTCCTTTTCATCATATATCCCTCCTGGTTATTGGTTTGTACATTTTGTTTGAATCTATATTAAGAATCATTAACAAACTAACAAAAAGCCGATAATCACCCGATAAAATGAGCTAAGTGTATCCCAACTGACAAATATAATGTCGTGGTCATAGTCAATCTCGGTTCCGTTTAGTTTCAGGGGCGTGCGTGCAGTCGACTGCTTTAGTATTTGGCCGTAGAAACAACGTTATTGGAACGGAAAACATGGTATATTCTTGAATGTATTCAAGAATATACCATGTTTTATCAAAAAAGTCAAGCTATTTTAAAAAAATAGCGATTAATATATTTTTCAATTTCAATCAAAGTTATACACTTACAGAAAAAATCTATAATGACTTTTTATAAAAGCTGTGATATAATAACTACAGTTTTTATGTATTCACATCGCTGCTGAGATAGTATATAGAAAATCACAGCAAAACAGGAGGACAATCGCCTTATGGCAAAAACACCAAGCAAAAGAGAGCTCAGTTCCGAAGCTAAAAAGGAATTGATTCTCGAAAAAGCATTAAAATTATTTCGAGAGTATGGCTATGAAAAGATAACTATAACTGATATTTGTAATGAGTGTGATATTAACGTTGGTACGCTTTATCATCACTTTGGAAGCAAACTCGGTGTATTGCAGGCTATAGTAGATAAGTTGTCTCCCGCAAGCGTATTGGATGAGGATGCCCCAAAGCTACTACAAAATCCAGCTGACACGATTATGCGTTTTTTACTTGATTATGCTAGTCGATGGGAAACGCTGGGGGTTGATTTAACAACCCAAATTTTTCAGAACTTCCAAAAAATATATATACATCCATTTACCTCTGTACTCAAAGAATCGGAATCTATCAACAGACTCAGCCAGTTTATCAAAGCGTCTCAGGAATCGAACTGCTTTGATACTTCGGCAGACCCAGTAAAAACAGCTAACCTGATCATGCTGATCGGCCGGGGTGTTGTTTATGATTGGTGTATGCTGGGCGGTGTATATGACCTTTCAAAAAAAGCAATAGAGATGATGGGACTTCTTAAATTTCTTGTGGTTGGCAATATTGGCCCTGTTTCGTCCTTGTAAAAACAAACCCCACCTGAAAGGTGGGGTTTGTTTTTAGTTTTTAGGCTTTATTGTATCAATCGTTGCAACAATTGATGCAATAAACCACTCGTCAAATGAATTCTTACAAAATGCGTCCGGCTTGACACCTGCGGCGTAAAATTGTGTCAGCAGGCAAATGATGTTCACAGTCCATTGACACAACCATTTGAGCATGGGCTGCTGTTTGTATATCCACATCGTTTATATTTTTCAGTCCGGTTGCTTTAAAAATAGCCACACTTCCGTTGGGCATCAGAGCTTCAAGCTCATCTCCTACACAAAATTTATTGCGCTGCTGTGCTGTAAGGCGTCCGTTTTTATGATCAAGCACAACGGCAATAAAATCAAATTTGCGTATGTATGCTGAGTTTTCACTTTCTTGACTGCCGGAACAATTTCCCAAATAAAACCCCGTGGAATATTTACGGTGTGAAATACCCTCAAGCTCGTCCAGCAGGCGGATGTCAAATGGTTGTCCCAACGCGGCAGCGTCGATAGCTGAGCGATATGCCCGCACAACGCATGAAACATAAAAAACGGTTTTGGCTCTTCCTTCAATTTTTAGTGAGCTTATTCCGGCATCGGTCATTTTTGTGATATGCTCAATCATACATAAATCATTTGCGTTGAGTATATATGTGCCGCCATCCTGTTCAACGACAGGCATGTACTCACCGGGGCGTTTTTCCTCCATCAAAGAGTATGACCAACGGCAGGGCTGTGTGCATTCGCCGTTGTTAGCATCGCGGCCTATTAGATAACTGCTTAAATAGCAGCGCCCGGAGTAAGACAGGCACATTGCACCATGAACAAAGGCTTCCATCTCAACCTCGGGAGGAAGCTCTCTGCGAATCTTTGCAATTTCGACAAGAGACAGCTCGCGTGACACAACAATGCGGCTTACGCCCAGCCGCGCCCATTCACATGCCGCGGCATAATTTGTTATATTTGCCTGCACAGAAACATGAACAGGGATGTCCGGCGCATATTGCTTTGCCAAGGCCAAAACCCCTAAATCGGCAAGAATGATGCCGTCTGCTCGTAATTCATTAAGCTGCGCAAGATAAACAGGCAATATGTCAATCTCACTGTTGTGTGGGATAACGTTGACGGTGACATAAACCTTTACACCACGATTATGTGCAAAGCTGATTCCTTCGCGCATAGTTTGAATATCGAAATTAGCGGCGGAAGCGCGCAATCCAAACTCTTCGCCGCCTATGTAAACGGCATCCGCGCCATAAGTAATAGCCATTTTTAGCCGTTCAAGGTCGCCTGCGGGTGCAAGAAGCTCCGGTTTTATCATTTTCGTACCACCTAAATTATTCAAGCAAAGCTATACATTATAGTATACCACATAGTATAACACAGAACAAATGAAAATCAAAGTGTAAAAGTCAATATTGCCAGGCATACAATCAAGTGGTTCTGCACACTGAAAAGGGCATAAAATTAAGAGCCTTCAGCTGTCGAATTTTCTGAATTGATTTTCTTGGAGGTCTATGCTATACTGATAAAAATTGCAACGAATTATAAATAAAAGGGATAAAAACATGTTTGATAAAATACCAGATCTTCTTTTAGGAGCAGTGGTCGGTTTTATTGTTACAAAGCTGCTGTCTTTATTAATTAGCATTATTAAGTTTTTATCGTCTATAAAATTCAATACGGAAATGCAAAGAATAAAGGGTAAATGGTATATACACACATGCATTCGCGATGCGAAGGGAACGCCTATTGTATCCTCCGCTGTTTTAGAAATACGGTTAACACCATTTTCAAAATACGGAGTCAAATCATTTGATGGGAATAATGATCCATATTTTGGTACGGCTTTCCGTGAAGCGAATAATCTTGTTCTCAGACTACGGGCAAGAGACCGGAAATATATGGACTTAACTTATCATAAATTATCGTTGGTAACATTTGATGATTATAATACATTGTGTGGAACCTTTGTGTCCACCGACTACCGGCAACGGGTTTGTGCCGGGATTTCAATTTTATCAAAAACAGAGATATCGAGAAACAAAGTAATAAAAATAATCAAAGAAAATTATGAGGTGTTTCCGGATATAGGTGCTATCAGCGTAAAATGAGAGGCTCATATTGAAAAAAATATTTATTCTCTATTGACAATTCTGTATTTATGCGATATACTTTATGAAAATCATTTAATTTATAGGGGCGTGTTTTTTTATGAAGAAGTTTTTAGTTTCATTGGTTACGGTGTCTTTGATTATATCAGGGTTTGCTTTTAGTGCTTCGGCGGCTACAAAGTCTGATATTATTGACGAGCTGGATAAAACCATAATCAAAAATGTATGGCAGGCGAACGAAAATGGTACTGGTGCGGGCGATGTTGCCACAATAAAAATAATGGCTGAAAACGTTATTGCTTCAACTTCGGTTTCTTCAGATCAGGCCGATAAAATCATAGCGCTTATCCGTGAGTGTTCTGCAGCCATACCGGAATATAAAGGTCCTTCTGCGCACACATACACAAAAGAGCAGATTGCTTACGTAGTTCCGCGAATTTTTCAGGCATTTGAAACACTTGGATTTGAATGTGCGTTTGTCACTAAGAACAGCGAAGTCCATGAAGCTGATATTGTGTTTACTGTGACTGACCCCAAAACAGGTAAGGTTGTTTTTGAATATGATGGTGACCTTATTAAGAAAACCGACTCTGATGGATTTAACAACAATGTTTTCCTGTATGTCGGCGGAGCTTTGCTTGTTCTTAGCTGTGGCATGTTTGTCTTCACAAAGAGAAAAAGAGTTTATTAATATAATAAAAATAAGGCTGATATCTAAATGGGTTATTTGAAAACCAAAAAAAATCAAAACATTAAAAAGGGATTCTTAACAGGATTCCCTTTTCTTGTGTTTTTTATTGCTATATTTTTGATCTCGGTATGGTCTGTTGATACTTTCATATCAAAGATACCCTTGTTTTTTTATGGCAACTTTGATTCGGAGTCCGAAGTTGATGTAAGGGAAAACACCGGGGATAACTTTTATATTCCGGTTGATTTTCCGCTTATTCATTACAATGATAACTATGCAAAATTGTCTATTCCATCCTTGAACGTTAAGAATGTCCCGGTGTTTTGCGGTGATAATCAGCAAAATTTGAGCAAAGGAATCGGACATTTTTATGGGTCCCGCTTTCCTGGACAAAATGGAAATATTGTTTATTCGGGGCATGTTACAACCCCCTTTTCTAAGCTTGAAAAGATAGCTGTTGGTGATGAAATCATTGTTGATACCTCTTATGGCGAGTATAAATATGAAGTTACAGGAATGGAAGTTTATTCCGCCCAAACCACTTCATATATTCATCCAACCGATGGCGAAGAGCGACTTACTATTTACACTTGCTATCCATATCAGAATAATTTTAATCCGCGTGTTAAACGTTTTGTGGTTGTTTGTAAAAAAACCTCCGGCAAAAACTGGACAATAAGCTTAAACGAGTAGGTTTTATATAATATACCACAAATTCCCCATGGAAAGGAATGTTTGTACGACGTGATAAAAAAAAGAAAAACACGGAACGTTGTCAGAATTATACTTAGTATATTTTTTGTCATTTCGGTATTTGTTTCGTTTATCGCAGGAGTGGTCGCTGTTGTTTTTTCAAACGTTGATATGATGAAAAAAAGTGTAGTTACCGATAAATATATAGATTCGCTTTATAGCGCGATTAGTCTGAATCTTGAATATGAGTGCCTTTCGCTTTCGGTGGATTACGGCTCCATTGCTGAGGGCGTTGACAAAGAAATATTGCGAACCCTTTCAGAACAATATTATGAAAATGTCGGAAACGCCGTGTTACATAATGTAGAAATGAAAGAAATAGCATATCCGCAGGATAAGTTTTTGGAGCGGGTACGCGATTTTTTTGCTGCGTACCAACAGGAAAATGCTGTAACAATTCCCGAAGGACAGGATATTGTAATAGCTTCAGGATTGGCTAAGGTTGTAGCCGGAGATATTTGCATTTTTGGTCAAAATATAACAACAAGATTTGCACCGGTTACAAGTGCAATTGAAGCGCTCTTATCGGTTTTGCGTGTCATTTTATTTGTGGCGATTGTGTTATCGTTGGGTTTAGGGGTTTTGATCTTTTTCACAGGTTCAAAAAGCAGACCTAAAAAGTTTTTTCAGCTTGCTGCTCCGCTTTTTATAGTTGCATCGTTGATTTTCGCCCCTTTCGCCTCTTTTGTTTTGTTAGACCCCATGAAAAACTTGGCAATCGGAGCATCTCCTTTGAGGGAAGCGGTTACCGGTTATTTCAATACTGCTTTTAGTAATGTTTTTGTCTCAGCATTGATCTTTTTTATAATCACAGCGGTATTGCTGGTTTGCAGTATTGTTTTTTCAAGCAGGATAAAAACCAGTGTTCACAGAAGTACTGAAGATGGTTCACCGGAAGCATAAGGGAAAGCATTTAAATTTGAAGGTTGGTAAAATAAACTTCTCTCGTCAAATGAACCTTTCAAGATAAAAGTAGATATAAAGAAGCCACCCATCAAAACCCCTATTCAATTTTAAATTGAATAGGGGTTTTGTAATTCAGAGCATATGCTGGTCGGCCATAGTTGAAATATAATACATAATCATCAATGAGTTTAAAAATATTATCAGTTTTCCTTTTGGTAAAAGCATGTCATATCAGAAACCACTATTTCAAGAGGCTTTTTGAAGTCCATTTTTCATATATAATATTTTTAAAAGACACATATTCCCGTCCAATAGGTTTTGTGTTCTTTCTTCCTGCATCTGACTTGATTCCAGAGTATTACATTGGCGAGACGGTGATAGCTATACACTTCAAAACAAAACACGAGCCCATAATAAAAACTCAACTGTTCTTATTATGGGCTCGTGCGCGCTATAAATAATTATGGTGGACACTCATCACCGAAATCCGAACCCAAAGCGGCCTCAATATCCGCAAGGGAAATAGTGTCTGTGTCGTTTTTGTAATTGTAAGTGAGAATGATTTTACCGTCAAACAGTCGGATAGAATTTACAAAGATGTCGATTATCTGCCGTTGTTTCTTCTGAATCGGCTAAATCTGATTCGTCTGCAGCTTCATCAAAATCTACCACAACCAAGTCAACATCATCTTCCACTCCGGCAAAAACGCAGACAAAAGCAAAAACCATAACTGAAATTGAGCAGGACATAAGACATATAGCACTTGCACAGGTCGGTAAACCCTATGTTTACGGCGGAGCCGGTCCCGATTCATACGATTGCTCGGGTTTAATCTACTATATCTTAAAAACAGCCGCAGATATCACCCCGCCTCGAACCCACGAACAGCGGACTGGGCGGTAAATACGGCACAGTGTTAAAACACAGAGACGAAGTGAAAATAGGAGATGTTATCGAATGCGAAAAAGGACTGGCATTATACATAGGTCAAGGAACCTCCTCAGAAGACAATCCTCATGTCCATGACCTAAAATATAAAAGGACCGACCCAAGCCAAATCGAATCAGTGAGATTAAGTTGTCCGATTTTCTGAAAAATCCCAATAACCCATTGACCGAATCGTTCTAATGTGCTATGCTATATTTAGAACGATTCGGTTTATTCGTTTTGTTCTAATGAGATGGGAGATGACGATTTGGAAAGTTTTTTTAATCTTCGCGCGGAAAAACAGGAGCATATCATAAATGCCGCCCTTGGTATTTTTGGCCGAAACGGATATAAGAAGGCTTCGATTGCTGATATTGCCAAAGAAGCGGGAATAGCAAAAGGAATGGTTATGTATTATTTTGGCAGCAAGAAAAACTTGTATCTATTCTTGGCAGAGCGGTGCGGTAAAATCTTGATGGAAGCGGTAGAAAAAGGGATTGATAAAAGTGTCACAGACTTTTTCGACAAGATAAAAATGGCGACAGACGTAAAAATAGCCATGATGAAAAAGCATCCCGCTATTCTATCATTTCTGACATGTCTGTATTATGAAACGGATGATGAAGTTGCGGACAGCCTTGAAGATTTTAAGAATAAAGGCGGCAATGACCGCGATAGAATATTATTGGATGGTACAGAACTATCAAGATTCAAAGACGATGTTGACCCGAAACTGTTGGATAAATTCTTTGTTTGGGCAGGCGAAGGATTTGCAAACAGCTTCACGTCAGATATGAATATGGGTGATATTGATTCATTCGTAAGCGAGTTTTATGCTCTGCTTGAGTTAATGAAAAGGTATTTTTACAAAGCTTAACGAAACGAAATTTCAGGAGGAATCGCAATGTCTGTTTTAAGTTTGGAAATCGCAAAAATGTCGAAGAAATTCGGTAAATTTACCGCTCTTAACGGAATTGACCTCAAAGTAAACGAGGGAGAGGTATTTGGATATATCGGGCCGAACGGAGCCGGCAAAACAACCACCATCCGTGTAATGCTAGGTATACTTCAAGCATCGGGAGGCAGCGCAAAAGTATTTGGCATGGACGCGTGGAAGGATGCTGTTGAAATCCACAAAAGGATCGCCTATGTGCCGGGGGACGTCAATCTATGGCCGAATCTGACGGGTGGCGAGGTTGTTGATTTGTTTGTCAGTCTACGCGGAAAGCATGATAAGGCTCGCCGCGAAAAGCTGTTGAAAGAGTTTGACCTCGATCCGTCAAAAAAATGCCGCACCTATTCCAAAGGAAACCGGCAAAAAGTGGCTCTTGTTGCGGCGCTGGCGTCTGACGCTGACCTGTATATCCTCGACGAGCCGACCAGCGGTCTTGATCCGCTGATGGAGCAGGTATTTCAAGAACATGTTTTTGATTTAAAAAAACAGGGTAAAGGTATCTTCCTGTCAAGCCACATTATGTCCGAAGTAGAAAAGCTCTGCGACCGGATTGCGATTATCAAGGAAGGCGTGATTGTAGAAACAGGAACGCTCGATGAAATGCGTCACTTAACGCGGATGAGCATGACGATTAAAACGGAAACCCCTGTTGAGGGACTTGCAGGAGTTAAAGGCGTTCACGGTATTACTGAACATCATGGTAATCTTTCTTTCCAAGTGGATTCTGATGTCGTCGGCGATGTTGTGTCGTATATCGGGAAGTTCGGCATCAAGAAACTCGAAAGCGCACCGCCCACTTTGGAAGACCTGTTTATGCGACACTACAATACGAGCGGGGGTGTTTGATTATGCGCGGGGATTTTGATAATTCCGGAAAAATTGTCCAGTTCATTTTGAAACGCGAATTTGTAATATCAGCGGTATGGATACTTATTCTTGTGATATTTTCGGCAGTGCTGGCACCCGGAATGAGCGGTATGTTTGATGCCGAAGCAAGACAGCAATTCGTGACCACGCTTGATAACCCTGTGATGGTCGCTATGATGGGGCCTGTTTACGGAGCAGACAATTATACACCCGGTGCGATGTATACAGGTATGATGTTGCTTTGGGTTATCATTGCCGTTTGCATTATGAATGTTTTTTTGGTGGTACGTCATACCAGAGCTGACGAAGAAAAAGGACGTATCGAGGTTGTGCGCTCCCTTCCTGTCGGACGCATGGCAAATTTGAATGCTGCTATGATAACAGCGGTAATCGTAAACGGCATACTCGGCCTGTTGACGGGGATTGGCATCGCCGCGACGGGTGTGGAAAGCATGGGTTTTTCCGGTTCTATGCTGTACGGCGCGGTGATTTGCGCTGCAGGACTTGTTTTTGCGGCGATAACGGCGCTTTTCTGTCAGCTGTCTTCAAATAAAAACGGCGCAACAGGGTATCCATTCTTAGTGCTTGGCATCTTCTATATGATACGCGCCGCCGGAGATATGCAGGGCAACGATATTATTTCCTGTATCAGTCCGCTTGGCCTTACTTCACGCTCGCAGGCATATACAGAAAACCACTGGTGGCCTGTTTTCGTGCTACTGTTCATATTTGCCGTCATAACCGCCATAGCTTACAAGTTGAACTCTATTCGTGATTTGGATCAGGGATTCATTTATGCAAGGGCGGGAAGAAAAGAAGCCTCTCCTTTCCTGCGGTCAAATTTCGGGCTTGCTTTCCGCCTACTGCGCAGCACCGTCATTATATGGGCAGTTGTCATGTTTTGCCTCGGAGCGTCTTACGGCTCGGTTGTCGGTGATATCAGCACATTTGTCGGCGACAGCCCGGAATATTTACAAATACTTGGTATGCCTGCCGATGTTGTCGCTAACATGACAGACGCGGCTAAAAATGAAATGGTACAAACATATTTCATGTCATTTGTCACCTCAATGATGACGCTTATTTGTATTGTTCCATTGCTTCTCGCCGCTATGAAACCGCGTAACGAGGAAAAGGATAATCGCGAAGAGTATATTCTTTCCCATGCCGTATCGCGCTTTGAATACATGGTCGGATATACAGCTATTGCTTATGTATTGAGTGTGTTGCTTCCACTGGCAACGGCGGTTGGCATTTTTGCGTCCGCTTCTTCCCTCGCGGGTGATGCCAACCCATTCACACTTGGAATGATGCTCAAGGCGAATCTAGTATATCTTCCCGCATTATGGGTGATGATCGGTATTGCCGTTCTTTTGGTAGGATTATTGCCAAAGGCATCCGGCGCGATATGGGGATATTTCGGATTCGTTTGTTTCGTGTCGTTTATGGGAGAACTAATCGGGCTGCCGAATTGGCTGCTAAGTCTTACTCCATTAAAGCATGTCTCTCAGGTTCTCCTTGTTGATATAAACTACAAGCCGCTCATCGTTATGACGGTGATTGCCGCTGTGCTGACCGCTGTCGGTTTTATCTCTTATAAAAAACGGGATATAGTAACGGCGTAATCTCATTTTACTCAATCAGATAAAAGGATTTGTGGAATGGGCGGCCCAAAGGTCATCCACTCCACCAAAATACTTTTCCAAATCCTTTGAACGGTGTGCAGTGATAGTGTTGCTTTTTATTTCCTTTATATAACGAAAATTCGGTCTTGTCAACCGAACAAACAGGATTGTTGGTATGGTGAGCAAGATATCGAATGAGTAAGTGCCGGTTGCATACCACCAAATCGTATTGGTATGCACCAGAGCTTACTTTTACTTGTAATTATTCGTTTAATCGTATATATGATACATGAAAGGAACGGTGAAAGTAATGGAGTATATCGGCACAAAAGAAGCTGCCGAAAAATGGGGTATTTCCGAGCGGCGTATCCAAAAATTGTGTGAAGACAACCGAATCCCCGGAACCGTCCGCTTTATCCGTGTGTGGGCGATTTTCAAAAGGCGCAGCTAATCCTTCCAAAACAAAAATACACCGGCAACCTGGAGCATATCTTCGGGAATAAAATCAAATGTCCCGCCTGCGGTCACGCGATGACGCGATAAACCAAGCAAAATCCGCGGTTTAAATGCAGAACGGCGAAATTAACCGATCATTATGGCTGTAAAACTCATACTATCCTGCAAAGCGATATTGAAAAATCCGTGCTGTCATCTATACAGGTCTGTGCCGCTATGGTTCTTGACCGGGAGCAAATGAAGCTGGCAATGCTTGAATGTGAACAGGCGTCAGCCACAGAACTTGAAGCGAAAATCCGCGAAGAAAACCAATCTATACAGCTTCTTGAATTGTCCGTAACGAAGCTGTATACCTCGTTCGTATCCGGTAGGATAACAAAAGATACTCTTCTGCGTAAAAAAGATGTTATAAATGATACCGTTTCACGAAAACGGGAAGTAGTCGAACAAATAGAAGAACGGTTAAAGGCTTTGAATGCCGGGCGATCCTCGGTAAACAGCATCATCGACGAGCTGACACCGCTGCTGACAATAGAAAGGCTGGATAAAAAAATTGTGGATTTATTGGTCGATAAAATCCTCGTCCACGCCATCGTCAATCGCTATGTAATGCACACCGTGCGTTACAAAAAATATCTCTGTGTACCCCTTCTTCCATAAAACAAGGTAGTCAAATGCTTGGTTGTACTTATTGAGGACGGGGTATGGTTTTGGGGTTAGATGATTAGATTGATTGTTTTTTCGCTTGCTGCTTGTGTATTTTTCGACATTTAATAATTAAAAAAACAATTATAAACGGTAATATCGGAATTAGAAATATTAAAATGACAAAGAAGATATTTAATTTGTTCACTTCTGTAAAAATCGAATTATTATCGACATCAACAAAATTTTCCACACGATATCCGCGCACGAGTAGCCTATGTGTATTGACCGCGTATGGTGTGCAAGTTACCAGCGTGCAGTAGTCATTATCCTGATCGATTTTTATCGCCTGCATTTCATTCGGCTCTACAGTTTGAATATTATCCACTTTATATGTCAGGATATCACCCATAACATAAATCATAAATGTATCGCCTTTTTCCATTCGGTCGAGATCAGTGAGTAACGTGGCAGAGGGAACACCCCTATGTCCGGTGATAAACGAATGTGTGCTTAACCCTCCTACCGGCAGAGAAGTTCCTTGCATATGCCCAAGCCCGATTTGCAATACACCTTGGTCGGTTCCGTGGTAAATCGACAGTCTAACATCTATTTTGTCTATAACCAATACTCCCATTATGCCGCGGCCTGTATTTAACTTACTTTTGTATTCTATATTTTCGTTGTTTGTGGGATTAAAACGGTCAGGTTTGTACAGAAGATTTTTGTTGTACTCTCGTGCGGATTCCAAAATTGCCTGCGTTTCACTATTATCCATAGCGGTCACATCATCCATATAATTCGCAACAGCACGTGACTCACGCAGAGAATTGAAATATGCACCGATATACGGATATAACAACACGGAGAAGCCTATGAGAAGACCTAATATAAACAGTACTGTACTAATATGTTTCTTTTTCATAAGTTTCTCCTTGTCTTTATATGATTGCCCACGCCGAGTTAAACGACGTGGGCAAGTCGGGGTTATACTATTTTAGTTTGCTTTATATGCTTTTTTTCTGTGAATAACGAAAGCCGCAGTGCAAAGAACGATGAAGAACGCGCCGCCGATAAAGAAGATTGTTCTACCCATACCGCCGGTTCCGGGGAATATTCCGCCTGTACCGTTTTCTACGCTCATAGAAACAATACCTGTGGCTATAACACCGGGAGTGCTATTCTCGCCGATTTTAATAGACAGGGAGGTCAATGCGTTCTTTTCAGTAACAATTTCAACTGTTGAGCTAATATCGAATTCGATAGGAGCGGTGAGAAGATTATAGCCGGAAGGCGCAACAGTTTCCTCAAGGAAATATTTTCCTGTGTCAAGGCCGACGATGCTTAATTTGCCAAGTGCGGTTACAAATATGTAAGCTGAAGATTTCTCAGTAGTCCACGCAGATACCTTGCCGTCAGTCACTTGAGCATACTCTTTACTGCTTTCGTTCATTCTGAAAAGAATAAATTTCGCTTTACTGTTTTCGGAAGTTTGCGCAATAGTCACACCGTCTGTATCAGTTTTTGTAATATCAAGCTGGTAAGTGAATGTAACGGTTTCGTCGTGGGGAGTGTTGGCAGTTTCGCCTTCTCCGCCCGGATTGGGGTTGCTTGAATATACAAGATAAACATCATTGGGGTTACCGGGATTACCGATAGCGGCGCTGCTGTTTAATTTTGCAGAATATGTGAATACAAATATGCTGTCCTTGTCGATTGCAACAGGTGCATCCATTTCGTCAGTAAGGGAAAGAACATCAGCGCATTCTATTTTGAGAACAGAATCTGTTGCGATAATGTCAAAGCAGTCGGTTACATCGGCGCCTTCAACCATAATTTTAAGACTGTCTGCTGTATATGAAATGCCGCTCATTGTATCAACAATGTTGTACTTATATGTTGTGTAGCCTTCCAAAGTTGACGGAAGGGTACCTGTAACTTTGTAATTTATTGTATCACCGAAGTTAACATCTGTCCAGTCTTGCCATTTGTCAATATCAGCTAAATCAAGATTTTCTACCTTTTTAGAAATGGTGGGAGCATCTTTTTTGTTATTAATCTCAATATATTCTTCACCTTTGGTGTCAAGGATAATTAGCGAAATGGAATCACCCTTGGCAACCGGATTGGTAACCTCGTTTATGAGATAGTAACCGGGATTCACAGCGGTAAACTGCTGATCAGTGTTTGACTCTTCATCGTGCAGAAGTCCGTCAGCAACAATTGCAGAAAAAACTTCATTTGCGAAATTACGTGTTTCTGACGCAGTCAGCGCCGAAAGGGCTGAAACGGCCTCGCCATTAATCACTGCGACGGTTTTTGTGCCTTGTGTGATGTCGAGAGCATCAAGAATGATGGTCTGGTATTTGCTGTTAATAGTGTAGGCATAACCGTAGCAGGCTTTGCCATGTTCAGGATGAAGCTCATCGATATTCTCGTCGCAGGTGAGCGTGGTGCTCAGATCGAAAAGGCGGTATGCCTGATAGACGTTATCATTTACATCAGTCACAATCGTCAATGCACCTGCGGTCATGGGAAGTGATACTGCCAGAAACATTGCCAGCACTAGGATTAGGGATAAGATTTTCTTTGTTTTCATGTTTTTGTTACTCCTTTAAATTGTTTTTTGTTTTTATATAATTAGCTCTGTGCAATTATAGATTATCATGTGGTTTTGCTTTTTTATTCTACCGGAAAGAATTGCTTTTTGCATTTGCGATTATACATATTTGCACCGCCAAATACGGTGAAAGCAAGTATCATTGCTCCCAAAATGGTGAAAAACATTCTGCCGGTACCGCCTGTATCAGGGAGCATAGGTCCCGCACGATTGGTGAAAGTTATCTCCGCAGTCATACCCGAGGTAATAGTTCCTGTGTTTGCGGTTGCGGTATTAAACTCTTCGTAGTTCTCACTCGAGCTGCCGTCCACATATACATCATAGCTTATCAAATAGCCTGTCGCTTCCTCGGTCACTTGATAGGACTCGCCGGGTTGCAAGCCCTGGATAAGCACTGTTGTAGCTCGTGTCATAGTGAATTTACCCATCGCCAAATCAGAAGTGTTTGTGCCAAGATTTCCTGATGCGCCAACCTTGCTTATGCTTATTCCGCTTGCCGTAAGGTCAAGGGGGACACCGTTGTTATCCTTGACAATGAAAGTGAACGAATTGTCATCATTTTCGTCGTCAAGCACCTTTGAAATCTGCAAATTGCTTTTTATCTGTGTGTTTTTCACAAGGAAATTGTCAACCACATATTGCAGGGGTATGCCACCAAGCATAGTTTCAATGTTCTCATGAACATCGGCCGCAAGAGTTCGAAGTGTGAAGAAAGTGCGGTTGTTCGGCTCGGCTGGAAGAATATATCCATTTGGTGCTGTCTTTTCTACCGCCATGAAGGTTGCACCGCTATCGAATACAAGCAGTCCGCTTCCCGAAAATTTGTATTCGCCTGGTGTTGCTGTTGGCACAGCGTCCACAACATGGTAGAACCTTTTGCCGTTCACATCCTTATATTTCGCAGAGTTTGCGCCATTAGGTATGGTTCCTTCCGGACTGTCAAGTATCGCCGCATAAAGCTCAAACTGCGCACCGCTTAGCGGTGCATTGGTAAGGTCATCCCTTTTGTAAAGATATATAGGTATCGTGCTGCCACCTGCGCCGCCACTCGCTTCCTGAACCTCATATTTCTCTTCCTCAAAGAAATCAGAGTATCCATAAACCGAAAGTGTATTGGAAAATGTAGCTTCTGCTCCCACAGGAACGGTTATGATGGACTTGTACAGGATTTTTATAGGCGTCTTATTCGGTAACAAAAATTCAACTGTTTGTGAATCGAGATATGACAGGCTCCATAGTGTATCGGAATCGGATGATATCGCTTGCGGTTTCCACACACCGTCCCACACGCCGGGAGAAATTTCGGTTTGCGTATACAGCTCAACCGTGCTCAGGAAAAAGGTGAGGTCCCCGGTCATTTTGTCGGTTGCTTTAAAGCTGTCCTTATCCACACCCATCAAATCATCCGGCACAAGGTCATACCCGTTTTTGTTTATCACGATTTCAACATCAACCATCTTGCCATCGATATCTTTTACGTCTTTTTTAATAGGTGGATCATAGTAATGCGCTGTCGCACTTGAAGAATATTCGGCTGCAAAATCCGGCATTGTCGGATAAATCGTCGCGGTGTTATCCGCATCAAACACATCCAAAACATATTCGTCCTTGACGCGCATCTGATAATGTAATTCAAGAGTCGCATAATGACCGTAAAATGATATAACGACATTTGGATTCATTGTAGCAGTCGAAATATCGCCGGTAAACTTTCCGTTGTTGCTAACGCCTGAGTTTAACGGACAAATCATATTGACAAACTTATTAAAATCCGCCCACATTGTACCTGCATCATTGTCAACCAAAAGAGCGGCACTGTTGGTAGTTACCGACGAGTTTGAAAATAAACTGCCTTGCGCCCCTGTATAAGGCCCATACAACTCGCCGCCATCAATATAATATTTCCCTCCTGTCTGCCCGTGAGGGAAAGCGTAAAAAGATTTATCCACATATTCAAGGCGCGGGTCAAAAACATCTTCAAAAATTGCCGCTTGATCGTGCTGATATAAGTGATACGCACCAACGGGGTTTACGGTTACAACATAGTCAAAAACCCTCGGGTCTTCGGTGGGATAAACTTTCTTTGTTATTCTCTCACCATCAAAGGTCTGTCCTTCCCATGCATTATCGCCGTTTATTTGTAGACCGCAGAAGTTCGAAATATAATTACCTTCTACCTGAAGAAACTCACGCAGAGTTCTGTCATCATCCTTAAAATAAGCAACATCAATAGGCAGGGTGTATTTTACTGTGAGGGTGCGTGATTCGGCATACGGCCATAAGCCTGGATAATTTGTGCCATCGTTAATGAAAAACAATTTAGCGTATTCAAGAGTTTCTTCCGCATCCGCATATTCTGTATATATTTCGTAACTAAAGTTGGGGTCTGCCGGTGACATCGACACGTCAAAGGTCAGATTTTGGTCCAGTACCTCTTTCAAAAAATTCTTATTTGCTATCCAATAATTGCCTTCTATTTCAGCGTCACGGCATGACAGACTATCATACAGAAAAATATGTTTGCCCTGATTGCCTTCGGGAATACACACTGTAATGGCATATTCCATTCCTTCTACAAGTACGCCGTTTTCCTCCCATGTAATCCAGTTTGAAACCTTTGAGTTTCCTGTAGCTATGCCCAAGGTTCCAGAATCGGACAAGGAAGAATTTACGCCGTTGCTGAACATGGCGGTAGGGTCAGTAGTATTGGACGCTGTCGCATAATCAAATGTGACAAAGTATACAATTGGAATGTCAAGGGTGGACCAGTCCGTTACATAACCGGCAAGTGGACTTGAAGTATTTATGCCGTTCGGAATTCTAAAGGTGAAGCCGACATCCGGGTTAAAATTTTCGAAAACCGTACCGCAGGCATTTTCGGGAATAATCATGCTGACATAATGGGCATAGGGCGGTCGGCCTGGTTCACCCGAGGGAGTGACATTGCTGTATAAGGTCACCTTGATATCGCCGGTGATTTTATGAGTGGGAGCGCCTCCGGTTCCCTGTATAAGAGTATCGGTAACGGTTTCGCCATTCAGAGGTATATAGGCGTTGCCCACATCTACTGCCCATGTGATATCGGTACCTCCGGCATTTATTTTTTTCTCTCCTATTTTTATGTAGAACTGGTTAAAAAGTGTAGTTTGGACTTTATCGCTGCCTGTTACAGTCTCGTTTTGTGCATTTTTACCTGTCGCGACTGCGGTATTCGTAACCCAAAGTTGATAGTTAAGGCGGGTCATATTGATTTGACCTGCCGCGTCCGCCTGCGTAATAGCGTCTTCCATCGGCATGGTGTATTTTAATGTGACGAATTCATTTTTCTGAAGTGTTCCGAAACCAAAGGTCATAACACCGCCCGGAAAAGTGGGGGTAATGGAATACCATGCGCCCGTGCCGTTTTTCTGATATTCAAAGCTTACGCCTTGAAACAACGCCTGCGGTATAACGTATGTGGGGTTGCTTCTGTTCATCTCGGTGATTACCAAGGTATCGGTAAGCTGCACATTGCTTGCAGCGCCGCCGACAGCAGTAATCATAATGATGTAATCTATGACCTCAGCGCCCGAACGCGAGGATTTCGGAGTGTGTGAACTTTTGGCGACATTCAGACCCGCCGGCGGATCTTTTATGGTGTTAACCGCAATAGATGAATCCGCGCTGAAAAATATCGGTCCCGTCGGGGTGTTATCGGCAAAATTCGCCTTGATGCTGAGTTTAAACTGTGTATTGGTCAGATTATCAATATAGTTTGTGGCACTGTTATTGCCGTTCTCATCCAAATTTTCGAACCACACCTCAACATTACCGCTTGTATCTATGTTATACAAGCCGACCGTAGTGCCATTGCTTAACATTATAGCACCCGAAGTCACCGGAAAAAACACATTCAGCTTTGTAGGAAGAGTGTAACGAAGCTTACCGCTGCCATCATACGCGAACTGTTGCGGAGCAGGCTTTGTGTAAGTATGGTCTTCCGCAAAGTTTATTTCAAAAGAGTATGTTTCACCAAAGAAAAAATTACCGTCGGTGATGGTTTGTCCATTTGCATTTTTAACGCTGACGCCTGTAACAAAATTGGTTAAATCCCATGCATCACTCGATCCGGCCAGAGCAGTAATAACCAACAACGCTGTCGTCAAAATCATAACAACAGCAAGCAGTGGCGCAAGGACAGCAAGTGCCATTTTCCTGCGTTTACTTTGTGCGACCATATTCTCAATTGAAAAACTGTAAATCTGTTTCATATATATCCTTTCGCTCCTGCTTTGCAATTTCTTTTTCAAGTTCAAGCACTTCTTTTAGTTAAAAGGAATTCCTGATTTATATACTTCTTTGCGTATTCTGGCATCGCTTTTATTCTTAACTTCATAGTTGTTTACCAACTCAAGTTTTAATGCATCTGTCATTGTTAAAAATATACCAAACTTTCGATATACAAAAGACTAACATAAAAACTTCTGATTCAACAAATTTTTTCCTGAATTGTAGTTTTTTTTCCTGAATTGCAAAAAATGTCGAAAACCCGTTAAGTGAAATATTTATATATATGGATATTTAGCATCGTTATTTTTAGTATATTGTGACAAAATAAATAATATCGAATTTTACAAGTGAGATGAATATTTTGACGATTAGTTATGATAAGCTTTGAAAACTTCTAATGATTTCAATTCGATGGCAAGAACAACACAGGGAACGGCGATATTGAATTTATCATTGTTTATCCAATGAATCCATTCAAGCGCCTTTTGCTCGCTTTCAAGAATCATATCAGACATAAAATGAGCCACAGTCGGTTGTTTGCTGTTATAGCTTGCTTCCGCCGCATCGTTGTCCGTAAACTCGCGCAAAATTAATCTCTCTGTTTCTATTTTTATACTCAT
>JGI994J12354_10001780_pt1 | contig 21607 bp, 14 predicted proteins | sample IntmicLarv3ML3BL_FD_12354 | JGI IMG/M metagenome (IMG submission 12354) | reverse complement strand
AAATCTTCTGGTAGTCTGTCATTGTTACAGGGAAACTGAGACGGTTATTCGCATCATCTCAGCAAGAAAAGCGACTAAGACAGAAACCAAATACTATACGAAATGAGGTGAGGTTATGAGAGAAGAATATGATTTTTCAAAGGGCAAGAAAAACGCCTATGCTAAGCGACTTAAAAAGCAAATCACAATCAATATTGATAGTGACACGATAGATTTTTTTAAGGCGCAATCAGAAAATACTGGCATCCCATACCAGACACTCATAAATCTTTACCTTTCTGACTGTGCAACTAAAAATATGCAGCTGCAAACGACATGGCAATAAGCAACCATTGATACAGAAGAGCGCCCCAACTGGGCGCTCTTCTTTTTTCTTTTTAGATATCCTCTGCGATGAACTGAACCGACACATCCCCTCTGAAATTATTGAGCTGTGGAAATCCAATGAATTTCTTTGGAAGGGGCTTATTTGCATTCATCTTATCTTTTGCCTTCTCCCCACCACTCCACACAATAATGGGGATACCAGAGGATGAGTCTGTGTATTTCACATGCTTATCGTCCTCGCCCATAAATCTGGTGCTGACGGTCCCTGTTGTAAGACCAAGGAGGGGAACAGGAAATCCCTCACCAAAGGGCTCAAGTAGCTTTAGTTCTTCCACAAGCTGTACACTGAGCGCAGAAGCCTCTACCACAGTATCAATCGTTCTACAGGCAACCAAATCCTCAGGAGAAAGGCATTCATTCGCAAGGTCATTAACTCTGCGGCAAAACTCTTCATAATGTTTCGCCTCAATTGTCAAACCTGCTGCTTTTGCGTGACCGCCATAACCAACAAGTAGGTCCGATACCTTATCGAGATTTTCTTTGAGATTAAATCCGTCGATGCTCCGACAAGATGCTTTGAGCTTATTGTCCTCGACAGGGGAGAATACGAACACCGGGCGATTGTACTCTGTCTTGAGGCGGCCGGCAACAATACCCACAACGCCCTCAGAAAAACAGGCGTCACAAACCGTAATTGCAGTGGGCAGATTATCGAGGTCTATCCAGCTCTGTGCCGCCTCAGCTTGTTTCTCTGTTAATCCCTTGCGCTCTTCATTAATTTCCTGCAATTCTGCCACAAGAGCATCAATCTCAGGGCCTTGTTCCTTACAGAGAAATGCTTCGACCACCATATCAGTGTTCTTGCCCATACGAGAAACGGCATTAACCATAGGAGCATATCGGAATGCAATTGCGTAGTGGGCGTTGACTTCTTTAAGCTCAAGAATTCGGAATGCAGCTTCGAAGAACGGCCTTTGCCCCTCCCGAATGATTTTCATGCCTTCTTTTACAAGCTCACGATTTTCGTCAAGTAGCGGCACAATGTCAGCGACAGTTGCCAACGCAACTAAATCGAGAGATTGAAAAACAGAAGAAACATCCTTACCTATAGCAGTATAGAGCGCAAGCATCACCTTAAAGGCAACCCCTGCACCACAGAAATAGTGGAATGGATATGTTTCATCATGCCGCTTGGGGTCTACCACTGCAACAGCGTTTGGGAGGATATCTTCTAAACCATTGTAGTTTGGCTCATGGTGGTCAGTAATGATAACATCAAACCCAAGAGAGTTCGCAAAATCAACAGCTTCATTTGCCACAATGCCGTTGTCAACAGTCAAAATGATTGATGCGGCTGGAAACCTCTCTCTAACCTTTTCAACACCACTCACACATAGACCATAACCATCAATAAAGCGGTCGTTAGCATAATACTGTGCATCTACACCCAAGTGGCGCAGATTTTCTACGATAATAGCGCAAGCGGTGCAACCGTCTACATCATAGTCATGATAGACAACAATCTGTTCGGGCTGCTCCATGGCCACGATGAGCCGCTGGACAGCCTTATCCATATCTTTGAAGTTCGTATTGAAGAAGGAATCCTTATATGGGTCAGAGAAAAGGAAATTCTTGATTTTTTCAACAGTGTCAATGCCTCTGGAGTAGAGGATGTTTAGACACTGGGGATGGATACTGGCTAATGCAGTATCGGCAAGCAGCGTATCAGGGCATTTTGAAGCGACAGAAAATTTACTCACAGGAGGCCTCCTTTGGATGTAACGAAATTCGTGAGTACGAGTTGTACGATAAGCACGATGATACTCATTCCAATGTCGGAGATGAGTGCGTGGATTCGGTTGAGCATAAAATATTTTTTATCATACAAAAAGACCTCAGGGTCTTTTATTTTTTTGAACAACATAATTTGACTCCTTCTTTGGTTGGTTGCATTATTATATGCAATCCTCTCTATACACATTTTAGTCCGCAATTTTTCAAAAAGAAAGGATTTTGAAAAAATATTTTTCCTCTTTTCGTTTTTTTGCATATAGTAAGGCGCTGCTATATCAGAACACAAGCAAAAAAATAACTGATCCCTGTTCTGGGAGAAAGGAGGAAATGCAATATGAGCATGACTAAACAAGGAATGAAACAAAAAATGCTTGCCGTTCTACTTCTCATGGCAGTTCTCGTAAGCGCCTTCGGAGGCCTTGTCCCTCAAGCCAATGTACAAAACACCCTAACTTCTCCGGTTATGGCCCATGCGGCAAATGATTTCTGGGATGTAGAGATTGTTGATGGAACACTTAAGGTTGGTGGAAACGCTCTTGGCGCAACACCGGCTGAAGGAAGTGGTGCTGTGAATATGGAGGAAGGTTTCAACAGAGTCAAGACCCTAATCATGATGTTCACTGGATTCTGTGCCCTTCTGTCAGGTGCCTTCCTTATCTTTGCGATTACAAAACTCGGTGCATCTGGTGGCGACCCTTCAAAACGATCCAAGGCAATTACAGCAATTATTTGCTCCGGCGTTGGTCTAGCATTGCTAGGTTCGTCCACTTTGATTATCGGGTTCTTTTGGAATGCGATGGTCGGAATTTAACATCGTTCGCAAGAAGTCTCCCGCCTCTAAGCCGCAGTGTAGGCGGTGAGATGAATTGCGCCATTGTAGCCTAGCTTTTTGCATAGGTGTGCGGCACAATCCATGATTCATTAACTCTGTCTGATAGAAAGTGGACCTGCGAAGGCTGTGGTACACATCATGACAGGGACATTAACGCAGCGATAAATATAAGAAGCAAAGGTATGGAGGTGCTGGATGCATAGCCTGCTCAGCGCTACCTTCATGAACCGTGGGGCACACGGGAATAGCTCGTTGATACTTACTGCACTGGCAGTATTGAGCGGGAAGCCCCCACTTCAAAAGCCGAAGACTTTAAGTGGTGGGAGCATGTCACTCTGCAAGTATTGGGAGAGAGGGCGTTTCGCCCTCTCTTTCTTTTTCCCAAAATGCATATAATAACGAAGCGCCGAGCACCTGAGTAAGGAGGCTAAGGACGCATGGAGGCAGAAAAACAGGGCAAACGCAGTTTGGCGGCATTTTCTGTGGAATGTGGAGTTAGATGACTGGCTACGAGGGTGAACGAGACGTGACAATAACGTGGAAAAACTGACTAAAAGAGAGGAGGTAGGTTTTTGTGAAAATTAGAAATACATTACCCAAATTCGTTTCGCTAATGATTATTATGGTTCTTCTGCTTGGAACAGTTATGCCGATTATGGCCCTTGCCAATGTGACTGTCGGCAGTGATGGAAATAACAATTTAATCATTGACACGAGCGGGTTGACATTCCCAAGCCTTGTCACAGATGATGACCTCACAGTGGCCACAGAGGCGGTTAATATGAGCCTAACAAAATACAAAAATATGATAACGATTATTGCTGGTTTTGGTGCGCTTTTTTGTGGTGCAATACTCATCTTTTCTATCACGAAACTTGGGGCATCCGGTGGTGACCCGAATGCACGGAAACAGGCAGTCGTGGCAATTTTCGTTTCGGGCATTGGGTTATCACTTTTGGGAGCAATTGCAGTATTGTCACAAATGGCTTTATCGCTGTTTGTCTAATGTTTAGATAGGGGGGAGTTTCGTGGCATATGTCAAAGTAAAAGAGGCTATCATTGAAAGCCTGTCAGCGATAGATAAGAGAGTTCTGTGTGCCATTTACTGGCACCGGTGCTTAACGGCTCCACTTGCTTACACCTATTTCTACAGTAAAAAATACAAGAAACCCCAATATGCAGCGAGAAAATTCGCAGCAATGCAGGCGTGGGGGCTAATTGAGCCTGTGGAGTATACAGCAGAAGACCCTGCATTTTTCTTGACAACGCTGGGAATAAAGACTGTTCAGTTCCTAATGGGGATTTCTGATGTAGATCAAGAGCGGCTCATGAAGAAATCAAAGGACATCAAAATGCACCCACAAAACATCAACCACCAGATGCATTTGACAGAATTTGCCCTTATGTTTATGGACAGAGCAGGGAAGACCATTCCTTATGAGTACAAAGACGAAAAATTTATGGACAGATATGTGTCCATTCGCCCAGACGGATTAATTGAACTTGAAAAATACAGTATTTTCCTTGAAATGGACATGGGGACAGAGGCAACTGTTGACCTTATGAAAAAGTGGGTGAACTATCGGGAGTTTCTCACTTCAGGGAAATTTTATAATCAAAAGAAACCCATTGTAGTGCTGTTCATCCTCCAAAATGTGAGAAATGTAGAGCTACGCAGGAAAACTGTACTGAAAACCATAGGCAAGGCGCTACTTGACTGTATGGGTCCAAAATTCGATATTTACATTGATGCTCCAGAGCAGTTGTTACAAACCCTTTTTGACAAATACATTTTGGAGGATGGAGCATATAATGACCACATGCATGAAATAAGGGGAGCTCTTCGAAGTCATGGATTTTCCTTGTCATCTGGTGATGTTGCTAAGTCGTTTACATCTGGAACCACGTATCCTTTTTATGCGAGAAAACTGAACCCACAAAAGAAAATTGTCAGTCAAGATGGCCAGCCGCAAGAGTATTTCATCGACACATTCTTTTTGCGTCCTGCTTCTGTTTTGAGAAACGCCTTTCATCATTGTGGATGCTTATCAGAAATGAAAATGAAGCTGGGGCGGAAAATCCCACTGGTCATTTTTGTGCCTGATGAAGAAATTCTAATCAGCGACCTGAAGGTGCTGGGAGAGCTTTTTACTGAGGACACATTTTTTGTCTCGCTAAAGCGGCTTTCAAATAATTGCTTTTATGAGGCACTATTCCAAATCGACAAAGCAGGAAACTTGTCTCATTTCTCGGATTATTCGTTGAAGCAGCGAGAGTTCGAGCGAAAAATATCATAACAAAACCCATTCCATTTTAGCCTTCCTGTTTAGGCGCTTGGTGCGTCATTATCGAAAGGAGCCAAAACAAAATTATGCAGAAAATACTTTTAGCCATTGGGCATCGGGATTTAGAAGATGCTTTAACTTCAAGTCTTGGTGGCTATGGAAATGTAGTAGGGGTGCTTTCCTACAGGGAAGCCATACTCCCACAGGTTATTGAGTTAGAGCCGGATATTGTTATTTTGCGAGATACACTGGCGGGAACCATGGATATCCTGTCATTGATTGAACAAATCAGAATATCCTCACCATTTACCCGCCTGATAGTTATGACGACAGCTCGTCCTCGTCGAGATCCATTTCTTGCAAGTCTTGTAAGTTATGGTGTCTATGACATTCTCAGTAGCGACAAGATAAACCAAAGTGCCATTGTGGAACAGGTTAAGACTCCCGGGTCCTTTGCAGATGTAGCATCCTACTATGGCGGGAGTAGTTTCCTTGAGCATGAGGAAAATGTTCCAGCTGTACCCGAGGATAATGGGGAAAAAGAAACAGGACCCGCTTTTCTGAAAGGTTTTTTCAAAAAGAAGCCGCATGAAGTAGCAACTTCTGACCCTCAGACTTTGAAAACGCCTCAAATTAATATTGAGCAATTGCGAGAGACGGTTAGGGAAGAGGTCGAACACGAATTTGCGAAAAGTGCTCAAAAAAAATTGCTCGAACAACTTGATCAGAAGCAGGCAGAGTTTGATATGCGCATCCAATCCCTTGCTGACAAGGCTCAGGTTGACTTGGATGCGTTGAAGCTCCAACATCAGGGGGAACTAGATGCAAAAAACGTTGCAATTCAACAGCTTCAAAAAGAGGGTCAAGCTCTTTCCGGGAGTCCTGAAACATCCGAAGCCGAGAAACGAGTTGCAGGCTTACAGGTGGAATTACGGTTGTTGCAGGGAAAATATGACCGACTGAAAGGGGAGCCAGTCTCGACACCGCAAGCACCTAGCACAGCACTGTTGGCCGAGAATGCGGCTCTGCAGAGCAAGATTGAGCGACTGACCAAAGAAAGTCAGCCCTCGGCTGAAATGGTTGCGGAAAACAGCCGCCTTTCCACTGAGAATAAGCAACTAAAAGAGCAAATTCGCCAGACAGGTGTTGATGCAGCGGGGCTAACTGCGAGAATCAAAGAAGAAAATTCTGGACTGATTATTCGTAATGCTGAGTTAGAGAAACAAGTAAAAATGGCAGAGGATTCGCTTCAGTTTTCTGACCGTGAGAAAGAGGCTCTTCATACACAGTTATCAGCTCTTGTTGCAGAGAAAGCGTCTTTGGAAAGCCAAATGTCTGCGAAAGATTCGGATTTGAATGACTTGCAATTACAATTGGCAAGAGCAGAGCAAGAGTCGAAAACACTGAGGTCTCAGATTGAAGTAATTTCGAGCAAGGCTTCAGCCGAGGAATTAGCCTTACCAGTAATCGAAGAAATTCCAGATGAAGAGTTCTATGAGGGGAGCCCAGCAGGCGTGCATCATACCTTGTTGTTTATGGGGGCTAAGGCAGGTATTGGCAATAGTACAGCAGCACTGAACACGGCGACGGCACTGGCCGCCAGAGGCCATAAAACGCTCTACCTTGAGGTAAATGCAAAGAGCCCGATGACACCCTCTATGTTCAAGTTTGTTGGTCTGACAAGGGGCCTAGACACCGCATTGAAAGGTGCACAAAGCTCTCAAGTAAAAGAGATTGACCTGTCTATTGTAAGGCCTTATGGGCTAACAGCGCAAAACCGTCAATTGGCAAAGGCCTATAAGAAACTTCCGGGAATTTTGCACTTCATGTACTTCACTAATGAGTATCTAAAAGCAGAAAAGGTGAGCAAGAATCGACCGCTGAATGAAAATGCTGTTAAGGATTTAATCTACTACCTGACAATGCAGAGTAAGTATGCTTATGTCGTGATTGATATTCAGGCGGGGGACTATGAAACCGCTAATCTGTTTTTGGATAGTGGATTATTAATTGATAAGCTCTTTTTATCAACAGACCAGAGTTCCCACAGCTTGACCGAGGCAGGGCAACTGATAGCATCTCTTGCTCGTACAAAGTCAGTTAAGCTCATTAAGCAAATTTCCTTACTGCTGACGAAATACAACCACTCTGCCCCCAATGCACACAAGAAAGTCGCAAAGTGGCTAAATGTCAGTATGCGGCAGATTTTTCCGATTAAAGATGACCGTATTGGCTATCTGGAGTGTGCTGACAAAGCCTTGCCATATTACCTCTCAGGAGCCACCTGCGCAGCGGATTATGATAACATTGTTGAATCTCTAATATAAAGAGAAGCTCCAGAGCAGTTAACCTGCTCTGGAGCTTTCTTGTGCTAGTTTTGCCTGAAGTTTTTTCACGAGGCAGGAATTGCGTTTAATAGCTCGTTCCTGCTGAAGTGCCTTAAAGAAACACTCTTTATTTCCAATGATAATTACCATTTGCTTCGCCCTGGTAATTGCAGTGTAAAGAAGAGCCTTATCCAGGTTGTGCAGGAGGGAATCGTGGATGGGAATAATCACAACTGGAAATTCGGAACCTTGGGATTTGTGCGTTGTAATGGCATAGGCTAGGTCTAATTCTGCAACATCTGACTCAGAGTACCAGATTGGATTCTCCTTATTAGGGAAAGAAACCTGCAATGCCTTTTCAATAGTATATCCGATTTTCTCAATAGTGCCAATCTCGCCATTAAAAACATCTAAATCATAGTTGTTTTTTGTATGGATTACCTTGTCATTCAGATGGAATATAGTGTCACCAGATTCATAACTACAAGAATCGTTGCTGTACTGCGACTGGATTATTTCGTTTAGCTTCCCTGTACCTAAATCGTTATTCTTGACAGGGGAAAGGATTTGAATTTGTGGGAGTTTAAACCCGCAATCTTTCTGTAGTTTTGCAACGGACTGCTGGATGGTATTCCGGATTGCTGAGGGCGATTGACGTTCTATGAAATAGAAGTCACCACCAGCCTCAGTGGACAGGAGTAGGGGAGTTTTTACGTTTACTGTTTGTTTTCTAATGGCATGGGCATTTGCCACAATTTTGCTCTCGCCAGCTTGTCGAAAAACTTGGTCCAAAACAACTATTGGAAGACATTCCGATTGAATTAAATCTCGCAGAACAAGGCCCGGGCCAATTGAGGGAAGCTGTTCGTGGTCGCCAATAATGATGAGGCGAGAAAAACTAGCTGTGGTGCGCAATAACTTATAAAAAAGAGAAATATCAATCATGGAGGATTCATCCACAATTAAAAAATCGCACTCAAGTCCCTCATCGCCAAGTTCCATATTGGGTACGCCCAAATTTAATGTTCTGTGGATTGTAGCGGCTTTTTTTCCTGTGATTTCACTGATGCGAATGGCCGCTCTCCCAGTGGGGGCGCATAATACCGTTTTTGCCTTGGGAGCCAGCAGTTTTATCATTTTAATAAGGGTGTCCACAGTTTGAGTTTTGCCTGTGCCGGGTCCACCAGTCAGTATCATAGCAGGACTTGTTAGTGCAGTGAAAACAGCATCTCGCTGTTTGGGAGCACACTTAAGTTGCGTAGCCTGTTCAAGTTCTGCCAACTTGGCCGAAATGTCAGGATAAGAAAAAGAAAAGCGCTTTGGAGAGCTAGCCAAGGAATCAAGCGTTCTGACTATACCATTTTCATTATGATAGTTGGGGGAGAGATAGACATTATTCTGGTCAGCATTCCGAACTAAAATAACTCTCTGCTCCGCTTCAAGCGCAACAAGGGCATCAGAAAAGATGGCGTCCGGGAATTTATCGCAAATACCTAACTCCTTATAGATTTTTGCAGAAGCCCTGTCTGCTAACATAGGGATATGGTTTGACTCAGTATAAACATCTCCATTGCTTTCAGAATCCTCTCTCAGACAATACAAAACGAGATTCTTAATTCGATGAGGAGTAAATGGACCACCAGACAGATTGAAATAGAGCTTGTCGGCAGAGTGAAAATCGATAAGCTTTTCCAAATAGAGTGCATAAGGGTCAGTTGAAATTTTCTGGATTGCATTGATGCCATAATGCTGGTAAATCGGGAGTGCAAGTCGTACATCTATCTGATGAAGACTTAGAAAAGCAAGAATCTTTTCATAGGCCTGATTTTGTTGTACAAAGTCAACGAGCGCCTGTGCTATCTTTGGAGGGAGTTTTACTTCGTAAATCCGCTCAGGATTTTTGGCAAGGATAGAGAAAATGTCCAGCCCGAACACCTCTAAGAGGGCATCCACCTTTATAGGCCCCAAGCCTTTTACACTTGCCTTGAGATATTTTCGGATTTCTGCTTCTGTTGCCGGCATAACCCGCTCATATGCATTAATTCTACACTGTGAGCCATATCGGGTGCTCTCCACAGTTTCAACCTCAGATAAGAAGTAGTCACCCGGCACAATGCTAATGAAATAGCCGGTGAATGTGCGTCGTTCCTTTGTTTCAATATAGTCATCAGAGCGGATTTTCTTGCGAAGAAGCACTCCTGTAAATACTGTGAAGCAGTTTTCGCTGTTGTGATGTTTAACTGAAATTACCCGAAGCATCTGTTTTGCCAATGTCTGCTCACCACCTTTTCTTTTGTCAGCTTATTATATGCAGAAGGGAAAAATCTCCGCTTGAAAATTACCCCTCCATAATAAATATAGTCCGCAAATTTTTAAAAAGAAAGGGCTTTACGAAAAAAATGCATATTATAATGCAACCAAAAAATTTTGGAATCTGAACCGAGGAGGACAAATGCAGGGGAGAGGCATTTTAATCGCAGAAAAATCCAATGCAATGAAAGATATCCAGAAGCACTACAACAAGCATGTGGGCGAATTTTCTTTTTCGCTCGATTTTGCAAGTTTTAGTGGTCATCTTCTGGAACTTTTCAACCCTGACGAGTATCGTGAAGATTGGAAGGCGTGGAGAGTAGAAACGCTTCCAATGATTCCTGATCAATTCAGGTATAAGGTTGATGAACAAAAGCGAGACATGGCGCAGCGATTGATTCACAAGCTTAAGACAGGGAACTATGACTTTGTTATCAACGCCTGTGATGCAGCTAGAGAGGGAGAATTGATTTTCTGGAGCTTTTATGAGCACCACAAACTAAAACTGCCTGTCTATCGTTATTGGGCATCAGAAAACACAGCGGCAAAAACAATTAAAGCGCTCCAAAACCTCCTGCCTGAAAAGGAAATGAGAGGGCTTAAAGAGAGTGCCAAATTGCGGCAACATTACGATTGGCTGGTTGGTATGAACTTTAGTCGGGCTGTGGGCATTAAAACGAACAGCAAGGCGAGTATCGGCCGAGTAATCACTCCTGTGACGAAAATCATTGTGGACAGGGAAATCGCAATTCGGGACTTTGAACCCAAAGATTTCTTCGAAATTCGTGGCAACTTTAACAGCGCCAAGGGAGAATATGACGGCATCTATATTCCTGCAGGTGATTCTGAAAACACTCGTTTTGAAGATGAGGCTCGTGCTAGGAAAGTAGCTGCTTCTGTCGGAAAAACTGGTGTTGTGAAGGACGTTGTGCAGACAGATAAAGTGACGGCAGCCCCAAGAGCATATTCCTTGTTATCTCTGCAAAAGGATGCAAACCGGCTATTCAAGCTTAAAGCGGATGAAACGCTGGCTATTGCTCAGGCACTCTATGACAACCACAAAATCCTGTCTTACCCACGAACAGACAGTGAGTACATCTCGACATCACTTGTGCCCGAATTTGCAATGCGTATCAGCTCTTTGAAAGTTGTACCTGAATTGGCTTCATTCGCACAGGCTATTACAGCAACGCAGATGGCAAAAATCGGGAAGAGCAAGGATTACATCAATGATGACAAGATTGCAGACCACCACGCCATTATTCCTACCGGAGAAGAGCCTGTGTTGGCTGCACTTACGCCGAATGAGCTGAAAATTTATATGATTGTGTGCAGACGATTTTTAGCTATCTTTATGGAGCCTCGGATTGTGTCGAACACCACACTCCTAAGCGATATGGGTGGACACATCTTCAAAACGACAGGCGCAGTGGAAAAGCAACAGGGATTTCAGGCGCTTTATGGCAAGACAGCGAAGGACCGGTTGCTCCCTGCTGTTGCCGTTGGAGATGCTATTACGCTCAAAGATGTTAAGGTGGAAAAGGGCACAACAACGCCGCCACAAAGATATACTCCCGCAAGCTTGCTTGAGGCACTTGAACATGCATCTCGCTTTGTTGAGGATAAAAATGCTAAGAAAATTCTAAACACAGCAAAGGGGTTAGGTGCGCCATCCACTCAGTCGGATGTCATGAAAAAACTCGAAGAGAAGAATTTTGCCACCTTTGAGAAGAACTTTTACATCCCAACGAAGTATGCCATGGACTTGGTTTCCGTTTTGGGAGAGCGTGACATCTGTTCACCTATCCTGACCGCAAACTGGGAGGCTAAGCTGGAAGAGATTCGCAAGGGAGCTTCTGTTGAAGAGTTCCGGCGTGAAATGATTCAGTATGTCACTGAGAATACGCAGGAACTTCTCAAAAACATCAATGTGAGTCTGGGCGAAAAAAAGTCCAGCAATCGAACGATACTGGGTAAATGCCCCGAGTGTGGGAAAGATGTCGTTTCTGGCAAGGAGTATTTTTTATGCTCAGGGTATAGTCCCAAAGAAGTAGGTGGTTGTCGATTCATCGTCAAAAAAGACTTCTTTGGAAAGATCATTTCTGATGATGCGATGTCACTGATGTTGCAGGGAAAACCCACAAAAGAAATGACATTTGCCACCAAGTCTGGAGAAAAATACAAGAAGCGGGTTGTGTTAAGTAATCGCATTCATAATGGACAAAAGTGGTATCAAATTTCTCCGGAAAAAACCGCATCTTCCACTGCTCAAAATATTGAGGATTTAAAGGCGATTGCAGTATGCCCAAAATGTGGCGGAAAGGTTTATGAAGGGAAGAGTTTCTATCTTTGTGCGAATAAGGGGGTCAACTGTGACTTTAGCCTAAGTAAAATAATCAAGGGCTGTAATATCACATTAGGCAATGCAAAGCAACTTATTTCTGGAGAGCCTGTTGGACCACTGACCTTTGTATGGGGAAGCGGAAAGTCTGGAGCAGCCCACATCCAGTATTCAAAGGATAAGACCAAAATTGACTTCATCTTTAATAATTAGTGCGAAAAGAGCGGGATTTTTATCCTGCTCTTTTTCTCTCGACATTTTTGCATAAAATAACGTAACCAATGCAGAAAAAGGAATTAAGGAAAAGGAGAGATACTAAATGGCACAACTTATTTTGGATGAAAAAAGCAAAAAGCTGCTGGAGGGTCTGGGCGGAGAAGGAATCAATGTGACCACCGCAAAACTCGCACATATGGTTGCTGAGAGTGGTTTCAATGTGACAGTACATATCGGGCGCATGCGAGGCAGTGTTATGTTGCCGCCCAGCGCAATCGGGCTCGACCTTGGCAATATGAGCAAATCCCAGCAGGATTTCTACAACGATTATGTTGATGTGGGAACCCTTAACTTTATCCCAAAGGAACAGTATGAGAAGAAGTTCCAGAAGATTGAGGGAAGTATTCGGCACAAGTGTTATAAAAAGTGCCTCATCGGTACATTCATGCCTGCGGTGCGCTACCGTGAGTTCAAAGAGGAATTTTTGGAGGCAAGCATTGCGTACACAGCGATTCGAGACTCAGTTGTAGCGAATTGGGATCATATTGTTAAGGAGTTTTCCGATGGTGTCTGCGAGATGCTTATGAATGCAGACCTGACAGAAGAGCAGCGGAAGTCTATTCATGCGCAAATCATGGGCAGTGTTCCCACAGTTAGCGCATACATGCAGAGCTTCTACATGCGAATGTCTGTTACAACATTTCCTGTCCAGTCTGGAGCAGATATCTTTAAGGTTGATGACAGAATTGCAGCTGATATCCAAAGCACATGGAATGAAAACATCGTTTCTACCACTTGCGGGTCCATTGAAGCGCAGATTAAGGAATCTTTTGTGAAGGCGAACACAAGTCTGAAATCCTTCTTGAAAAGAGGAGATATTCCGGCAAAAAGCAAGACTGCGCTCATCCAGCATGGACAGGAATTACAGGTCTACAACGTATTTAAGAACCCTGAAATCAAACGCCTCGGGGACCTGCTTGCGATTGAGCTTGTGAAGACGACGACAAGTGAAGATGCAGCTGAGGTGATTGAAGACGCAATCCTTGGAATTTACGCTTACACAAAGGATGCGAAGATTGCACTGGACATGGGAAAAAGCCAATTCAGCATTGAAAAGCTTGAAAAGATGTTTGCAAATCGAAACTAATTTAGGGGGACAAAAGAATGTCAGGAAAAATCTACTACGCAACATACATCTTTTTCCCTGAGCAGCATATGCCGCAAATGGGAGAAGTTTTCCGCCTTGAGCGAGATACAGAGAATGATAAGGACGCAAATGCCATCAAGGTCCTCCGTGGGCAGAACATGCAGCAGAATATCTCCGCTGGATACATTGCCAACAGCAGTAAAACTGTTCAGAAAGGAACATCTGGAGCTACATCTCTATGCAAACTTTTAGACAACCGCAGTTTTAAGGGCACGTTTGGAAAGGTCGTGGAGTTCCGTGAATATAAAGACAGCGCTGGGCACACCCAGAAGGCCGCAATTTTGCGGTTGCACTTCACCCGAAACTATGCAAATACCGAGGAGAAGCGAGATGCTGCCAAATCCTATCTGATTCAGGGCACCAATGTCTTATTTCCCGATCGTGCAGATTTCATTGCAGAAGTAAAAGCTTCATTGGATGATGGCACTTTTCTCCCCGTTTCGATGGATGTGTCCGTTGCAAAAGGGAAGATTGTCGTGTCTGAGACATCAAGTGAATCCAGAGGTAGTCGTGAGATCGGCGAAATTAAGGACTCCGACCGCTTAAAGGCACGTTTGGTAGCAGGAGAGCAAGTTCGACTTCACATCACTTCGCTTGAAGGAAAGGCGCTTGTTGCAGTTGAAAATGCCGAGGGGTCTGGTGAAATTGCAAAATTTCAAGAAAAAATTACCGAACTTACTGCAAAATGCCTCGGTTTCGCAACCGACTTCGAGGTAAAAATCAACTTTATGCTGGAACAGTGTATTCCTGGACAAATCATTGTTGATGTTCTGAACCAGTATCATTCATGGGACGATGAGATGGAAGCTCGGATTCCGGTGCTAACCTCTGAAAAGCGCTATATTCAGGGTAATACCCATACTTTGAAACACGCCTTGGCATATGCGCTCAATAAGAAGAATGTCCGCCTTTCAGGAGAAAAAGGTGCAGGTAAAAATACATTGGTTGAAACTGTTTGTTGGCTTATGGGCCGCCCTCTTTGTCGAGTGCAGGGCAGTGATGAAACTGACCGCACTGACCTTGAGGGGACACACACCATTTCTGAGGGAACCATGTCTTTTCAGGTTTCGGAGATGCTTCGAGTCCTTGAGCATGGCGGGTTTGTCGTTCTGGATGAGGTGAACACAGTAAAGCCTGAAGTGATTACTATGCTCCACTCGTTAACTGATACCGCCAGAAGCCTTGAAATTATGGGCTATGGGAAGATTACAGTTCACAAGGATGCAGTGGTCTTCGCAACAATGAATGAGGGCTATGCCGGAACAAGAGAAATGAACGACGCAACCATCGACCGATTCATGACGGTTATTTTGTCATCTCCCAATAGCATCGCAGAGATTCTGAGGTATCGTGTGCCCAATGCCAAGCCTGTTGATATTCAGGTATGCGACACTGTGCATCAGGCAATTTCCAAAGCTATTCGCGAGGGCGAGCTACCACCGACCAGCGTTTCGATACGAGGCATTGTTGATGCTCTGGAATGTGTCGAATATGTTCCTCTGCGTGAGGGGCTGATTGATGGCATTGCCAATAAGGCTCAAGACCAAGAGGAGCGCAACGCACTAAGGAATATTATTTTAAGTTTCTAAGTGATGGAGGGGAGGAGAGATTAAAAACTCCTCCTCTCTCCACTTGGTGGAAAGGAGAGGAACATGCAGGACAAGGATACAATGCAATATTTCAGGCAGAAATCTTTAATTTTCATTCAAGAAAGACGCATGCATTCAGCGATTTGCACACTGCTGTCATTTGTACTGAAATGCAATTACAGTGAAATCACCTTAGCTATTGACTCCAAGGGGGAGAATCGAACAGATGGTAAGCACATTGTTCTAAGTCTCCCAGATTTCACAATGGATGTTGGTTTCGACGAGCATGATTGGCATATTCTGCTCAAAACACTAGCTCACCATGAAGCAGGCCACTGCAATTATTCACGTTTTTCCGACATCGAAAAGATTCGGATGTGGTATGGAAAGTATATGCACTCCAACTTCGGGGTGTCAGAAAAAGCGTCAGAGAATATTGCTAAACAAATGCTGAACATTATCGAGGATGGTCGCATTGAAAGGATCATCACTCATACATTCCCTGGAACACTGCTTGGCTTTCGATTTCTTAATTCTGAAATCAGAAAGTTAAATATTATGGTAGGGGGGAGCGAATTCCATGATTTCATGGGGAATATTCTTAGTTACAGCAAAACTAGCCTTCTTGGAATCGGCATAGCTCGATATTCAAACACACAGTTCGAACAAGAATTTTCCAAGATTCGTAAGTGCATTGACAATGCCATTGGGGGAAATGCAGAACTGTGTTACCTAAAAACGAAGAAAATACTTGAAGAGGTAGCTCCATATCTGGCACAACTTCTGGAAGATGGCAATTTGGAGCAAGAACTAGCAGCTGCACAGACTGAAGAATATACCTCTGACGGCGAACAAGCGGATTTTACTCCTGATATCGATGATTCTTGCCCATCACCTCGCGTAGAACACCCTGGACTCAGTCAAGATGGTGTGGTGGACTTTGGAAAAGTTTCAGAAGAGATGGATGGGTATCAATACGCTCCTGACGTCAGAGAAATGGAAGCGGCAAAGCAGTCAATGGCGGAAAGTGCGTTGCGCAAACCTCCCGTCCCAACTCATTCTTTTTCGGAGTTTATGCAAACAATCGTCCATCAGCGCACTTCGGAAAAGCTAGATAAGATTAAGGGAAATATAGAACAGCTACTGCCGTTGCCGCCAGCTATGTTGGCAAAAGCAAAGTTGCTTGAACGAGAGGCACTTAAAATTCGCTATCAAAAGAAGCAGAAGAAAAAGGGACTCAAACGAGGGAGCTTTGACACGCAGGCTCTTTGGAAAGTTCCTGCGAATAATGCGGGGTTGTTCAAACGAAAGGGGCAGCCCTATGCACTTGATTGCGCTCTGAGCTTGCTGGTGGACAACAGTGGTTCTATGAGTGGAAAAACGACGCATGGTGTCCAAAAATCGTACATTGCAAGAGCTGTTTCCGCAATTCTGGAGGAAGGGCTAAAGAAGTTAATGCCTTACCAAATGGCGGTGTTTAACTCTAATAGAAAAGTAGCTACACATACAGTCATTAAGGGTTTTGATCAGAAGCCGGCAAAGGGCAATTATTCGTGGTCTTCGATTACTGAATATAGACCAGACGGGATGAACAGAGAAAGCGACAGTATAAGAATTGCAACAGAACAGCTGAGCAAACGGCAGGAACGCAGAAAAATTTTGATTGTTCTATGTGACGGACTTCCATCCGATTATGAAAGTCAAAGTGCTGGAATCACTGATGTGAGAAAAGCGGTATTGGATGCCAAAAAGAGAGGTGTTACAGTAATTGGATGCATGTTTGGCGATGAGGTGTTTTGCTCAAAAAATCTTGAATCATTTCAAAAGATGTATGGCAAGCAAAATGTAATGTCCTGCTCAACAGACAATATTGACAAGAAATTCAATCAGCTCATCATTCGACTGATCAATGCATCTTGAATCTAAAAGCGGGGGAGAAATCCCCCGACTTTTTTTGTGATAAATGTTAGACAAAAAAATAGTTTCAGCTCTTGACATTATGGAACTACTGTTCTATAATACAAATACACCATTCGACGAAAAAGGGGAAAAAATGTAAATGCTCTTGTCGTTTTCAGATTTGCACCCTATACTTGCTTATAGATAGATGGTGGAAGAATTGTTACCGTCAACAAAGCATATGAATTTATTAACGAGAGGAGCATTTGATAGTGTTGACAGATATGAAGACCAAAAATGTAATGGAGGATAAAGGAATCGAATCGCTTGTAAGAGATGTGAATAAAATTGAGGTCATGTTACAGACCTTAGGGAATGAGCAGGAGGTACTTGCCGGAACTACAAAAAGAAAAAAACGCAAGATTGAAATGGAAGACCTCCGACCCCTTACAATAATGGCGCACGCCGCTGCGCTTAAGGATTTCAAGGAATCAGGGGAAAGCGGCTCCTTTGCTGAGAGTGAGTTTTGCTTGCAGGCAGTTGAGCAGTCCATTAAGGATGCATATGAGGCAGTCAGATTGTACCCCATCTACATACACACTTCTGGATTTCCTATCACAACAGCAGCCGGTGAGCGGTTTACAGAAGAAAACGTGAAGCTCATTCACAAAGTTGCGCATAACTTCAATGGCTATGAGTATGATGACATATTTCAGGAGGCGGCTATCGGTTTCTGTAAGGGCCTCGCAAACTACGATCCCGCAAAGGGGGTTAAGCTTGTCACATTCTGTTTTCGTTGTGCAACGAACGAAGCAAAGATGTATGTCAGAAAGCAGCAGGGAAAGAAGAAGATGCACCAGAGACAGAGTACGGTTTCATATGATGCGGCTATTGGAAGCAGCGAAGATGGCTCGACACATGAGGATAAGAATTTCTTTGCCCAGTTGGCTAGGGAAGGCAACGATTTGGGCCTGGACAACACCGCATATATGCGAGAACTTGCTGTTGTCAGCATGGAGATTGCCAAGGAAGCCCTTTTGGATGAGGAAAGACAAGCATTCTTCATGTTTTATGAAGGGCACCAAAAAGAAGAGATTTCCGCAACACTCGACACTACGGTTAGCAATGTGACACAGTTGATTAAACTGGCGCGAGCCAAAATTGCGCTCGGGCTCAAGTCGCAGGGACTGATCAAGAGTGTGAGTTCCTACCTTTAAAATTATGGCTCACCTCAGGAGCCTGTATATAGAAAGAAGCCGACAGCTTAAGCTGTCGGCTTCTTTTACTTATTTACACAAAATTTCAGCTAAACAGGTGTTGCAAAAATTGCTTCGTGCGGGATAATCCCTGATAGTTTCGGGCATATCCACTTTTAAACCTTGTATTTTTTGCTTTGCGCTGTTTCGAATTGCCTCTTCGTATTCGGGGAGGAAGCTGAGCTCTGTGGTTGGAAATTCCTTGTTGCATTTACTGCATGTTCCTATTGTGTCCATTATTCATACCTCATTATCCTATATTCCTATAATTCCATGCATATTTTAATCCTGTTGCACCTAATAAAACCAATCTCGCCTCTATTTTACAACAAATGTTCTATTATGTCAACAAAATTTTTACTTGATTTTGCATATAATAGAGAGCAATTAACAACAACTTCCTCTTTTGGGTGCGGTATACTCATACGTTTTCAGGAAATTTTGTTTTTGCATATAATATGGTGTTCTACAAAAGACGTGGGAGACGACGAAGACTGTCTCATACAGAAATTGTAAATACAACATACATAGTCCAGTGGAAGTAGGATTCCTGTGCCAGTATAGCAATATGCGGGATGAGAACAGAAGTTGGTCGCAACATATGGCGTACCTGCGTCGGAGCAGGTGGGAGGCTTCAAGTTATCTTCTACTCCTAAAATAATGAAGATGAGGTCTAGCGGGGCCCATACAGAGAATCCGCTCGGAGGCATTTGGACTATTCCTGGGTGTCCCCGTCAAACGGGTTCATATGACCGTTTCATTCAAATTATCTGGGTGGGATCAGCGTCGGGGGGGCTCTACGGTTTGGAAACTGGCTCCGACCTACGGCAGGAAGCTGATGTGCTTTATGTAGAGTCATGGAATAGTCTGAGGGCTGATTTTTTGAAAATGCTCTTTCTCCAGAGCAACGAATTTTTTTTGTCACTTTTTACTTTTAAAAGCAATTTTTTGTTGTCGTAGTCCTAGAAGACTGCGATTTTTTCGTTTTCTGGGGGAGGGCTGCGCTCTGCGAGCGCCGCTGCGGCGGGTTGGGCCGCTGCGGCGGCGTATGCTGCGCTGCGCTTGCTCGGCATGTAAACGACGAGCTAAGCGCTGGCCAGAGGTGTAGGCGCAGAGCAGGCCCTTCGGAGAAGGGACTAGCGCAGAAAGCAGCCCCTTAAGATATGAAATCCAATAAGGGGGGACGCTAGTTCCCTCTTATTGGATTTCTCCTTATATGGCAAAAAAGAAAAAGATGAAAAGAAGAGAAGAAGAGAAGTGTTGTTTGTTTTCAGTTTTGTTGTTTTTTGAGAAAAATTCGGGCGCAAAATGAAAAATTCGGGGAATGAGAAAAGCAGCCACCGATTAATTTCGACAGCTGCTTCTTTTGCGTCTATCACCAGTCCAACACCTTGTTAGGGCAAGCGTATGGCTGGCAGGGGAGAAGAGTAAACCCACCCCACCCAAGCATTCAGCTATGGGTGGAGCTTCCAACTACTTTAGGTAGCCGGACTTCCTCTCTGAGATATGACCCAAATTCAGATATCTACCCCGCAAGCAAGGTAAGCTCCGCACAAAGGTTAATTAGATCAGACAGGGTGCAGGTGGTTCTCCTAGCCAGTTGAGGAACTTTTGCCTCAACCACTAAGGAATTTTCCTCCCTCTTATCTATGCACTACTGGAAACCATATTTTTGGAGCAGCTCATATTTCATTGCCACAGTCAGCGAGAGGGCACATGCCGCAGTTGCAACATATGTTAATGCCCAAGGTGAACAGCACACCTAACCCCACCCAAACCTTCGGCTATGGATGGGGTGTGCGGTGTGCAAACATCAATTAATTGTTGCAGTCGTGTATGTTCTCGTGTCACAGGCAGACGAAAAATCTTGCAAATCGTTGGAAAATACCCACTAGGTAATTATGTACGAAAAGTGTGATATACTCCCATCAGCCTACAATTCGTTGCAGCTAGTGCTGTTGAAAGCACAATTTCTATTGTTAGAGGGGCTGAAGAAGCCCCGACTGTTGAGCACACACCCTTCGGTTACGTTGCCTAGGCTGCTGCGATTGCACAAGCCAGTTTAGCAAGCAAAATGCTTCACTCCCACACTATCTCACTATTAGTTTTGATGCTAGGTATGCCAGGCTTTTATTTATTCTAAAAACCACATAATCGGTCACAAAAAAACAAAAGCGTCAACTATTTCAATTGACAATCTGATACTACACCTGTACAATTTATTTAGTGTGCCGTACCCTGCTTTAATTGTAGAGGGTGCTCAGTCATTGATGACGGATTGTTTTTCAGAGGGAGGGATTTTAGAAATCGATTTTCTTTAAAATTTCGACGACCTACTACAGCCAAAAGAAAAACAGAAAAGAAGTGAGAAAATGAAAACGAAACGTATCTTATCCCTGCTACTCGCCTGCGCCCTCATCTTGCAGATGGGCATATTCACTGTCGCATCAGCGGCGGGAGATTATACCGAAACGCCCACGACCCAGTACGGCAAAGACTTCATCGCCGCCAGTGAGGGTCAGCAGTGGCTTATCAATGAGGTGGAGCGTCAGCTCAATGCGCAGCAAAAGACGATCACTCGTCTGGCTGCGGGAGACCTGTTGGTGATTTATCATCTTGGCTTCACGGATAAAGGCTTAAGCGGCAAGATTCCGCAGGCCATTGGCTGGTTTGGGAATTTGGAAACCCTCTCCCTCGGCGGGAATCGTTTTTCTAATGTTCCCACCGAATTGTTTTCATTGCCGAAGCTGACGCACATCGACCTATCCAACAACAATTACAGCGGCCCGATTCCTACCGGCTTTGGTGGGATGGCCGTTTTGAAGGTTTTAATTCTGTCTCAGAATGAATTCACCGGTAATGTTCCGGCAGATATTTTGAGCAATACCAACCTATCCATTCTCGACCTGTCGAACAACAAACTCACCGGTGGTGTTCCGGCTGCAATCAGCAGCATGACAGGACTAGAATACCTCTCTCTATCCGAGAACAATTTGGGTGGAACGATTCCCGACCTGACCGGCATGGTGAATTTGGAAACTCTCTCCCTCTGGAACTGCGGCCTGACAGGGGTGATTCACGATTCTATCTTTACACTGACCAAGCTGGAGATTCTGGACCTTGCACAGAACAAATTGAGCGATACACTGGATGCTGAGGTTGGTGATTTGGTGAATCTCAGATTGCTGGGCTTGGGAGACAACAACCTGCATGGTGAGATTCCT
>JGI994J12354_10001779_pt1 | contig 21612 bp, 20 predicted proteins | sample IntmicLarv3ML3BL_FD_12354 | JGI IMG/M metagenome (IMG submission 12354) | reverse complement strand
TTCGCAAATAGCAAATCAAATATGGAAATGCTCTAAAAGCTCTGTTTCACACACTTTTGATTTTGAAAAAGACCCAGAATCCGGTCTTTTTCAAAATCAAAAGCGATTCAAAATATCCATTCAGACGTTTCAAACTGGAATAAGTAAGAGCTTTCGCCGCTGTCGCTAAGTTTTTAGTAAGTTTTTGACTTAATCAGTGTTTACTTTAGCGCTTGATATAGAACTGATAGAATTGATATCAGGTGGAAATCAAAAAATGGAGATATTGTTTTCTGCAAAGAACAAAGAAAAATATAAATTGATTTTTGATTTTGTATGGGATTTCAGATATTCTATTGAAAATGCTTCTATTGACCGTTTTTGTCAATTTCGAAAATTTAAGACTGCAGAATTAATAGATAACAGTATTTATACAGTTGATAATTCGAAGTATATTAAATATTTTAAAGAATAAGCGTCAGGCACTCTTCCTGTAGAAGGGCTAAAACATTATGTTTTACTTGATAAAGTTGATACTCTCTTAGATATTCTTACAATGTAAAGAGCCAAGACTTGAAAGCTGTTGAAAAAATAATAAAAAACGGAGGCGTTTATGATGAACATCGAAGCTGCAAGCAAATACGCAAATCTCATAATCGAAAACATCGAAAAGGTTATAATCGGGAAACGCGACAAAATTGAGCTTGTCACCGCCGCACTTTTCGCAGGAGGACACGTTCTTTTGGAGGATATGCCGGGAACAGGCAAAACCATGCTCGCCAAAGCTTTTGCCAAAAGCATCGGCGCTGATTTCAAACGCATTCAATTTACGCCTGATTTGCTGCCGTCGGATTTGCTCGGCGTTAATTTCTACAGCCCCAAGACAGGCGATTTCAGTTTCAGACCGGGTGCGCTTTTCGCCAACATCATTATCGCCGACGAAATTAACAGGGCGACACCGCGAACTCAATCGAGCTTGCTTGAAAGCATGGAAGAAAAGCAAATTACAATTGATGGAAAAACTTACATTTTGGATGGACCTTATTTTGTTATTGCGACACAAAATCCCATAGAAACACAAGGAACATTTCCGCTGCCCGAAGCACAGCTTGACAGGTTTTTAATTAAGACATCCTTAGGCTATCCTTCGTCAGCGGAAAGTGTCGGTGTAATAACCCGATTTATCAATAATGACCCGCTTGTTCAGCTTGAATCGATTTGTGATAAAGCGTTATTAAACGAAATAATTGCGATTGTAAAAACCGTCGAGGTTCATCCCGATGTCATGAAATATGCAGTTGAAATTACTGAGAAAACCCGTGACAATAGCGCCGTTGCTCTCGGTGTAAGCACGCGCGGCATTTTAATGCTCGTGCGATGTGCGCAGGCGTTGGCTGCTGTCAGAGGAGTGGCGTATGTCACACCCGAAGATGTTAAATATTTAATACCTTACGTTTTTTCTCACAGAATTGTCATGTCGGGCGGCATGCGAAATCGCGAAGAAAGTGTCAGGGACGTTTTAAATGATGCGATTGAAAGAACACCTGCCCCGACTGAGAGCTTCAAGTTTAAATAAGGGCATGGGGTGATGTTTTGCATATAATTATTGTAATCATAGTGTTTTCGGCAATCTATTTTGCGATTAATAAAATTTATTTTAATTACTGGGACAAGCGGCTTGATGTTAAAGTGGAATTTTCAACCGCGAGTGCTTTTGAGGACGAAAAAATTTTCCTGATTGAAACGATTTCAAACAGAAAATGGTTGCCGATTCCGTGGCTTTCGTTGAAATTCGGAGTTTCAAGAAAATTAAAATTTATGGATGAATCATATGAACGAGGCGGCGCTGTAACGAGTGATTTCTATTATCGCAACGATTTGTTCAGCGTGCTTATGAAGCACAAAATTGTGAGAAAAATTCCTTGCGAGTGCAAACGGCGAGGTTTTTATGTAATAGATAAATTAGATTTGCTGTCATCGGGCGCGTTCGGCGGAGGTAAATATATTACATCGACAGCTAACAGCGGTTGTCTTTCTGTTTACCCCAAGCCAATAAAATTCGAGGATTTTCCCGCGCCTTTTCGCAAATTGACAGGAAACGTAATCGCACGGAAATATTTATATCCCGACCCTTTCGAGTTTCGGGGAATCCGTGAATACGAGCTGATTGACTCGCTGAAAAGTGTTAATTTCGCGGCATCTGCCAAGTGTGGTGCGTTAATGACCAATGTTTACAACCACACGGTTTCTCAAGAGATTGTAATAATATTAAACTTGCAGCAATACCGCAGATGGTCAGACAGCACGGTGTTTGAATACGCAATAAGAATGGCAGCGGCTTTAGCTTCACGCTTTTTAGAGGAAAGTGTCGCCGTTTCGCTTATGTCAAACGGAACCGATGTTGTAACGGGAATTGAAGTCGGGGTCGAAAGTGGTTCGGGAGCAAACCACATGGAAAGAATTTATCATGTGTTGTCGCGAATGGAATATGATGGGGTTGCCGTTTCTGTTGTAGACATGCTTGAAATCGTTGAGCAAAGCTATGAAAGAGAGCCGCTTTATATTATAATATCTACTTATTGCGACAGTGATTTGGTTGATAAATTCAAGGAAATGCGCCGAAATTTCTTCGACATGCTGTGGCTTGTTCCGACGACTGAAGAAGATTCTGAGCTGCTGAAGATCAATGAGCTTTTATGTGACGAGATAATAGAGTGCGAGGTTGAGTTCAATGGGTAATTACGGAGAAAATCCTACAACAGGAAGCTTGAAAAGAGACGTGTCGAAAGAAATCATCGCTACTATCGCCTATTCCTTGCTTTTTTGCGGAATAACGGCGGTTCCCGGTATAGCTGTTATGACACAAAAGGCTCATTTATCCTTGCTCGGGTTTTTAATGGTGATTCCATCGTTGATTCTCTTCTCGGCGCGAAGATTGTATGTTGCGTCAAACAAGAAAAACATAACCGCGTTGAATAAAAATTTTATTAAACTTGCGTATACTTTGATATATGTTGCCGTAGCTCTTGTTTTCACAATTGCATTTTTAAGAAAAAGCGGATTAGTTATAACCTTTGTTTTGGAACTCGCCTTTTATGCTTATGCATCGTCAACATACGCAAACAATCGGCGCTCTAAGGGAAAAAGCATAAACATAGGCGGCGGTTTTATAGTCGTGTCTGCCGCTCTTTTTGTCGTGGCTTCTTATGCAACTTACAGAGCGGCAAATGTGTTCATTGACTTGCCGCTGTCAATCGCGCTGATGATAATAATCAGTTGCTTTATGTTAAACCGAAGCATGTCGAATATAGATTCTGTCTTAAACGAAACCGAAATCAAAACAATTGTTCCGTCCGAAAGCATAATAAAATTGAGCAACATGGTGTCGGTGATTCTTGCCTGTGCCATATCATTTGCTGTTCTGATTATAAGAATTGTTTTGGGAAATCGCTCTGTTTTGGCGCTTTATTCATTATTAAACGGCGTGATTGCTTTCTTTTCGTGGATTAATAACAATCCCGAAATGCAAAAATCCGACGCTTCGCCGACCGCACCTACGTCTCAACCCACAATCACGACAGACGCAGAAGCTGTTGTTCAAATTGATTCTTCTTCAAACGGAGGAATTAACTTTAACGAGTTAATATTTCGTATAACCGTGGGGATAGCTTTAGCTGCTGTTTTAGCAGGGTTTATTGTTTTAGCATATGTTCTTTGCAAAAGAATATTGAACAAAATGAAAAAATCTGATGACGAAACTGATGACATTGAATACAACGACGAAAAGTTTTATATAAAGGGAGACGGCATTTCTATGACCAATCTTTTTAAGAGGTTCGTTTCCATGTTTTCGCTGAGAAATCAAATAAGGCGGGCGTTTTATAAAAAGGTCAGCAATTATAATAGGCAAGACAAAATTGTTTTCAAAAACTATGATACTGCGGATGAAATGAGCCGAAAGATAGCTGAATTTGAAGATGTTGAGGCGTTGAATAGGGCTTATAATAAGGCGCGATACAGCAGTGCTGAGATTACTAAGGATGAAATATCAAGTTGTTCATGATGGAGGCAAATTTTATGAAACGATTATTTTGGGTTGTTCTGCTGTTGATAATTATATTTGCGGGATGTGCAACAGGAAAGTCAAAAATGTTGCCAACCGCTTCGGAAAACGGCGCATGTAAAAAGAGCGTGGTTTACAACGATTATTTGTATTTCATAAGCCCCAATTATAATGGACGAGCATCGAAAGACGATCCGTATAATAACGGCACAAATTATATTTGCAAAATGAAGCTCGACGGCAGCGAGTTGAAAACCTTATATCAAAGCGAACATTTCGGAACAGGCAATATGTATACAACCTCAGACATTTGGGGAATAGTCATTAAAGACGACGAACTGTATTATTATGACAGAAATGGTCTGGGTAAAATGACTCTCGACGGTGAGATTTTACACGTTTATGAAAACACAAACTATAATTATATTGGCGATGCAATTTTTCATATTTACTATAATAAAATTTACTACATAAGCGCGATGGAAGACGAATTCGGCGAAGATAACCGTAATCTTTATTGTATGAATATTGACGGAAGTGATGTTCAAATGCTTCAGCCGATGGCAAGAGAGGTCGTCGTTGACGAAAAAAGAGAATTGATAATTTGCATTGTAATAGGATTTGAGGAAGATTTCCAAAATCCTAAAAGTGAAAGCATTGTTGAAATGAGCTTGGATGGTGAAAACAAAATCGCTCTTGTCAATTCCTCTCTGGAATGGGATGTGCGAAGCAACGGCGAAAAATACTATCGAACATTTTTATACAGCCCGCTTGTTATAGATAAAGATATTTATTACTACAAAGGTATTTCCTCGAAGAAATTATCTTGTTTTTCGCGTGATAAAAACGCAAAAACTCCGGACAACACTTATTTCTTGCACAATAACATGCTTTTCTTTCTTGATGAGGAACAACGCGAATCTATATTCGACACATCCAAGGACGCTTCTATAGTGGGAGTTTCGAATGACACTGTCTTTTATTCTCTTGAAACATATGAACATTATTGCAATGATGAGAATCATGAGTGTGACGATTACACCGACATTTACACGTTTCAGTTGTACGAGCTTGACAAAAAAACTAATGTGGAACGCCTTGTTTATGATATTGATGATGAATGTTTTTCGCGCAGTTTTGCCGTGACGAGAGAATTGTTACATACAACCGAAGATATGTTATATTTCGACGGTTTTATTTTAAAACGGGATGGAACGGGAGTTTACTTCGCAGAAAATGAAAATGGTGCTATGACTTTTTATGAAAGATTTGAAAAGCTGTCCACTGTTGATTCAGATGAATCGACGAAAGACGATTTGAAAGAAAAGTATATAGCAAAAATGAAAAACTCCCCTCTGTTTTCAGACAGAGAATTGCTTATAAACAAACCTGTGTTCGCTCAATGGCATCAATTAGGCGCGAGTTTAATGATTATCCCGTTGGATGACAATGGAGAATGGCTTTTAGACGAATATATAGACTTGTCGCTAAATTTAGATTTCAATGCCCCTCCTAATTATGATTCATATGGAAAAAACGGATCCAATTCTCATTTTGTCGAAGATTTAATCGAACAAATTAACGAAAAACATTCAAACGGCGATGTTCTTAAAAGCTTCATACGAAAGGATTTAATTATAACTTTAGAGTTTTCGGATGACAGCACGATAGTATTTGACCGATATTATAAAGAGGTTGAAAGCATGTTTAAGTGAACGCCGACGCTATCGACAACAAAGAAAAATCGTGCTATAATGTGGATAACATCTCAGTAACCGATGATTAAGGTGATAAAATTTCTAAAGGCGGCTGAAAAACGCCCAAGAATCGCGGTCGTTTTTCACAACGAAATTTTATTTTTGAATTAATCATCGCTTACATCAGAACACAGGAGGTTTGCACATGAAGAAACAAAACCCAGACGAAATAACCTTGACGAAAGCACAAAAGATCATCGCCGCCGACAAAATAAGGGACTATGTTTCTGACAACTTAGACACGGAAATAAGCGGAATGCAGGCGGATTTTTTTATCGACTTCATTTCCGAAAATTTCGGAAAATATTATTATAACAACGCAATAGCCGACAGCATTGTGTTTATGACAGAAAAAGCCGAAGATTTATATTTAATAATGAAAAATGAGGATTGATTATAATGTTTGATGTTTCACTTCTCGGGACAGGCGGAATGATGCCGCTTCCGAATAGATTTTTAACTTCTTTGATAACACGCATCGGCGGAAGCATGCTTCTGATTGATTGCGGCGAGGCGACGCAGATTACGCTTAAATCCTTGGGTTGGGGCTTTAAGGACATCGACGTGATTTGCTTCACGCACTATCACGCCGACCACATTTCAGGTTTGCCGGGAATGCTTCTCGCGATTGGAAACTCCGAGCGAACAGAACCGCTCACGCTTATCGGCCCGCCGAATCTTGTGAAAACGGTGACAGGATTGCGAACCATTTGCCCCGAGCTTCCTTACGAAATCAAATTTATCGAGCTTCCTTACGCAGGCACGGGTGATTCCGAAATTCGTGTAAACGACGAATGCGACGGCGTATATTTGCGCGCGCTTCCTCTCGACCATCGCTTAATTTGCTTTGGATATTCGCTTCATCTGAAAAGGCTTCCGAAATTTGACATCGAACGAGCAAAAGCATTGAATATTCCCGTAAACAACTGGAATTTGCTTCAGCACGGCAAAACCGTTGTCGTTGACGGAGTTGAGTATACGCCCGACATGGTTATGGGGGGGGCAAGAAACGGGATTAAGGTTTGTTACATAACCGACACGCGCCCGACCAAAAAAATTCCCGAATTCATAAAAGATGCTGATTTATTTGTTTGTGAGGGTATTTATGGAGACGATGAAAAATTAGATAAGGCAATCGATCACAGGCACATGCTTTTTTCGGAAGCGGCGACCCTCGCCAAGGAGGGAAATGTGAAACGCCTGTGGCTTACGCACTACAGCCCTTCTATGCCTGACCCGCAGAATTATATCGATTCGGCGAGGCGGATTTTTAAGGCGAGCTATACTTGCAAGGACAGAACTACTGATACTTTGGTTTTTGATGATATGTGAACATAGTCGTTTAAGAAGTGCTATGTTGTAGAGGGGGGGTTGAAAGAAACCCTACTATCACAACATGGCAGCCGCCCGTCTGTAGCGATTCTGGCAAGGCTGCTTGCGGCCTGAAACCGCCGCAGAAGGGAGAAATTTATGGAAATTGCGTATCAACGCTCTGGGGACTACTTGATTCCGCTAATCAAACTGTCCGACCCGCCGGACGCGCCGCCTCTCGGATTGTACGGAGAGCTTCACAAAAAATACCTACGGGAACACAGACCGATTATGTACAGTCGGCTATTGCTATCGGAAAAACTCTACCCGTTGTGCCGGGAAATTGATTCGGCGGCACGGACACAGCGAAATCTCAGAATGGGACACGATGAAGTAGTCCGTGAACTTGTATGCGATTAGGATTATATCGCAAAATAACCCGCAAAATAAGGGTGTCGGGCAACCGACATCTTTATTTTTGACTTACGGAACATTTTATGCTATAATGTGTCGTATATAAACAATAAGGCATATTTGAAATCCAACGACACAGGAGGTAGCCATGAGCATCCGCTTCCGTGGTCACGAACCGCTGATGATGTTCTATCTCCTGCCGGAAGAAGTCGTTGCGCGGACGGGACTAACCGATTTTCCCCGCGAACCGCATAAAATCCTTGATGACCCGCATTGGCGCGAAGTCTACGAGAGCGACTATTTTCAACTCGCCCTCTGTGATACATGGGCTTGGCTGGTGTGGGATTATCTCGGTATTCGCGGCGGCAACTCCTCATAGTGTGATTTATCAGCACTACCGGCAGCGGCACCATCCTTCTTGCTGCGCTTGATTTTACCCTCTTTAATCAACCGTTCCTTTTCGGAGCGGATGCGCTCCAGAATAACCGAAGCGGGTTCATCGTTCGGGTCTTGCGGGACAAGCTTGCCGCGTATGGCAAGGTCAAGTATCTTTTGACGAAGCTGCTTTGTGTTCATTCGCCCACCTCGTCCTGTTCGTCGTCGGTGTTTTCAAGCAACTGCTTCATATCGTCGAAGTCCGGGAGCGCCTTTTGCCACAACTCCGGCATTTCGTTTCGTGTCCTGTATGTCGCCACGCCCATCGGCTTTGTATAATCGCGCACGGCAAATTCAACGATGTTCCGGCTCGCTTCTTTGCATAGAATGATGCCGATGGACGGGGATTCGTCCTCTTGCCTGACGTATTCATCAAGCGCGGACAGGTAAAAATTCAACTGCCCCAAATGCGCGGGCTTAAATTCACCTCGTTTTAACTCGATGGCAACAAGACAACGCAGCTCGCGGTTGAAAAATAAAAGGTCGATAAAAAATTCCTGTTCGCCAACAACAACGCGGTATTGATGTCCCATATAACAGAATTTATTGCCGCCAAACGATAAGATAAATTGCTTGATGTTATTGATTATGCCGTGTTCCAGCAAGCGTTCGTCGGGGTCTATTTCATCCTCAATATTGATAAAATCGAGAAAATACTCGTCCTTGAACGCTCTGATGGCGCGTTTAGCTTGTGTGATTTCGGGGAGCGTTTGCACAAAATTGTTCGGTATGGTGCCGGATTTAGAGTATAAGTCGCCGCGCAAATACGATTTCGTTGTATCTACCGTCCAAAACTCGACGGCGCAACGGGCGATGTAATACAATCTGCCCTCCAAAGATTTTTCTTTTGCCAAAATTTCCGAATGGTGCGTAAATCCCACGCGGTAAAACTCATCAAAAGAAAATCCGGGCATATAGAAACCGTCCAGATGGCGATTAAGCAGACTCAGATCTATGTCGTTTTCCAATAATTTACTCAAACTAAAATCGTCAGTTGCCGAATGACGATTTTCAACAGAAACGCTTGCGCTTAAATCGTCAGTTATCAACTGACGATTTGAAAAATTTTCAAAAATTGGTTGCCACGCTTCGTAAAACAGGCGCATTTTCTTTAACGAAGCTTCGCCGAAACCGCGTAAACCCGGCAATTCACGCTGCAAGTCATCCGACAGACGGCTAATCGCACCTTTTCCCCAAGTGCCCGCGCGGGAGTTGTTGGAAACATATCTGCCGACAGCATAATACAAGCCAAGCAGTTCCTTGTTTACCAGTTTTGCCGCCTGGTAACGCGAACGGACGATGGCGTTTTTAATTATAATAGCGGCATCGCTAAAATCTAAAACAGTATCGCTCATGATTCGTCCACCTCGCCAATCAGATTTTCGAGGCTTCCAACCGCCGCCGCTATGGCTGCCGACTTCTCTTTGATGAGGCCGAGCAATTCGGCAAGAGTATTGTCGTCCGTGCTGTCGCCGGACGTTATCCATGTAATATCAAGGCTTGTTTTATCGCGGGCGGTTATCTCGTCGTAAGTAAATTTGCGCCAGCGGCCATCGGGGTTATCAGCGCTGTATGTTTCGGTGCGGAGATTCCGGTTTTCGGGATTATAGCACTTCACAAAATCATCAAGGTCAGCTTCGCGCAATGGGTTCTTTTTAAGCGTGTGCTTGACGTTCGTGCGGTAATCGTATATCCAAACATTTTTCGTATGATTTGTCGGCGCGGCTGTTTTATTATCAAATAATATCACATTCGCCTTTACGCCCTGTGCATAGAATATCCCAGTTGGCAAGCGTAAAATCGTGTGTAAATCAGTTGTTTCGAGCAACTTTTTGCGAACGGTTTCGCCCGCGCCGCCCTCAAACAGCACGTTATCCGGCACAACAACCGCCGCCGTACCGTCTGCTTTCAAAAGTGTGCGTATATGCTGAACAAAGTTTAGTTGTTTATTGGATGTCGTCGCCCAAAAGTCTTGACGGTTGTATATTAAATCCTCTTGCTCCTGTTCTCCCTGCTCGTTGGTAAAAGTCATGGATGACTTTTTGCCGAACGGCGGATTTGTTAGAATATAATCAAACCTGTCGCCGGGGTCGGCGATAAGGGAATCCGCACGGCTAATCGGCGGTGTTCCCTCAAAGTCGCTGATATTATGCAAAAACAGGTTCATAAGGCACAAGCGGTATGTACTTTGTACAATCTCCCAACCTTTGAACGTCTGAAATTTAAGGAATTTTTTATCATCGGCGTTCATCGTGTAGTTCTTTTCCAAAAACGTTTTGACAGCGAGAAGAAAGCCGCCGCTTCCGCAGCAGGGGTCGGCTATCGTCTTACCGGGAACGGGACGGACACACCGTACCATCGCGCCGATAAGTGCGCGCGGCGTGAAATATTGCCCTGCGCCGCTCTTTGTGTCGGCCGCAATTTTTTCAAGCAAATCCTCGTATATATCGCCTTTGACATCGGATGACATGGACGACCATTTTTCCGCGTCAACCATGTTGATGACTTTGGCAAGCTGTGCGGGATTGGATATTTTATTTTGCGCTCCGGTATAAATCTGTTGGAGCGTTCCCGATTGCCCCGCAAGCATTTTCAACACATATTCATAGTGTTCAAACAGTTCGTTTCCGCTCTTGTCTTTGAGCGTATCCCACGTACATTCGGCGGGTATGCCTATATCGCGTTTATACGGCGGTTTAGAGTATTCATCCGCCATTTTTATGAACAAAAGATAGGTAAGCTGCTCAAGATAATCGCTTTTGCCTATGCCGTCATCACGCAGAGCATTCGCCATAGACCATATCTTTTGTCCGACATTGGATTCCGCCATCGTTGTTCCTCCTCGTATAAAACCCTTAGTACCATATTGACATGCCATCTTTAATTATTTCGGCATTGTAATCATCAATTATTATCCGTCTGGCATGGTCGTAATATAGCCAATAACTTGTCCCTGCAACTTTCGCAACCTCTGCTTCGATTTTTTCGGGAGTATCAAATATAACCTCGCAAATCAACCGCGCGCCTTTATTATCAACAGTACGCTTAGAATCGTACTCTGCAACAGTTGTAAGCTCTATCATATCATTTATACGGTCAATGGTGATAATGCCCGGTCGTCTGTGCTTATCATCTTCAGGGTAGTATTCATAGACAACACGCTCAGGGGTTTCGTCTTTAACATACCATTTAACCATCGGATTCACCTTCGTTTTGGATGTTATCGTCTTCAAGATCACTCTCCATGCCTTTCGGAAGAACGACTTGAATACGCCAATTAACATTGTCGGCTATTGATTCGGTATCGAACTCGACGATGCGTTTAACAACCTTAACCAGAGGTTCAATTATAAGGCTCTCCCCCGTTTCATCTTCGACAAGAGCGGGGTGTTCTTCAACAACGTCATTTAGCCAGTTATTGTCAAAGGGGTTGCCGTCATATATCTCGGGGTCTACCAAGGACTGATAACCTGAATTGAATCCCGTCAGGAAGACTTGGTCAAGAAACTTTTCAAGTTGTTCCGTCGTGAGATTAAAAATTGCCTCAAAGTTTTTCATAATCGTCTCCTTCCCATCAGCAGATTGCAATATTAGGCTGCAATCAACGCGTAATTCATTTCATCAAGTATGCTTTCATAGTCGTTTCCGAACAATTCATAAAACTTTCCAAGCCCGTCCCTACTATCAAACGGCGACAAATCAAGATGCTCTGTCGTGACCGACATTGACGCGGCGATATGGTCGCGAAGCATACGGAGCCAATCCATTTGCTCCTCGGTAAATTTCAGCGTGCCGCGCTGCTTTTCAAATGTCCAAGATTGAAAGCGTCGCGCAACATCTGCTGAAAACGTATTTAGCTCTGTTGTTTGACCTAATTGGAAACGCACAAGGGAAATAATATCGGCGAGTTGATTGATAACGCTCTTTTCTTTAACTTTTTCCGGCTGACAAACGGAGTACGCCATCCATAATTTCTCCGGCGGCATATTCGCGGCAAGTAGCGCGATATATAATTCCTTTACCATTTCAAGCGTCAGCAGACGGTTTTTATAGCTATGGCTATATATAATTTCCAGCGCATCGATGATGTTTCTGTTTTCTTCGATGAACTTTGCGAAGGTTTCTATCGTTTCGTCTGCTTTTTGTGCTTGGTCTGTGTCCCAACCGCTAAACGTGACGTTATCAACATTTACATTGTCGATTATTTGGAAGTGGCTCTTACGAACGTTCTCAATGTAGTCGCGCACCTCCGGCATGTTAAACGGCGCTGATGCTGCAATCGCCATTTCTGCGCTGATTTCCGATGTATATTCAGAAAGTTTGTCCGCAGAAATATCGACGCCGTATTTCTCCCGTACAGCATCGTTAATTTTATCCGCGTCAAAAGCGTTTAATATATTCGTGGCAATCGCAATAACCGGGGTTTCGCAGATTTCCGTGAATTTCATCTTTTCCTTTGTGGTCATAACTTTATCAAGGCTCGCAAGCCGTCCGGCCAGCGTGGTTAATGTATCTTCGTCATGCGCCCCAAGCGCAACGCTCATCATCAAATCTTTCATGGATACGGTCGGCTTTCGCTCCAACTGGCGCGACGCCGTTTTTTGTGATTTCGTAACGCCGACCGCGTCTACAACGACAAAGCCAAGTTTCTTCTGCATCGCGGACGGCGATACTTTTTTCAAATCATCCTCGCCAAGCGTTCTTGTGGCGCGTCCGAGCATTTGCTCAAAGTAATTCTTACTCCGCACATCGCGCATGAAAACAAGGCACTCTATCGGTTTCACGTCTGTACCTGTCGCAATCATGTCAACAGTTACGGCAATACGCGGGTAATAGTCGTTGCGGAACGCCGTCAATATGCTTTTCGGGTCTTCTGCTGAGCCATATGTCACTTTTTTGCAAAACTCGTTGCCTTCGCCAAATTCTTCACGGATTATCGTGATAATATCATCTGCGTGACTATCAGTTTTAGCGAACACAAGCGTCTTTGGGAGTTCATTCCTACCGGGGAACATACCACGCCAAGCATCGTGAAACGCTTTTATTATGCTCCTAATCTGTGTCGGGTTCACAATATTGCGGTCGAGCTGCGACGGCTTATAATCCAAATCTTCATCAAGTTGTTCCCAGCGTTTTTTACGGGAAAGACGTTCGCGGACTTCCACGGTTTGCTTCAAGATCGTGCCGCCCGAGCTGCCGATTTGCGTTTCAATCAGATATGTGCCGTCACGCCCGACGTTGACATTATCCAGAACCGCTTGTTCGTGGGTATATTCGCTTACTATATTTTTATTGAAAAAGCCAAAAGTCCGGCTGTCCGGCGTAGCCGTCAATCCGACAAGAAAAGCATCAAAGTAATCAAGAACCTGCTGCCATACGTTATATATTGAACGATGACACTCGTCAATGATAATAAAATCGAAAAACTCCGGCGTATAACGCGGGTTATACGCGACATCGCGCGGTTTCCCTGTGACAGTCTGTTCGTTCATCGACGTTTCTTCGGTAGATTCGTCCAATTCCTCGCCGCGTAATATTGAGTACATACGCTGAATTGTGCTGATGCAAACTTTCGTATCTGTCGGTATATATGACGAGTTAAGACGGCGCACACCGTATAACTCTGAAAACAGTCGCCCATCATCAGACGGCTTGTAGTTCATAAACTCGCCTTCCGCCTGCTCGCCGAGGTTTTTTGTATCCACAAGGAACAGGATACGTTTTGCCTTAGCGAATTTCAGCAAACGATATACTGCGGTTATCGCGGTAAAGGTTTTGCCTGCACCGGTTGCCATTTGAATGAGGGCGCGGGGTTTATTATCAGAGAACGATTTTTCAAGATTTTGAATAGCGATAATCTGACAATCACGAAACCCCTGCGTACTGAACGCAGGGAACTCTTTTAGCCTGTTTCTTAATGTGGTTTCGTCTTTCAGCCACTCCGCCAATGTTTCGGGGCGATGGAATGAAAAGACTTCCCGTGTGCGGGATTTTTCATCAGCAAAATCACAAAAATTCGTTTTTAGTCCTGTTGTTTCATATGTAAATCGAATATTCGGAATTTCGGGTAAATATTTCAATCCACTTTCGGCGTAGCGTTTAGATTGCTCTGCTACACCTGCAAGTGAAAAGCCTTTATCTTCCGCTTTTGCTTCTACAGCGCCAACAGGCTTTCCATCGAAAAATAATAAATAGTCAACGGGTCCGCTATTGGTCGGGAACTCGCGCACAGCGACGCCAAGAGCGGCGGTACGGTTGAATCCGCTCATATCTTGCAGGGCGTAACCCGCATCTGTGAGCATTTTGTCGATATTTACACGCGCTTTAGCCTCGGGCGTCATTTCAATCCCTCCCATATTCCGATAAGTAAAACTATCGGAAGTTATATCCTAAAAAATCAGCACCGTCGCGGTAAAAAATAATCGGCGCTGATTATCTGCTGTTCAATTTTCGGATATCCCGTCTTCAAGTATTTCCGGCGGTATGTCGATTCCTCGTACTTTGCAAAATTCAAGGAAACTTTTTCTCGCAAGATTGCTTGGAACAACGTGTTTGTTTTCCCAACGGTTAATTGTGGTGTAATTTACATTAAGTTCCTTTGCTAAGTCGTGCTGGCTCATATCTAAGCCACGACGGACTTTTCTAACATATTCTGAAAATGTCATACGCCACCTCCATTACACAACAGTTGCAGATGCTACTTATTATAGCATCTGCAACAACAAAATGCAAGCCCTATTTTGCAGAGCATATCAATTCAAAAAAAATTATCTTCGAACATTCCTAAAGTTTTTTAAAATCGAACATTCCTAAAGTTTTTCAAACTTCCTTGACAAAACTTTGCGGATGAAAATAATTTTTCAACTTAAACGACTATGTTTTTGTTCCGGTTGTTCGGATATGACAGGTTTTATTCCTCTGCTGTTTCGGGTTCGAAACAGAAATCGTAACCATAATCTATGCTGTCATTAAAATCAGCGTAAAAATCATAATCAGGTTTTACATCAATGTTTCCGGAAAAGTCATCTTCAACATCAATTACCGGTTCTTCATCTTCAAGTAGTTCATCTTCGAAAACTTCCTCTTCAACGACTTCCTCTTCGAGAACTTCCTCTTCGAGAACTTCCTCTTCATGAACTTCTTCGTTCATTGTTTCATAAGTATTAATATCATTAAACATAGAAAACATAACCGGAGCCATAGCGGGCATCACAGAAGGATTTGTTTCACCCAAGTATGTAATGATAACTGCGCCGTTGTCGCCGTTTGAAGGACGGCCATTGCTGACGAATCCCGCCGGAGGAGATGTTTGAATTAACCTTGTTCCGTTAAAATGATTGCCGCCTCCCGCACCGCCTGCGCCCGAACCGTTTACACCAGAGGTACTGCCGCCTGTGCCGTTATTGCCGCCGCCGCCGTTTGCGCTGTTAAAACCGCCACCGCCGCCACCGCCACCGCCGCCGCCGTGTCCCCACGTTCCGCCGTCATCGCCTGCACCGCCTGCTAATCCGCTTGTTTGCGAAGAACTTTGACCCGAACCGCCTGTGCCTGATCCGTTTTGTCCGGGGGTTGCGCCGTTTTGTGTACCTGCGCCGCCATTAGCGCCGCCGTAGTTATAATTTCCGCCGCCGCCACCGCCGCCGCCGGACGCCGCGAGAAGGATGTTTGAATTTGATGTGCCGCCGATGAGTACGCCTGACGCACCGCCGCCACCACCGCCGCTTCCCGAATCGTAGTAAGTAACAATTAAGCTCGAACCATGTTTTCCGGATTTGCCGCCGACACCACCCGCGCCGAAATAGATTCCGCTCCCGCCTGCGCCACCCGAGCTTACGTTGCCTGCGCTATAATTGCCGTTGCCGCCCACACCGCCGACTTGAACGTAAACCTTGTCGCCTGCGTTTAATTGGTAAAGACCGTTCGCGTTAGAACCGATTCCACCCGAACCGCCTTTTTTGCTGCTGCTGAAAGTGCCGCCGCTGCCGCCGTTTCCGCCCCACGCTTCGATGTAGTAATAACCCGAATTTGTTATTTCTACAGGGGTTAAAAGCGTGCTTGTGAAAACAACCGAAGAAGAAACTGTCATGTCATAATAAGGTGTTCTGCCCACGTATTTTGCAAGGGACAGCGGAGTGAAAACAGACAAAGTCACAATCACCGCAGCAAAAAATAATGTAATAGATTTAAAATTTTTCATTGTATTTCTCCTCGTTAAATGATTATCTCTGTCTAATCTATCTGTTCGTATTCAAAATGTATTCGGACATTGTTGCCGTCGATAACCTCCGCCAGGTTATTAACGCCGCTCGAAACAGATAATGTAACTGCTTTGCTTTCACCTGTGGCAAGTGTCGTGCCGTTAAGCCAATCGTTGATTTGCGGTGTATTTGTTATCGGATAATCATAACTGTCAATAACAAGTTTTGCCAAAACAGCCACTTCGCTGTAATTTGTTAAAGTGAAAGTATAATCTTTATTATTTCCTGCCGTGTTGTATGCGCCGTCGAAATATGCGCCGCCGCTCCAAGGGGTTGCTTGTGTGACTTGAACATTAAATTTTGCAACCCGCACCGATGCAGAATCTGCATAGCTTGAGGTGTAGAGCGCAAAAGAAACCTGAGTGACAATTGCTGTCGTAATAATCAAATATAATAAATATCTTATGGCTTTCACTCGGATTCCCACTTTCTGTGATATTGTTGTTCTTGCGATTGCTCAATGTTGTTATCGTCATTTTATTTGCTGCACATTACACATAATTTGAAATTTATTCAAAATTGTCCTGTCGGTCATGTAAAAAAATTGACGAAAACAGTTTCGAAGAGTATAATGGTCACATTAGACCTGTCCTGAAACTACCTCACATAATTTTTTCAGTCCCTTTTCCTTCTTATTGGTTTTTCGCAAAAACCACGAAAAATCATTGCCGGTCAAGACTGGACAAAAATTGGTTCGGTAAAATTTCGGGTTTCAGGACAGGTCTTTTAAGGCTACCGCTAAAAACCATATTTCGTACACTTTTACTTTTGAAAAAGCCCTTGAGTCCGGTCTTTTTCAAAAGTAAAAGTGGCTCAATAACAGGTTTTTAGACGTACCCTTAAATAAAATTCATAAAACATTCATACTCGTTTTCATGTGCGTGGGAGGACAAAAAGATGTTTATCGAAATAAATCCGGCTCTGCTGCCGGCGTTTCTGTTTTTTCTTGTAAGCGGGTTTTATCTATACCTTTGTGTCGTCACGTTTGTGACCAACACAAAATCAAAGTCACGCGACGATTACTTGTCGACGGGTTGCTGCATTGTTTTGTACAGTTTGGGATATGGCTTGATGACGATTACGACCGATGAAACCTTGTGCCGAATTTTCTGGGCCGTCGGGTTTGTTTCGAGTTGTTTGTTTTTTTCGAGATGGCTTGTGTTTTCCTCAAACATGGTCACGATTAAACACACCGTCACAAAATTTTTGATTAACGCCTCTACAGTGCTGACCACTGTCATTTCGATCGCGTGCATTTTTTCAAACGATGCTTCATTTGTTCTGACCAAATACGGTTTTCACTTTTCATATCAAAACAGCTTGCTCTTTAAAGTGGTAAACATATATATGATTATAATTATTTTCGCGTTTTTGATTATATTTCTTCGGTGGTTGTACGAATCCGAGCTTAAACGCAATCGCATACAGGCGCTTTTGTTTCTCATTCTTTCGACATTTATAGCCCCGATTGGGTTTTCAGCCGATTTTGTTATACCGACCTTTACTGCAAACACGGCAATTCCCTTGGCTGCGATATGTTTTTTACCGATTTCTATGCCGATGTTCATCTCAATGAGGAAATATAAAACGTTAAGCATTACCGTTCCCAATGCTTCGGGATATGTTTTTAACACAGTTACAATACCCACACTGGTGCTTGATCACAAAAACATCATAAAGCTTGAAAACGCGGCTGCATTCAACTTTTTCGGATTCAGCGCCGTCGGAAAGAACATTTCTGAAATTCTCTTGGAGGACGGGATCACTCCCGACCAAGCTTTTTTCGACAATGTTTTTGAAAATAAAAAGGTATCGGTGGAAACGCCGGTCGGAATCAGAATTTGCGACATGGTGCTTGCCATAGAAAACGACAAATACGACGATATTCTTTGCAAGGTTGTTTTGTTGAAAGATATAACCATAAACGAGCATAAGGACAACATGCTTCAGGCGGCGCTTGAACAGGCTAACACTGCAAGCAGAGCCAAAAGCGTTTTTTTATCCAACATGAGTCATGAAATTCGCACTCCTATGAACGCGATCATAGGAATGACTGCAATCGGCAAGACCGTCAACACGATTGAGAAAAAAGACGACGCTCTTGATAAAATCGGCGAAGCGTCAAAGCATCTTTTAGGCGTGATAAACGACATTTTAGACATGTCAAAGATAGAAGCCAACAAGCTTGAATTGTCAAACGTTCATTTCGATTTTGAAAAAATGCTGCGAAACGTCTCCGATGTTGTAACTTTCCGTGTGAATGAACGCCACCAGAAATTTTATGTAAACATCGGCAAGGACATACCCCATACACTTATCGGTGATGATCAAAGACTTTCGCAGGTAATAACCAATCTTTTAGGAAATGCCGTCAAATTCACACCCGACGGCGGAACTATACGACTCGATTCTCAAATTATTTCAAAAGAAGAGGATGTCTGCAGCTTGCAAATTAGCGTTGAAGATACGGGAATCGGCATCACCGACGAACAAAAATCACGCTTGTTTAAATCATTTGAACAGGCCGAAACCGACACAACACGTAAATTCGGCGGCACAGGGCTTGGTCTTGCCATTTCAAAACGAATTGTCGAACTGATGGGTGGGGATATATGGGTGGAATCCGAAGAGGGAAAAGGCTCAAAATTCATCTTTACTGTTTTGCTGAACCGCGAACAGTCCCTTGATGAAGACGAAGGTTGGGAGAATATAAGAATTTTCGCGGCAGCCGGCGAACCTGAAATCCTTGATTTTTTCATGACCTTTTCTGAGACTCGCGGCATTGGCTGCACGGTCGCTTCAAGTGGTGAAGAAACACTTAAAGAACTGGAAAAAGATGATAAATATGATATTTGTTTCCTTGATTGGAATCTTCCCGACACAAACTGCATTGAGCTTGCCGGAAAAATAAGGGCGAGATCGGCAATTGAATCTTTCGTCATTATCTGCTCGTCAATAGATCATCATGAGGCGGAAAACAAAGCGCAAGCCGCAAGTATTGACAGGTTTCTTCTTAAACCGTTATTCCCGTCGGTTGTTTCAGATATGGTTAACGAATGCACGGGAGTCGGCAGATGCTCGGTGAAGCAGGAAAATATGCTTAACCTCACGGATGATTTTTCCGCCTATTCTATATTGCTCGCGGAGGATATAAAAATCAACCGCGAAATTGTGATGGCTTTGCTTGAACCCACGAATCTAAACATTGATTGTGCGGAAAACGGAGCACAAGCTTTTAATCTTTTTACGAAGTCGCCGGAAAAATATAATTTGATTTTTATGGATGTTCAAATGCCGGAGATGGACGGCTATGAGACGACACGAAAGATTAGGGCGCTCGATGTTCCTCGGGCAAAAACCATTCCGATTATAGCCATGACAGCGAATGTTTTCCGCGAGGACGTTGATAAATGCCTTGACGCCGGAATGAATGGACACGTGGGTAAGCCGCTTGACTTTGATGAAGTTGTTGCTCGGTTGCGGATGTATTTGGGGTGAGATTATCTTAAGGCTACCTCTAAAAACCTTGTTTTAGTTTTATCATTGCAAATTTAATAAGCTTTAATCGATACGTTCTTGTGGTCTTATTGGAATATCTCTAATTGTTTTTGTTGAAATGCTTTTGATCTTAAACAAAAAATCTGTTAAAAAATACATAGATATACCTTATCAACTTTTTTAATTCTTTTTATAACGCGTTTAATTGGATCGTTCTTAATTATGAATGAATATATTGATATAAATTTTTAAACTACGATGCAAATAAAACGCTGCCCACCTATGACAATTAAAAATAATTCATGATTTTCGAACGCAGGAATCTTTTTTGCAAACTTATGGCGCATTAACTGCTTTTGCTAAGCGAATCAGCAAACCTCAAAACCTCGTCCTGCGCAGGGACAGCATCGCAAACCCCCTTGCGCGTAACGGAAATCGAAGCGGCAATCTGCGCATATTCAACCGCTTCAACGACCCCTGCGCCATCTGCAAGCGCAGTCATGAAAGCACCGCTGAAGATATCACCCGCGCCCGTCGTGTCGACCGCTTTTACCTTTGGGGTTTCCGTATATTTTTTAACATCTTTTCCACAAATAACAGTCCCTTTTTCACCCATCGTGATAATGGCTGTTCCCACACCCTTTGTCAAGAAAAATTCACCAGCTCTAAATGCGTCGTCGGCATTGTTTATAATTATTCCGCTCAAAAACGCCGCTTCATGCTCGTTCGGTTTAAATATGGAAATGCATGGGTAGAGCGAATCGGGTAACTCTGCCGCAGGGGCAGGGTCAAGAAGCGTTTGAACCCCCGCTTTATTAAGAATTTCAATCGCTTTGCAAACCTCGGCAACATCACATTCCAATTGAAATCCCGCTATGAAAGCGCTGTTTTTTTCTTTCAGAACAGGTGTTGTCATTTCCTCGGCGGTCAGCTTCAAATTCGCACCCGGGCAAACCATTATCGAATTTTTCCCATCGTCATCAATCAAAATGAGCGCAACGCCCGTGTGTGACGCTTCGTCAATGTAAACGCTTTCGCTGTAAAGCTCGAGCGATTTATAAAGTTCGACGGCTTTGTCGGCATAGCCGTCGTTTCCGAGTTTTGTGATAAAAGTGACATCGCCACCCAACTTTTTGGCGGCTATTGCCTGATTAGACCCTTTTCCACCCGAGCTGACGAACAATTCGCCGATGAAGGTTTCTCCGGGTTTCGGAATCGCCTTACCTACGCCGCAAATGTCGGCGTTGTAGCTTCCTGCTATAAATATTTTTTTATTCATAATAATTCTCCTCGATTCTTTATAAGACCTGTCCTGAAACCCGAATGTGTACCGAACCAATTTTTGTCCCTTTTGCCCTCCCATGGTTTTTCGCGGTGTTTGCGAAAAACCATGGGAGGGTAAAAGGGACTGAAAAATTGTGTGAGGTAGTTTCAGAACAGGTCTATAGTTCTTATAGTAATCACTGATTAAGGTAACCCTACGAAAAACTTACGAAAGCAAAACGTTCGCTTTAAGGCATTTTTCTACGAAAGGCTACCTCTATAGCATTTCCATATTTGATTTTGAAAAAGACCCTCGGAATTCTCACCGCAAAAACGTGGTGAGAACGCGGCTGAAAATTGTCAAAAACCCACCGACATTTTTCAAAACGCCACACCCCTCTCGCATCGCAAAGAACGCTCTGCTGCCGGTTGCTACTTGTTCTTCGGGTTCTTTATAACCCGGTCTTTTTCAAAATCAAAAGCGATTCAACAACGAGTTTTCAGACATGCCCATAAAATAGCACTTCCACTCACAAGCACTTATTTCAGTTTGAAACGTTTCAAACTGAAATAAGTGATAGCTTTCGTCGCTGTCGCTAAGTTTTTAGTAAGCTTTTGAATTAATCAGTGTTTA
>JGI994J12354_10001778_pt1 | contig 21617 bp, 29 predicted proteins | sample IntmicLarv3ML3BL_FD_12354 | JGI IMG/M metagenome (IMG submission 12354) | reverse complement strand
AAAAAGCCATAAACAGTATCTCGCTGTTTATGGCTTGCTTTTGGTTGCGATTAAGAAAATTCGTTTAAGCCTCACTTTCGGCCGTAATTAAAGTTTCTAAATAATGCCAATCAGGTATGTCGAGGCCTTTGAAATAATGCCCCTTGCCGTAGCAGGGCAAAAACGTCTCCCCGTCAATTACATAGCTTGCCCTACCTTTGCAGCCGGGGTTGCACAAGATGCAGGGCTTGGTGGATTTTATGCTTTGCTTTATTTTATCCGGGCCGATTTCCACCTGAAGCTCATAATTGGCTATGCGAAAAAGATTAGCTTTAACCTGCCAGCTTTTATTTTTACATTCTATGGTAAACAGGGCTCTTTTTCGGGGTTTTGTGAGGGAATAGACTATTTTATAGCTGACGGCGCCGGTTTTTGGCTCTATTTTGCAGCCTAAGTTTTTCCCCAGTTGATGAAGGGAGTGAGCGGCTTCATAATCGCTACCTTGCAAAATTGCAAGTATATCTTCAGGCGTTTCCAGATGGGGCAAGGGCTCTCTGGCCATGGTTTGTCCTCCTATATTAAGCGTTTTAAATATATTTGGCTATTCACTTAGTGGAAATTGCTTTTGTGCATAATTATTCACAAAATACCGCTTGCCTTTTTTTAAAATTTCATGGCCTTCGATTTCCAGCTTAAATTTGTGATTATCAATGCCGCCAGGGTATTTTTCGTTAAGCTCGCCATCTTTTTTCAAGGTTCGCCACCAAGGGGTTTCATCTTCTCCATGGCGTTCTTCATTGGCGTGAGCGGCGATGTTTACAAATATGCCGCCTGTAAGCTGGCAAGCAAAATCTGCGCCGTGTTTTTGGGCTAAGTGGTCGCGAAGGTGGTCTGCTGTGATAATTTGGCCAAAGGGGATTTTTTTCATAAGCTCATCATATTCAATGGGAGGGGCAAGGAGCATTTTTTTAGGCTTGCCCCATTTTATAATTGTTTTAGGGTCGTCAAGAATTTCTATTCTCGGCATGTTTTTATTGTCATGGAGCCTTTGATTAGGATTTTTAATTGCCATATTATCCCTCCTCGTGTTTTTTAAATTATAGCTGCGAAGTTAAATTTTAGCAACAAAAACCCTCTGCCTGTAGAAATTTAAGCAGAGGGTATGGAGTGAATTTTTATGCAGCGGGAATTTTTAATTTAATGCCCTTGCCTGTAAAGCAAGTAGGAATATACAGAGGGAATACCGGTGCATAAAATCAGCACAAAAAATATGATATAAGAGAGATTAAACTGCATTAAACCGGAAATAATGAGAATTATACCGCTGATTACATATAAAATTCCGGCTAAACGGTGGGTTTTGTTCCAATTGTGCTCATTATTGAGAGTCCAAGGCAGTTTAATGCCCACAGTATAGCTTTGCTTACTTTTTGGCATATAATTGCCTATGACAATAAATATTATCCCCACGAAAAACTGCACAATAATATGCATATCTATTTCATACCCGATTGCATAAAGCAAACTTAGCGGTACAAATATGCAGGATGCGGCAGGCATGACAAATTTGCTCAAAAGTCTTAAGGTTTTATTTGCATTTTGCTTTTTGGGATCTGTGTTAAGGGAAAATATAACGAATAAATTCATAAAAGCCAAGAATGCAGGCAGTCCAAACACAGCCATATTTCTCGATGAATATCCATCCGCCTCACCGGCAGAATTAAAGTGGGTCGGTATTTGTTCAGGGAGCCTATCATAAAGGATAATGCCTAAAATAACAGGCAGCAGCGTTAGTAAAGTGGTTAATATAACTATAAGCTTATTATTTTTCGTTTTCATTGTCCATACCTCCAAATTGCGCCAGCCAGAGCATTATTTCTTCAAAAACAGAAGTGTTAAGCTGGTAATAAATAAAGTTTTTTTCTTTTCTCTCAAAAATCAAATCAGCAGTCTTAAGCTGGGATAAATGATATGAAATAGTTGCGCCGCTCATTTGAAAATGACTGCCTATTTCTCCCGCGGAAAGCTCTTTTTCCTTTAATAAAATAAGTATCTGCCGCCTGATGGGGTCGGCCAGAGCCTTAAATGTTTCATGGAAACCCATATAAATCACCCCGCTATTTCGAATTACTTCTAAATACAGTATAACATACAGAAATACGAATTTCAATACCTATTTCGAAAATAATCTAAACAATATCGGCTGACTTAAACCCTTACGAATTTTCATAAAATATCGGCGCAATTTATAAACTTGCTATTATAGTATTGCACATGTGGGGAATTATTAGTAAAATCAAATAAGAAGATTTAAAATCCGGCCGGCTTGTTTTATCAGGCAGGCCGGTAAAATACAAATAATAGGGAGGCAGTTTATGAAATTTATCGATATGCACTGTGACACGCTTATGAAATTCGTCCAAAAAAGCGATACGGAATCGTTGTTACACAATTCTATTTCCGTTGATTTTACCCGTATGAAAAAAGGCGGCGCACTTGCTCAATTTTTTGCCATGTTCCTTCTTCCCGGAGCGGAAAGCTGGAAGCGTATGGAAATGGAGCCTATGACAGATTGGGAATACATAAACCGCTTATCCGAGCAGTTTTATGATGATATTAAAGCAAGCAGCGATATAATTGCTTTCGCCGGCAATTATGATGATATGATAGCCAATGAAAAAGCCGGCAAAATGTCCGCTTTCCTTACAATTGAGGACGGGCGTTTTGTTGAAGGGGATATGGCTAACCTTGAAAAATCCTATGAAAAAGGCGTTCGCTTGATTTCTCTTACTTGGAACGGGATAAACAGCATAGGCTACCCTCATGTTATTGACCCTGCTACTCAACCGACAAATCTTACGGATTTCGGCAAGGAAGCCGTAAACAGAATGAATGAATTGGGCATGATTGTTGACGTATCTCACCTTTCTGATGCAGGTTTCTGGGATGTTCTGGATATTTGTAAGAAAAACGGTAAGCCTTTCGTCGCTTCTCACTCTAATTTACGTTCGGTTTCTCCTCATACCCGTAACCTTACGGAAGATATGTTGAAGGCTCTTTCGGAGGCAGGTGGCTGCACAGGTATCAACTTTGCGCCAGGTTTCCTCGATCCTGATATTACTGCGCAAAAATCAAAAATCTCCGACATGGCAAAGCATATGCTGCGTATGAGAGAAGTTGGCGGTATCGAAGTTATAGCTCTCGGCTCAGACCTTGACGGTATTACAGGCGAGCTTGAAATTGACAGCGTTGACAAAATACCTCTGCTTTTTGATGAGCTTAAAAAAGTTGGCTTTGTTGAAAGCGAGATTGAAAAAATCGCTTACCAAAACACAGCCAGAGTAATTAAAGCTGCTATGAAATAGTTATTTATTTTGAATAAATATGCAAAAGCCCTCTCGGTTGACGAGAGGGCTTTTTGCCGCCGGTTTTAATTTTTTGAGTTATTGATTTTTATATATGTGTCAAACGAAAGTCAAGATATTTCTAATGATTATCATTAAAAATATCTTGACTCTCGTAATTTGCTCTGCTAGAATTCGTAAAAAGGAGGTTTTAATATGAATTCGATTCAAGAGAAAATTGCCAAAACAGGGAAAATGGTTTCGGTGGTTTTATTTGCGGCATGTATTTTTACTGTGTTAGCCATAATTTCTTTTTTATGGGGTATTGGGCTTATTTCATTTTCAAACGGTGAGCTTTCAACATCGCTTTTTGAGTATTTTAAGGCTGAGTATCATTTAATGGGAGGTGTAGGCCTGTTCGCTTCGAGGCGGGAGCTTGCTATGTTGTTTTTATTAGGAGTAGGGCAGCTTTCGATAATTTTTTCTGTATTATTAATATTATACCGGGTTTTTAAAGATATAAGCCGCAACTATACTCCTTTTGAAAAAATTCAGGTTGTGCGGATGAAGCGGGTCGCTAAGCTTACATTGGCGCTTGGCATTATCAGCAGCTTTTGCGACAGGATTATCATGGTTTCCGGTTATGGCTCAAATATAATGGATTTGAACATTGTTTGGATTGTTATTGCAATGGTAATTTACTGCATGGCGCATATTTTCGACTACGGCTATCAACTGCAAGCCCAGTCTGATGAAACATTGTAGGAGGGGAGATTATGGCTATTATTCTCAGGTTGGACAGAGTTATGGCGGACAGAAAAATTTCTCTCAACGAACTGGCGCAAAAAGTAGGCATTGCAAATGTCAACCTTTCCAATATAAAAACAGGGAAAATAAGCGCAATTCGCTTTTCAACCTTGAATGCAATTTGCGAGGTGCTGGAATGCCAGCCGGGAGATATATTGGAGTTTAAAAAGGATGAAAGCGGCGATTAAGGCGAGAGGAATGTATGAAAATTTAGGCTTTGAAGTTGCTTGCGAAAAAGAAAACGAGTATAATATGGATTGTAGGTTTAAGTAGCTTAAAGCAGGTGCGGCAAATGTCTTTTGGAGATATGGCGAAGGGAATATATGATATATTATTTTTTTGGATTATTCCCATAGGATTGCCTGTACTGGTTTATTTTAAAAGGCGAAAAATTTTGTGGTGCGCGCCTTTCTTCGCGACGACGGTAGGTGTTTTGTTTACATGGGCGGTTTATCCTGATTTGCTTACGGGCATGATAAATATGTCGGATGCAGGCACGGGGATTTTATGGCTGATAATCGCTGTGCCGTGGCTGTTTATTGTTTCCGCTTTAGCTTGCGTAATTTTGAAAATAATTGACGCTGTAAGTAAAACAGACAGGAGGGGTTTGAAATGAAAAAATTCACAATATTCATCGTATTAATGCTGTTTTTGGCAGGCTGCGGCGCTAAGGATACCGGTGTCAGAGGCTATTCAAGCACTTCAAGCGACGGTTCTTATGTGAATATACATTATTCCGAAGACTCATTCTCCGAAGGAACAATAGAGACAAACAAAGGAACATATAGGTTTTCCTACGCTTCTGACGGAGAGCTGAGCATAATTTATCCCAATGATTATTTATATTCTTATAAGGCGATTAACGGGGCAATTATGACCGGCTGGCCCTATGAAAAAACCGCGGAGGAATTGGGCTATATGGAAGGGTTCATTCTGGCGCGACATATAGAAGGCGCTTCCGGAAGCGAGGTAAGCACGAAAAAGGTTCCCTTAATTACATCACTTTTGCTGATAGCAATAGGGGGCTGGCATATTTATTCACCTAAAACAGCATGGCGGCTTTCAAGGCGCTGGCTTTTTAAAAAGGCGGAGCCTTCTGATTTAATCTTGGGAGTGTATTGCTTCGAGGGTTTTATTATTGTGTTCATAGGCATAATGTCGTTATTTTCGTAAAATATAATGGAAACTCCATGGGAGGGTGAAAAATGAAATGCGAAAAATGCGGGAATGCGGTTGAAAAAACTTTGGCGGACAACTGTGTGGGTATTACAAAACTATATAAAAAAGTGGCTTATTACTGCGATTTTTGCGATGAAATATTTATAATAGATAAATACAAAAATGCTATTGATAAGCATAAGTATAATGGGGAGCTTGTGTGGCTTAGGGAATGTAATCCTCACATTAAGGGTTGATTATTAAAAAAAGAAAATGATATATATTTTAAAAAGCGCAAATTTTATTATCTGTTTGCGCTTTTAATATTGCAAAAAACGGGATAAATACTATGAAAATTTTAAATATAGCTCAATTTTATGGCGTAAAAAGACGATAAGAATTACAAATAGGCATAGTTTTAATGCGAATAATCAGGGTCTGCGCCGTGTATAGTTTTGTGGCGGAGATATGAAGTATTATTAGATGGCCTCGAAATGCAGGAGTTTGTCAGGATAAATTTGCATGATAAATAAAGGATTTACGCTTGCCATGCCGCGGCTGAAAGCCTCGCTATGGGCATTATATTTGTTTTTATTGAGAGGAGCCTTAATATGAAAGCATTGACCGCATACACACATGAAATTGACAATATTGGTTTGGCCGTATCAGAAATTCTATCTCAATTGCAATCGGAGCAGTCGCTGTGCAAAAATTCCGTGGGTATTATAAGCTGCTACCCTGAATTTATAGACAGCGGAGTATGCGCGGCGCTTACGGAGGCGCTTCCGTTCGATGTAATAGGCCATACAACAATGGCTAGCGGCATTGATGAGGAATATGGATTTACAATGCTCTCTCTGCTTGTGCTTACAGGGGATGATGTTTCATTTTCAACAGCGTTATCAGAAGATATTACTCAAGGGCAGGGGAAGCCGCTTAAAAATATGTATGCGAAAGCTTTGGAAAACCTTGATGGAGAGCCGAAAATGGCGCTTGTTTATGCTCCTATTATTAACACTATGGGCTGCGAGCTGGTAGTGGAGGCGTTGAACGAGGTTTGCGGCGGCGTTCCTATTTTCGGCACATTGGCCTCGGATCATACGGATGATTATCATTTATCGCAAGTTATATATGAAGGGAAAGGCTCCCGTAATCAGTCAACAATAATACTTATCAGCGGACAGGTTAATCCGCGCTTTTCCATTATGTCCATTCCGGAGGAAAAGGTGCTGAGACAAAAAGCCCTTGTTACGGAGGCTGTCGGAAATACGATTATATCGGTAAATGACATGTCTTGTGTAGATTATATGCGCACTGTAGGGCTAGTTGTGGAGGATATGAGCATTAACGGGATTTCGGCTATTCCGGTAATGGTTGATTATAATAACGGAATGGAGCCCTTCGCCATGGGTATGCTGATTAATGAGGATGGGCTTGCCGCATGCGGATGCAGCGTTCCAACCGGTGCCTCTCTTTCCATAGGAACTTTGCTAAGCGAGGATATAGTAAAGGCTACGGAAACGGTGGTTCAACAGGTGCTGAACGGCCAAGAGGAAGGCGACGGAGTGGCGCTCATGTATTCCTGCATTTCCAGACTACTTATTTTGGGACTTGATGCGGAAGCGGAGCTTGAAAGAATAGGCGCGGGCCTTTCGGGGAAATTGTCGCATATGATTTCTTATTCCAACGGTGAGCTGTGCCCTGCTTATGATAAGGATGGCAAGGCCGTAAACCGTATACATAATTTCAGCTTGGTATCTTGTGTATTTTAAGTTTATATAAATTATTTTGAAAAGTTTAGCGGATAAATTAAATCAGTTTTATTTATGAGGTGAAGCTTACTTTGGATACGGTTAATGAGATAGACAATTTAAAAGAGGAGATACTTCGCCTTCAGGCTGAAAATAAAAAGATTGTTCGCCAGTTAGGTGTTATTCAAAATAATATTAAGCGGCAAAAAGAGACTCTGGCCGCAAGAAATAATGTAGATGCAATGCTGGCGGCGGAAAAAGCCCGCCAAGAAGAATATATAAATTTGCTCCTTCGCAACAGCTCGGATATTATACTGCTTTTTGATAAGGATGGCAGATTTGCTTATTGCAGCGATACATTCTTAAATCAGGCTGGGATAGAATCCTTCGGGCTTATTAGCGGCCGGCATTTTCGCGAGGTTTTTGAGCGCTTTGAGGATGAAGCTTTTCTTGAAATGGTAAACGATGCGTTCATGCAAACCATGGATAAAAAAGAGCCTGTAAGAAAAAATATGGCTATAGATTTCGACGGGCTGGGAATGCCTGATGATTATGCGATAGTTTTTACGCCTATGCTGGATATTAAATCAAACTCTCAGGGCGCATTGGCTATTTTCCACGATACAACTGAAATGACGCAGGCCCTACACAGGGCGGAGCAGGCGAATAAAGCAAAATCCCTTTTCCTGGCCAATATGTCTCATGAGATGAGAACGCCCCTTAATGCTATTATAGGTATGATTGCCATTGCGGATCGCACAAATGAAGTTAATGAGAAGAACGAATGCCTTAAAAAAGTTGATATAGCTTCAAAGCATCTGCTTAATGTTATTAATGATGTGCTTGATATGTCCAAAATAGAGGCCAACCATCTTGAATTAAGCTATGGAGAATTTGCATTTGCCCCTATGATTGAGCGGATAGTTGAAGTTTTCAGTTTTAGCATTTCTCAAAAGAATCAAAGGCTGGGCGTTGAAATTGACCCGGATATTCCTCACTCAATTATAGGTGATGAAAAGCGGCTGGCTCAGGTTATAACAAATTTATTATCCAATGCGGTGAAGTTTACGCCGGATTACGGGCAGATAGGGTTGGAATTAAAACTTAGCGAAAAAGAAACCGATAGCTGTACCATTATGGTATCGGTGTCGGATTCGGGCATAGGAATATCAAAAGAACAGCAGGAATTGCTTTTTAACTCCTTTGTTCAGGCGGATAACAATATATCCCGCCGTTTTGGCGGCACGGGCTTGGGCCTTGCCATTGCCAAAAATATTATTGAGCTTATGGACGGGGAAATATGGATAGATTCCGATTTAGGCCAAGGTGCGTGCTTTAAGTTCACCATAAAAGCTAAGTATAACGAAGTTGGCTCGGATGCAAGCGGCAACAATATTGTTGAGGCCGAAGATAATCAGGAGGATTTTGACAGCAATGATATATTTGCCGGAAAATGCGCCCTTCTGGCCGAGGATGTGGAAATAAACCAAGAGATTGTTATGGCGCTTTTAGAGCATACGGGGCTGGAATTCGTTTGCGTTTCAAACGGGCTGGAGGCTGTAAATATTTTCAGCGATAATCCCGATAAGTTCGATATTATTATGATGGATATTCATATGCCGGAGATGGATGGTTTTGAAGCCGCCGGAAAAATCAGGGAACTGGAATCGGATAAGACAACAAATATCCCCATTATCGCCATGACGGCCAATGTATTTAGCGAAGATATACAAAAATGCCTTGAAGCCGGAATGAACGACCATGTGGGCAAGCCTATTGATGTTGAAATTGTTCTGAATAAGCTACGCCGGTGGTGCTCTTAGAATATTATTATAAATTTAATAAAAATACAAAAAGCCCCGTTTTGCTAAAACGAAAGGGCTTTTATTTTTTTGTAAAATATAGTTGACTTTGCCTTAGCGGAAAGTGCTATGCTTATTTTACGGATAATCCTATTTATGAATGGGCGGGTGATATATGGATAATATGAAAGGTATAAGGGAAGTTTCCGAAAGGTTCCACGTTTCGGCCAGAACATTGAGATATTATGAGGAAATCGGAATTCTGGAGAGCCATCGCATTAATTCCAAATACCGAAAATATGACGAAGGCCAAATCGAACGCCTTGAGCTGATTTTGATGCTGAGAAGGCTTTCCTTCGGCATTCAAGATATTGAGAGGCTGCTTTCTTGCGAGGGTATTCGCTTCGAGGGTTTGCTGGAAAAGAAGATTCAAGAGAGCGATTTTGCCCTTCTGGAAATACGAGAGGCCAACCAACTGCTGAAAAGCTTTAAATCAATGGCTTCCGACAAAGGGCTTTCGGAGATAAGCGTAAGCGAAATAATTAAGGATTTTTCATACATTACAAAACAAACGGAAAGGGTGATTTCTATTATTCCTCCTCAGGCGGAAAAAAACCGCATAGCTATAGGCGTAAATATGATTGGTGATATTATAAATGAAGATGCCGGCAATCTTGTTAATAAAATCAGACAATTGCGCCTTTTGATGGAAACCGACTCGAAAACGCTGCCCAAAATCAGAATTTATGACTCGCCGGATATTGAAAACAATCAAGTTCTAATAGTGCTGGATGACAAGGAAATTATGAGAAAAAACTATGACGAAAGTAGCAGAGCCGGTTGCGGCGATGAAATTGTAGATAAAATAAAAGATTATTACGGTTGTAAGTAAAGATATCATAGAATGGAATGACTTTTTGAAAAAATTAATAAAACAAAGTATTCGCATTTATAAAATAATTTGCGTAAGCTATGCGCCTGTGTTAATATAATCTTCATATTGGCGGCATCCTTTGGGTTAAAGAATATGTGCGTCAGCTATAAGAGGCGCCGATAAACAGTAACTTGAATAGGGAAGCGTTGTATGAGGTTAGCGGGCTGCCCTTTGCTACGGGTGGGAGCCTAAGCCTATATCAGAAAATCAAGCCAGGGGTAGAATTATTATGGATATTAGAGATTATAGATATTTTCTCGCCATAGCCGACTTTAATAGTATTTCAAAAGCTGCCAAACATCTATATATTACGCAATCGGCACTTACTAAATATCTTCAGCGCCTTGAAAAAGAGGTTGGAACCGCTTTGTTTTTTAGACAGGGGAAGATGTTTAACCTGACACAAGCCGGCAACGCATATCTCGAAAAAGCACGCCAAATTGATGAACTCGATATTGCGCTTGATGATGAAATTAAGCAGATAATAGCCGATACAAATACCCATATACGTTTAGGCTATGCAATGGGGTGGGCAGACTGTATTTTTGCGGATGTTCTTCCTGATTTTTACGTTAATTATCCGGATGTATGCGTTACCGCGCTTTTCGATGCAATGTCCGAGCAGCTTAAGCAGCTTGAGCTTAGAAAGCTTGATTTGGCGTTTGGAAGCAGCAATCATAAAAATCCGCAGTACAACTATATTATTCTTGGCAAAGCACTTTTCACGCTGATTGTTCACAAGGATTCCGAGCTTTTAAGTAAAAGCTACAAGGTTGACGGATACCCTTATCCGGTGGTTGATAAGGAAAGCTGGATAAACGAGTCTTTTATTAGCGTCAGCCCCACTACCAACTCAGGCCGTATTATGCATGAGCTTTTGAAAAAAGGAAATATTAATCCCAAAACCAGACTTCAGGTTCATGATGTCAAAAGCTGCATATCGGCGGTGGAAAATAAAATCGGCCTCTCTATGCTTTGGTCGGCGCATGTATTCAGCCCTAATATTAAAAAGCTGTGTTTGAAAGAGTTTGGTATGCTGGAGCAAGAGCTTTATGTTGTGACAAGAAAAGACTTTGTTTTAACACCGGCTGTAAAATATCTGATAGAAAGGCTTAGAAAAATATTTGAACACAATATTAGCAATTAATATCAACCCTTTTTTTGATAATTGAATAGGGTTTTTATTTATAAGGGGCTATAGGGTTTAATCGTTTAATTATTACAGTGACTCATGTCGTGAAATCCTTTCATAATTGTTTTAAACAGTATGATATGGATTTCTTGATATGGGTCAGTTTTTATTTATAATTATTACACTAAGTAATATAATCATGAAAACTATGAATTTGAATAATAAAGTTGTTGATTATATACTAAATATAGCTCCCAAATAAATAAAATATTGAACCGGAGAGGTTAATATGCGGTTGCTTTATAAAGCATAAGCCTACTCAAACAGATACTGACATATTCGATGTACCATTGCCCGATGACACAAATGCACTGGGTTCAATACACAATCTAAACTATCTGATTACCACCGAAAACAGCTATAAAATTGATTTTAGTTACGGGAGGGATTTTGATGGGCATTTGAAACATATCGAAGCCGAAAAACCGAATATGATGCTTCGCCACCGCATATGCAGCTACACACCTGAATACTGCGCGCAGTTAAATCATACAGATGGGAGCACAGTTTATGATGCCGACGCATCATAACAATGCGAGAGCCGTACAAACGGTACACTGTCAGCACTTCTGTTGTAGCTAACTAATTTTAAAAGGAGGTAGTGTTTTGAGTATTCAAATAGTAATGGTATTTATCATAGGTATAGTAATGGTTATAGGATTTGCAAGCGGCAAGGTGTCTTTTTCAGCAGTTGCAATATCGGTTATTGTTGCTTTAAATGTTACAGGCATATTGTCATTTAAGGATGCATGGGCAGGTTATTCCAGTACAATTGCGATTCTGTTCGCCAGCATGTTTGTTTTAGCGGCAAGTTTATCTAAAACATCACTGCTCTCAAAAATTGCCGAAGTCATATTGCCTGAAGGCAGCAGCGAACGCGGGCTGTCCTGGGCTGCGGTGTACTTACAATAATCCTTAGCATTTTAGGCAACACTTCTTCGGCAATAGCTACTATGATGCCAATCGCCTTTAAAGTAGCGGAAAAAGCAAATATATCACCTAAGCGCATTCTCAAGCCCCTTGTCGATGTTTCGGCAATCTGGGTTGCTGTTTTGCCGTTGGGTGTTGGTTTATTAGACTATAGCCTTGCCAATGATATGGTTGTTTCATTCGGCGGAACGCCTTCGTTCGATATACTTACATTCATGGTTGCGCGCTTGCCGGTTACATTGCTTGCTTCCCTGTTTATTCTCTTAGTCAACTATAAGCTTTGCCCTCAAAATTACGATAACATAGATTATGTCGGCTTTGATCTGGAAAAAGCAGATGCTAATGCGAAAAAGACGACTTTAAGCGCAGGCAAGGAAAGATTTGCTTCTGTCATTTTAAGCATTTGTTCCGGGGAATACTGCCACAGAATGCGGCCATCCTCAATATATACAAAGCGGTCTGCTATACCGGAAAGCCAATGAAGCCGATGTTCCGCAATAAGGATTGTGGCGCCCTCTGATTTTAATACAGCTAACGCATCCGCCAATTGCGCCGTGCCATCCTCATCAAGATTCGCAGTCGGTTCATCACATGAGCGGTCCAGCAATATTAGGAAGTATGTGTAACAGCATAATTCGCGCTCCATTGTTTCCCCCTAAACGTGCTGCATGGATATAGCCATCATCTTCCACAAGTGCAATCGCCGCAGTTGTGTCAACATCGGGCTTGCTCACTTTTCCGTGAGCACTGGATGAACTGAAAGGCCCGGATGTTGCACTCACTGTACCACCCAAATATGGAATTATCTCGTCAGCATTAATGGTAAGGTTAATCGCTTCTCGGACATTTGCACTTAATGTGTTTTGATTTAATATATAGAATTGAACCTCCATTCATCATCAGCAAGTGCCGTTGACATGTCCTGTTAAAATAAATTAAAGAGGATGCCGTTTGGTTAATAGTATCCTCTTGGTGTTGTAGGTTTGTGCAGATTTACTCGCAATTATTTATATCACGCAGTAACCGCACCTCGTTTTCAAGCTCACGGACAAATTCGTGTGCAGAGATGTCAGCGGAGCAATCCCACCGCCGTGAGATTTCGTGAATCAATTTACCGACCTCCATGATATCTGTGACGGCACATTCGCCCTGCGCTGTTACCATCTCCTTGCCATAGAAGTGCAGAGCGCGAATTGTACTCAGCTTACGCTCATATGATGTCAGAGAGGTATACTCGCCATTATGTGCAGCGAGTATTTGGTCATCGAACAAATTAAGGTAATCATGCGTATATGGCGGGGATTCGTTAAAATCAATCCCCCAAAGTTCGATAATGTTCGCAAGCCTGTTATTATGTTCCAAAAAACAAATGGTTTGACAGGCAAAGGCATAGCAGGAGCAAAATTTAAAGTTGAGTATGAGCAGCCCGGCGGCGGTACAAAACTTATTGGGAGTTTTACCACCGACAAAGATGGAAAAATTATTATTCCCAAAGGTGAAGTCGGTTGGTATGTGTTCACAGAAACCCATCCTGCTCCCGGTTTTTCTCTGCCAACGAATCCTGTGACCCGCCAATATTTCTCCGCAGGAGATAATGCGTACCTTCCTGAGTTCGCAGGCCATTATACCGCAGGAACAGGGGTATACGCAAGCGGATATGCGCCTAATGATGGTATAACAAATGGCGGAATTTCAGGCGATAGCATAGCAAATAATATCATGACCCAGCAAGAAGGCTCTGCCTCAGCTCCGCAAGTTTCCGTGACACCTCAATCTGTTCAGGTTGAGGCGCATTCAGGCAGCGCATTCTATGTTGAAGGCGAAGGATTCAACTGGCCGCTAAACTCTATTGTTATAAAGAAAACAAGTGTTGTAACAGGTGAATTACTGGCAGGAGCAGCCTTTGAGCTTTACCGTGCAGATGAACAGCAATCAGGCGTTCCCGGTACGAATATAGGAAGATGGACAACGGATAATAGCCGAGTAATTGTTGTTACAGGACTTGAGCCGGGATATTATATTGTGAAAGAAGTTCAAGCGCCGCCTAATTTCCTAATATCTGAAAACAGCCAGCAAAACGGCTTGCTAAAGGCAGATGGTACAACCGTTCTGGAGTTTTCATTTGCCAACATTCCATATGGCGCAATTCTTATTACAAAAATAGATGCCCTAACAGGCGAGCCCCTTGCCAATGCAAGATTCAAGGTGACTGATGCTGCGGGAGCAGTTGTAGGTAATACAACAGGCGAGTATACCACAGACAGCAGAGGCGAAATTTTAATACCAAATGTAAAGCCCGGAAGCTATGTGGTGACAGAGATTCAAGCGCCAAATAATTACGCAATTAATACAACACCTCGGACTGTTGAAGTTGGCACAGACGGCAAAACATACAAGCTGTCGTTTGATAATTATCCCTTTGGTACGCTTGTTATTAAAAAGCTGAATTCTGTGACAAAAGAACCTCTTGCCGATGCGGAGTTTAAAATAACAACAGCAAAGGGTAATGTTGTTGGCAACTCCAACGGCATATTCAAGACCGATGAAAAAGGCACGATTGCTATACCAAACCTTGAAAAAGGCTCTTATATAGTCGAAGAAACTAAAGCGCCAACAGGCTTCATACTTGAAAATCAGACACAGGCCATTGAGATAGAATACGGTAAAACTCATACTTTGGAAGTTTTCAACAAGCCAAAATCCAGTTTGCAGATTATTAAAATTGATGCCGCAACTAAGCAGCCGTTGAAAGATGCAAAGTTCACTATTTATCATATGAACGGCGAAGTTTTGGGGCATTATACCACCGACAGCGATGGCCTTATTATTGTAGATAATATCGAACCTTCATGGTATAAAATTGTTGAAACCAAAGCCCCTGATGGGTATATCTTAGACGATATTCCGAGGGATGTTGAGATTACCCACAATCAGTTTTTAAAGGTGACTTTTGAGAATAAAAAGCTGACAAGCCTCCAGATTAAGAAGATAGATGCCGTAACAGGTGTACCGCTTGCGGGAGCGCAGTTCGAGGTTGAGAAGCAAAACGGAGAACATGTTGGAACATACACCACAGACAGCGATGGTTTCATAAACATTCCAACATTAGACCCTGACTGGTATGTTGTGCGTGAGAAAAAGGCACCTATTGGGTATATCTCGGATGAAACACCAAAAACTGTTGAAGTGAAGACCCAAGTTCCGACCATAGTGACTTTTGAAAACAAGCCAATGTCAGGGCTGAAAATCATTAAACTGGATTCTGTGACAAGAGAGCCTATCGCCAATGTTGAGTTCACTGTTGCAAAAATGAATGGTGAACGTATAGGCAATTTTAAGACTGATTCCATCGGCCAGATTTATATTGATAGCTTGGAAGATGGTTATTATACCATAACCGAAATCAAAGCGGCGGAAGGTTATTTGTCTGATAAAGAGCCTAAAACCGTGCAGATACAATGGGGAAAGCCTACTGTGCTTGAAGTGTTGAATGATCCCTTCCCTGATCTTGTTATTAAGAAAATTTCATCAGAAGATAAGAAACCAATAGCAGGGGTAAAGTTTTTGGTGACGAAGTTCAACGGGGAACAGATAGGCTATTACACCACAGACAGAGCCGGAATGATAGTAATCGAAGGTTTGGAAGAAGGCAAATATCTTGTGCGTGAAACTGAGGCTGCAAAAGGCTTCCTACTTGATGAAACGGCGCATGAAGTTGATATTAAATACGGCAAACGTTTCACCTTGGAGGTGGAAAACAAGCCGATGGCATCAATATTAATACGCAAAATAGATTCTGTTACAAAAGAAGGCATTTATGGCGTTAAATTCCTGCTTTATGATGCAAAGGATAATCCAATCGGTCAGTTTATTTCCGACGACCAAGGCTATGTTTGGCTAGATAAGGAACTTCCTGCGGGGAAATATAAACTGAGGGAGCTAGAGCCGGCCGATTGATATTTACGAGATGACATTCCTCGAACAATATACCTTGGAGAAGGTCAAACGACTCATATAACATGGGAAAACACACCGCAAAAAGGACAAATTTTGGTAACAAAGCGTTCTTCTGACTTTAACGAAGTAACAGGTCTGCCTGCAGGATCACCGTTGCCCGGTGCATCGTTCGAGATTTATAACACAACAGGAAATATTGTGGACAAAATGGTTTCTGACAGCAGAGGCATAGCTGCATCAAAGCTGCTGCCAACAGGTATGTATTTTATCAAAGAAGTATCTGCGCCCAGATACTACGCTCTCAGTCAAAAAGAAATGTTTGCAGAGATTAAGCATAACGGTGACATTATCCGCTTCGAAGTGTTCAATGAGAGTATAACTCTTGATTTAACTATACAGAAGAAAGGCCCAAATCAAGCGGCTCCCGGTCAAATGCTGATTTATGAAATTTATGGAGTTGCCAATAATTCATCTGTTGCTTTGGAAAACTTTTATATCCATGACAGGATTCCCACAGATGCCACAAGGCTCGCCAAGGTAGTCACAGGAACATATTCCGAGCGTATGTATTACAAGCGTATGTATTACAAGCTGACATACAAGACAAACTACCATGACTATAGGGTTTTAGCGGAAAATCTGCTCACAAAGAACAGTTATGAATATAGTCTGCATCCTAATAAAAAACTTAGCGAACCCCAACTTGCTCAGACATATATTAGGGCGATGGGCAACGCATACGATATTCATAAATGTTTAAAAGAAAATCCTTTGCCCGGAGAAATTATTGCTGATATACATTCTGAAATTAACCTTAAACCTGATATAGATAAGGATTGGGGTATCGCAGACTTGCCTGAAATAGTGCCTCGTTTATATGAAAAATATAAAAATGCTCAGGAGCTGTACATGAAGTTGTAAGTATAACAGTAAAAAGAATATGGAGGCCAAGTAGATGTCTGTACTTTCTGGTTTGAGGATATTTGGGGAAGGAAAAGCGTTAATGGCCCATCAATGTAAACAGGCGGTGAATTATGTCTTTATGGAATTTAGTTGTAGATAATGTACTCGAAGATTTTTTGGATTGGATATATGGTCAGCTTGTGGGCTTTTTCGGAGAGTTTCTTGGCATGATTAATCTTATGGGCGCTGAACTTTTTGATATGGAATGGGTACAGGGTATCGTCGCATTTTTCTCATACCTTGCATGGGCATTGTATATCGTAGGCATTATTGTTTCAATTTTTGAAACAACTATAGAAATGCAAAACGGCAGAGGTAATATAAAAGATGCAGCCCTGAATGCATTGAAAGGATTCATGGCTGTGGGTCTTTTTACAATAGTACCTGTGGAACTATATAAATTTTCAATCACAATACAAACGGGCTTAACCTCTGCCATATCGAGTCTATCCGGCTCTCCTGACAGTATAAGTGTTTTGGGAATGTCTATTATTTCGATGACTATACCCGGTGTGGGCGCGCTTTTCAGTACAGCGATTGTGATATTAGTTGGCTATGCCATTATAAAAGTGTTCTTTGCCAATCTGAAGCGAGGCGGCATATTGCTGACAATGATAGCAGTTGGATCTTTGTATATGTTTTCGCTGCCCAGAGGGTATGCCGACGGTTTCTACAGTTGGTGCAAGCAGGTTGTAGCACTGTGTCTGACTGCTTTTTTGCAGACTGTGATACTGATTGCAGGGCTAATAACATTTAACGCTAATATGCTCCTTGGTATCGGCCTTATGCTTTCGGCAACAGAAGTGCCGAGGATTGCAGGGCATTTCGGACTGGATACATCTACAAAAACGAATTTAACAGGAACAGTACATGCTGCACAAGGAGCTATTAATCTGGTGAGAATTGCAGGCTCGGCTGTGGCGAAATAAATAAGAAGAAAGGAAAATCCAATGAAAATGATATTTATTTGTTCACCCCTTCGAGGGGATATAGAGGGAAATGTAAAGCGCGCCAACCAATACTGCTATGATGTTGCCATAAAAGGTGATATGCCCATTGCGCCCCATTGTGTTTTCACACAGTATTTAGATGATTTAAAGCCCAATGAACGTGAACTTGGCATGAAAATGGGCTTAGAGCTTCTTAGGCGATGCGATGGTTTACTGGTTTGCGGTGACATTGTTTCAGCAGGAATGCAGGCAGAAATAAAGGAAGCTGAGAGGCTTGGAATACCAATACAAAGCAGCCATTTGACCGTTGAAGAACTTCATAAAGAATTAATAGAAGAATCCGCAGCAATAGAAATGCTTTAAGCGTTTACCTGTTGAAAGGAATGTAGAAAGATGTATATTTACCCTGATAATTTGAAAGGGCACGCAAGCCTCCTTCTGTGGCGGCTTTGGGATATGGTGATTATAGTTATAGGCATTATTCTGTCAATGATAATGCTTGTTACTACAAAGTTTGTGCAGCCTTTGGTTCTGACCTCAGTTTTTGCATTTTTAACAATTCGCTTTGATGATATGTGTATCTTTGATTATATACGAAATGCCTTTAAATTCTGAGTTTCAACACAGAAGATGTTTCTGTGGAGGTGTGAATAATGAGCGTTTTTGACTTATTGAAATCGAATAAAAAGCAAGCGACACGTCAACTGATCAATGCGAAGTCCATTGACGAAACAGGCGTTGAAACTTATAAAAAAGAATATCTCGTTTATTTTTTGATAAAACCGCTTAATATTGCGGTACTTTCAGAAACCAATATCAGAAGCCGAGTTCTGTCTTTAATGAATATTCTTAAAGAGGTTGAAGCTGCCGAAATCGCTTGCATCAATTCTCGTGAAACCTTCGAAGAAAATAAGCTGTATTTAAAACAGCGGATTGCAGAAGAAAACAATCCTCATGTTCGGGAACTTCTCCAAAAAGATGAGGCATTTCTCGACAGAATCCAAATACAAACAGCTTCGGCAAGAGAATTCCTGATTATGCTGCGCTTTAGAGATCGTGATGTGGATACAAGCGAGGTGCGGATAAGTATTAGCCGAATCGAGAAGATGCTGAAAGAACAAGGTTTCATGGCGAAACTTGCATCGAAGGAGGATATAAAAAGGATTTTTGCTGTTTATTTCGTGCAGAATCTGACACAGGTGTATTTTGATGATTATAATGGTGAGAGATGGGTAAAGGCTGATGTCATGTAAAAAAGTTGACAAACAATTATGTCATAATTATAATATAATTATGAATGAGATAAGATTTGAATGGGATGAAAATAAAAATATAATTAATCAAAGAAAGCATAAAATAACTTTTGATGAAGCGCAAACGGTATTTTATGATGAAGAAGCCAGAATAATAGACGATCCCGAACATTCAGAGGATGAGGAACGGTTTATTATTTTAGGACTTAGTAAGAGTGTAAATTTACTTGTAGTCTGTCATTGTTACCGAATGTCTGAAACCGTAATTCGTATTATTTCAGCAAGAAAGGCAACGAAAACAGAAGCCGAGCAATATCAAAATTATCAGGATTGAGGTGATAGCATGAGAGAAGAATATGATTTTTCAGGCTCACGAAAAAATTCGTATGCCGGGAAGCTAAAAAAGCAGATTACAATTAATATCGATACTAACACAATTGATTATTTTAAAGCACAGTCTGAAACATCGGGCGTACCATACCAAACCCTCATCAATCTTTATCTTTCCGATTGTGCCACACAAAACAGGCAATTACAAATGACATGGAAGTAAATAAAGCATAAAGCAAGTCGACTCAGTATTTGGAGTTGGCTTGTTTTATGTACTTGCATGCCAAGCCTTTCAGGATGAGTCTCATATAAACATACTTACATATGGCATTAAGACTGAATGGGTTTTAAAATAACTATAGAAATTATGATGCTATATGATATACTGAACATAATACAGACGAAAGCGAGTGTTCGCCTTGAATTATGATAATATTTTGCAAAAACAAAAACTATATGCAGAAAAGTTGAGCCAGCTTCCTGCTGTCAGTCTCGACAGTTATCGTCAGGCTTTTGACATAGAATACACCCACGACTCTACTGCCATTGAAGGTAATACACTATCCTTAATCGAAACTAAGGTGGTAATAGAAGATGGTATATCTGTCGGCGGCAAGGCTCTTCGTGAGATTTATGAGGTTATAAATCACCACAAAGCCTTTAAATATGTCAGGAAATGCATTGATGAAAAGCTGCCGCTTGATGAAAGAATAGTTAAAGATATTCATTCCATTTTGATGGAGAATATCTTTGTTGGCGGCATATACAGAAATGTGGAGGTTCGTATTTCCGGCGCAAAACATGCACCGCCGAATCCAAGCAAAATGTTTACGCAGATTAAGGATTTTTATGCCGACTTAGCATGGAAATCTAATCAGCTTAACCCAATAGAGTTTGCTGCTTGGACTCATGCGGAGTTTGTAAAAATCCACCCGGGATGCTTGGTCGAGCAGCAAGCGGAGCTTGCGACCAGACCTTTTGAAGACGGAAATGGAAGAACTTCAAGGTTGATTATGAATTATCAGCTTATGTCGCAAGGTTTTTTGCCTGTGTCTATTTCAAAAGAAAATAGATTAACCTATTTTGATGCATTGGAAAAGTATGCAATTGAAGATGATTTATCAGCATTTGCCCATATGATTGCAGAACTGGAAGAAGTGCAGTTGGATAGGTATTTAGAGATGGCTGTACCGGAAATTAAGGAAGATAATGGGCAATCAATGCTGTAGAAAAATAAATTTACTACTAAAACTACCCCTGTGGTAGTTTTTTATTTGCAGAAATAATCGAAAGGAATGATCACTATACAACTAGTCAGAACCCATAAAAGCAAACGATATCTGCCCAGAACCGCAGAAGAAAAAGAACATATCAAAATCCAAGAGTTCCTAGATATGTGCGCTCCAACAGCTATAAAGTTCTACCCTGACCATTATATTTGCGGCTCAACATACTGCTGTGTGTGGGCAGTTCGTGAATACCCAACCGAAACCAATGAGCAGGCAATATTAAGGCATCTGGGCGAAAAATCGGGTGTAACTCTGCGAATTTACAGCCGTCACGTTACCCCTGCGGAAGAACGAAAAATAATAAATAATGCCGCAAGCAAAGGGCAGATGGAGCGCAGCAGTAGTAATCTTCAGCAGACGGTTATTGCCGAAGCCAATCTGCAAAATGTAACAAACCTCATAGCGCAGATGCACAGAAACCGTGAACCACTTCTGCATTGCGCTGTTTTTATTGAAATATCGTCTATCACCCTTGAAAAACTGAAGGAGTTGGGCGAGCTTGGCTTATCTCTAAAGATGCGCCAAAGCAGATTGACGGAAGGACGAAAGAAGCGAAACAGAAAAAGCAATCAAACGACAAGCGAGGTAAATAATATATGGACAATCAAACACACAACTCAATAGTGAGCTTAATATGGAGTATCGCTGACGACTGCCTACGTGACGTTTATGTGCGCGGAAAATACCGCGATGTTATCCTGCCCATGACAGTTATGTCAATTAAAGCTGAAATGATAGTGGAGCATTTCCATGAACAGGTCATTGCCAAGGGCAAAGTAGGAGGGAAAGCTCGCGCGATGGTTGTTACGGCGGGTATCGAACGCGCAATAGATTATTATTACGCAATCAATAGCTGTCTTGATGCGCGCAAAAGCCCGTATAAAGCTATTATCGCGTTCAGTGGTGACAAGGAGTACGGCGATGCAACGGTGAACGAATCATCCATCAACGGCTTCCCAAGCAATACCATTGAAAAGA
>JGI994J12354_10001777_pt1 | contig 21627 bp, 18 predicted proteins | sample IntmicLarv3ML3BL_FD_12354 | JGI IMG/M metagenome (IMG submission 12354) | reverse complement strand
AAACCTAATCTATTATATCAAAGGAGAATTTTTTATCATACTCATAGCCCTTGGCTTTTCAGAACCACTCGCATAGCAAGTGGTTTATTTTACAACAAAGGGAAAAACTTTAAAAAGTTTTTCCTCTTTTTTTGTAGTTAAATTCTAGTATAATTGTAGCATGATGAATGATGTTAAATTTATGAAAATAATTATGAACAAATCTAATATTCAAAGGTCTATGCATAAATATGCAAGTATTTATAACAGAGATCCAAAGAGACTACTATCTATTAAAGAAAATGTTAATAGAACACATGCATGTGGAAACATTAAATTTAATTATTTCCAACTTCAATGTCCATCTTGTGCTCATTCCATTAAAGTTCCTCTTACTTGCAAGTCGAGACTTTGCAATAAATGTGGTAAAATTTATTCTGAAAAATGGGCTAACAAACTTGCAAATTCTCTATTAAATGTTACTCACAAGCACATTATTTTTTCCTTGCCTAAAAATCTCAGAGAGCTGATTTTTTCTAATAGACAAATTCTTTCTAAACTAACCGTTTCCATTAACGACATTCTCTCGTCTGTTGTTAATGGTAATACCAAAAAGATTGGCAGAAAAAAGACGCTTTGACGGCCTCCCTAAATGGAAAAAAAGAAAAAGGTTGCTAATAATAAATTTGGATTAGTAGTCGTTATTCATCCTTTTGGCAGAGATGGAACCTTCAATCCACACTTCCATTGTATTATGACTAAAGGATTCTTTGATGAAGCACATAACTTTTTTCCCATAAATTACATCAACTTCAAGTTTTTAAGAATCGCATGGCAAAATGCTGTTCTTAAACTTTTAAAAGAGCTCTTTCCTTCTGACCAATACATTAAAAATCTCATTAACCTTAATTACAGTAATAAAAATGGCTTCTATGTCAATGCTGAAATCGACATCTTTCAACCTAAAGGTATTGCAAAATATATTGGTAGATATCTTGCTAGACCTGCTATTGCTGAATATCGTATACTTGATTTTTCTGATGGTAAAGTCACATACTGGTATGAGGACACTAGATCTAAATCTAAATTAACAACCTCAATCAGCGTTGAACAGTTTATTTTTAGAGTTTTTTCTCATGTTCCTCACAAACATTTTAAACTTGTACATCGCTTCGGTTTATATTCTAGACGAATTTTGCAAAAAGATAAAGATATTTTTGAAAAATTTAAAACCATGCTCTTTAAAATTCCTGCTTTGTCTTGGATTGATCGTATCTTAGCATATACTGGAAAACATCCATTTCAATGCGAGAAATGCTCTTTTTTCATGAAAATTATTCGTTTGTATCATTATAAATATGGTGAAATAAGATATCCGTAGGATCATGATATATATATATTATTACTCAGCCATTATATGTCTGAGTATTTTCGTATGCGAAATTTTTTATTCCATGGAAATTTTTGGCCTTCTCTGAATGTATTTGATGTAATTCAAGGCAGTTTTTTTAATAATTCATTTTATAATTTCCTTAAGAAAGAATAAAAAGACTGCCAAATTGGCAGTCCTTTTCTATGCTTTACAGCATATGGGAATACTTTCAAGCAGATATACTGCCAAAGTATTTGACCTAGCTTATTTAGAATACTAATTACTGTTTGATATTTATTAATACCAAATTGTTGACCATACTTAATATTTCACAAACGCCTTCGTAAAATATTAAAGGGTAACGCTAAACTAAAGTTTAGCAATCAATTATAATTACGCCTATTATAACTGAAATTTACTCCACTTATTCAAAGTAAAAATTAATTTATAATTAAAGTAAAATGTCTAATCTTTTAAGTTTGATATTATAATTTCTTCGTAACACTGCAAAATGACTGTGCCATCTTGACTTTTTATCAAAATGTTTCAAATGAATTTGAAAATAATATTAATCTTCTATTCAAGATAAATACTTCAATTAATAGCAATATCAAGTTTGATTTTACCATAGTTTTTAATAAATAATTTTTATTTTATTCAAATACAAACAAAATTGTTTTATATCATTTCCAATAAATTACTAATCTTATCTAGTTAATAAATATATCCAATGTCAACATAAATTATGCAGTTATAGTCTCAATTACATCTTCTACTGTTTTGCACGACCTACATTTCTATTTTCCTACATCTTTTATACTATTGATAGATTATGGTGTTCCCAATAAACTTTTCTTCCAAACACCACAAATGAGAGACTAGTTTACCAGATTCTTAATCGTCTAATTACCACTAATAAATTGCCACATTTATCAGTTTTACTGGACTTAAGAAAAAATCTATTCAATATCCTACAAATATTATCCTACAATTATTATTTTTCTACAAAATTACATTTGCCAATTGAGACTAATCATACAATTAAATATGTCACATCAGAATAAATATATCCTAAATTCTATTGATAATTTTAATTGTAATTAATACTAACTCTACTGTTTTAATTTGAATTACTCAAAAAATTAAAAACCATCTAAACTATGTTTAAATCCATCAAAGGATATAAAATCAAGTTTAAATTACAATTCTTTTTAGTAATAAATCTAAAATATTTAATTTAATATATCTTCAAGAAATACTGGTTAATCAGCTCTAATCTCTGATAATTAATCTTTAAAATAGAAAATAAACTTTATAATAACAGCGGCAACTATTATTTTTTTATAAAAATTCTAATTTTAGATTACTAGATTAAAGGAAACATTTGATTAATATTTTAACAAAATTAAATTTATTAAAATATGAACAAAAATTTCTTGATTATAATATTTTATCTTGTCAATGGTTTCCAATATTTTCTTGCTTTAAGTATATTATAAAAAACAGTAATTGTCAAATATTTTTTAAATAAATAAAGATTTTTTTGGGGTAAATATTATATATTTAATATTATACTATCTATTCTCTTAATTTACACCGAAAAAATTAAAAACTTTTTTATCAAAATATTTCAAAAATGATTAATGATTTATTTTAGACCAGATTATAATAACTATAAATTTTGTGAAAAAAATCTAAATGCAAAAGAAAAAATGTGATATTTTATTTAAAGGCTTTTATGACACTTTTAAATACATATTAATTATCACAAGTTTGGTAATTTTTTGAATAGTTTTTTGTTATATAAAAATTTATTTTTTGTGGAAAAAATACTTTTTTAGTCAGATTATCAAAATTAAAATTGAAAAAAAAGTCTATATAGGGTATTATAGAGATAAGGAAAACAATTAGGTGGTAGAGATGAGTAAAAAAAATCAAATTTTTCAAATAGATAAAAACAATTACAAATCCTTAATTGATTATATTAATGTTGGAAATAAAGTAGAATGGTACTTGCTTCTGGCCTTCAATCATGAGCATTTAGAGGAAAATCTTATTATTATTAGAGAGCTAAAATCTGCTCTTTTTAATAGAGACAGAATAGAATATATCAAATCCTTGGTCGTCTTATCAAATTATAATTATTTGGCAAATGATTTTGGTGTTGGTGGAATTATCACTGTAAAAAAAGTCACTCAAGAAACAATAAAGGATTTCATTCATAGTTTTAATGTGCTAAATCCATTATTTCCTAAATTGGAAGATTTCTTGACAGATTATTGCAAAAAAAATAAATACCAAATTGATATTTATAACAACAGAGGTCCTTGGATTATGTCAATAAATAATATTGGGATATTATTTATTAATGAAAAAACCTCTAATGTAATTTGGGATAACTATCACAAAAGAAAAAATTTGACTCCAGATATAATTGTCGTCTCTTTTAATGGAGACAAGTATGACGAAGTGCACTCAAAACTGCTGAAAATGATAGGTTCTGATGGTTTAATTACCTTCGGAATAACAGGTAAAAAAAGTATATCATATCATAAAAAATTAGATGCTTTAGTATATAACAAAAGTCCTTTTAAAGAAGATTATATGAGAAAATTTTTGATTGAAATGCTTCAAAGTAAATATTTTGATAATAATTTTGAGAATTTTAGAGACTTTTTGGAGATTGAACCAAAGAATTTTGAGGCTGACTTAGAATGGGATGAAGACTCTCTAGTAAAACCAGAAAAATATCTAAAACTCAAATTACTAATCTTTGACAAAGAGTACATGTCCAATATAGATACTGGATTTATAGGAAATACCTTGACTATAGTAAAGAAAAAGAAAGCTCTCTATAAAGGGAAATCCAAAGTTGAGGCATTGACTATGGAAATCCTTGAAAAATCTTAGGGGATAAAATGAAAAAAGGAATTTTTTTTACTAAAAAAAGCACTATTAATTTAATATACTTCATTTTATGCATATTTCCAATGGCAATCTTTACTAGAGATTTTTTCAAGATATCCCAATTAAATAATGCCATGGGGAAATCTTTTTTTCAAATATTGTTTTTTTCCATAAAGCAAGGGGTTTTGTCTACGATACTGGCTTTTTTTGTTGCTCTCATCCCAGGATATTATGCTGGTTACAGCAATTCTCGGATTTCCAAACTTCTTGATAGTACTGTTTTCATTCCTTTTTTTTTCCCAGTGATTTCCACTGTTACATCATTTTCCATAATATTTAATCTCCCATTCATGAATAATTTTAATATTTTATACACACTTAATGGAATTTTGATAGGTAATATCTTTTATAACTCCCCAATATTTGTTAAATATATTAGCGAAGGGCTCAAAAGCATCCCTAGTGAACTTTTGGAAAATATGAAACTTGATGGGGCCAGTAGGACAGAAATATTTTTGCTAGGAGAGATAAAAATAATAATGGCACAGATTATGAGAGGAGCTCTTTTGGTATTCACCTATAGTTTTTTGAGCTTTGGAATTATTCTTTCTCTTGGAGGAATAAGATATACTACCTTAGAAATTGAAATTGCCACCACATTTAAAGGTCAGCTTAACTTTTCCATGGGAATATTTTTGGGAATAGTGCAATTTTTATTGCTTGTTATTATTAATCTAGCAAGATTTTTTCCTAAAGAGTACTATGTAGAAAGAAGATTTAAAAATCGCCTAGAAAAAAAATCAGAAAAAAAACTTATTCCACTAAAAGTTATATCTATCTTTTATTTGTTAGGGGAATATATAGTTGTTTTTTCAAGCATTCTTTTCTCATTTTATGATTATTACATTGGTAAATTTACCTTAAAATACTATAAGACTATTTTCTCAAATGACTTTAATAGAGAGTATCAAGTAATAAAAAGTATACTCAATACATTTTTTATATCATCCATAGTGGCACTAATCGTGATTTTCTTTAGTTATATTCTTATTAAAAATTATAATAAATTTACAGAAGTAATGATTTTTGCTAATATTGGAATTTCAGGTGCATTCCTGGGAATAACATTATATTACCTAAACATTCTTTATAATATTCCTTTGCTTATATTAGTAATTATCGGACTAATCATTGGTACTGTCCCTGTGGCTTATTCTTTCATGTACCAATATATCAAAAAATTTCCTATTGAAATCTATGAAAACTCACTGCTTGATTGTAATAATTCATTAGAAAGATTTGTTTATATCGAATTTCCAATACTCAAAAAAATTTTTATTTCTTCTTTTTTGCAGATATTTGCCATTGTCCTAGGAGAGTTCACTTTGGTCTATACTATGCAGTTGGAAGATCTTCTTCCTTTGGTATCTCTTGTAAATTATTCGATGGTTTCAAATAAAAAATATTTGGAAAGTGCAGCCTTTTCATCAATTATTTTAATTACAGTAATTGGTCTCTTTGTCTTGGGAGAAATATTAAAAGACAAAGAAAAAATTAATAATATTTAAATATATGGGTAAAATTGGGGGTATTGAAAGTGTCTAAGTTAATATTTAGAAATTTTTTTGATTTTATCAAAACTAATACTAAAGCTGACATTAAAAATCAGAAAAAAAATGCTAAATCTATCAAAAATAGGACCGAAATAATAGCTAATGCCAAAAACAAAAATTCAATATTATTTTCTATTAAAAAATTAGAAAATACTGAAATTACAGAGTATAATAGTAATATTCTAATGAATAAAAAAATTGATTATGAAAATTCTTTAAGTAATGAACAAAAAAGAGTATTAACATCAATCAAGGGGCAATTTTTGGTGATAGCTGGAGCTGGCTCTGGAAAAACTAGAACTATAGTATATAGAACTAGTCTTTTATTGGAGCTTGGAATAAGACCTGAAAAAATATTAATGATAACTTTTACAAAAAAAGCAGCCTTAGAAATGAAAGAAAGGGTGGAAGAACTTCTGAACAAAAAAATGGAAAATCTAGAAATATCCACTTTTCACTCTTTTTGTGCAAGACAGATAACTAAGGAAAAAAATTTTTTTAATATTGAAAAGCTAAATATTCTTGATGAAAAAACTAAGTATAACAAAATCAAAGAATTAATTGAAAAACACCATATAAAAAAGATAAAAAGAATCCCTTTTCCCAGTGTAAAAAGAGTGGGGGAATTACTGAATAAAGAAAAATTTCAAGATACTTCCATAGAAAATCTTTTGACAGATAGAGAAAAATTATATCAAATGGAAATATTTCAAGTTATTGCAAAGTATCTGGAATTTAAAAGAGAATATAAATTATTTGAATTTGATGACTTACTTGATGTATTTATAGAAGGAATGGAGAAAAATGAAAACTTTAGAAATACAATACAAGAAAAATATGAATACATAGTAGTTGATGAATATCAAGACAGTAATATCCAACAGAGAAAGCTACTTAAAAATTTAGTCGGAAATAACGGAAATCTGATGGTCGTTGGTGATGATTATCAGAGTATTTATGGATTCAGAGGTGCAAATTTTGAGAATATACTGAGGTTTTCTGAAGATTTTCCCAAAAGTAGACTGATAAAACTAGAAACCAATTACAGAAGTACTGATGAAATAATCAAATATTGTAATAAAATCTCCAAAAGATTTCTTTTAAGTTACAATAAAATTGCCAAAGGAATAGGAAAAACTAGCTCATATCCCTATATTTATTCTTTTAAGACCAAGGAAAAAGAAGCTAGATTTATAAGAGAAAAAATAGCAAATCTTCTAGCTAGCGGCATAAAAATTGATGATATTGCGATTTTGTATAGGAATAAATTTGTGGTCATTCATATATTAAAAGAACTTGAAAAAAATAATATAAAATATTATTTGAAGAAAACAGAAGATACTAATGATGACACAAACAATACCCTTTCTAATGATGATGAGAATAAAGATAAATTAACTGTTCTCTCTGTACATAGCTCCAAGGGGTTGGAATGGGACTATGTTTTTATGCCAGCAATGTTGGAAGGAATCTTTCCCAGTGGAGATACTCAAGATATAATTGAAGAGGAAAAACGCCTATATTATGTAGGATGTAGCAGAGCAAAATCTACACTATATCTTACATATCCAGAGTTTTTTTATGAAAAAACTGGTTTTTATTCAATCAAAAGTAGATTTTTAGAATATTAAATAACATATATTAAATTACATTATGGGTTGTATGAAAATTTTAAAAATGTTATAATTTAAAGAGTTAGTAATTAACAATATTAAGGAGTAGAAATGGAACCTATATATATTTTTGGACACAAAAATCCTGACACAGATTCAATTTGTTCGGCCATAGCTCTGGCTAATCTAGAAAGCAAGCTAGGGAAGAAGACCATCCCTTGCCGTCTAGGTGACATAAATAGAGAAACCAAGTTTGTATTAGAAAAATTTGGTGCAGAAGAACCCCATTTACTTAAGACTGTAAGTGCTCAAATCTCTGATTTGACCAATGTTGAGACAAATGTACTAAATGAAAGTGATTCTCTAAAAAATGCCTTGGATATAATGACTTTGGATAGATTTTCTAGTTTGCCTGTAGTAGGGGAAAATAAAAAATTAAAAGGAATGTTATATATTTCAGATATTGCCAATGTATATCTTAATTTGGATCATGCACAGCTCTTCAAAAAATATAAGACTACCTATGAAAACCTTATGGAAGCTCTTGGGGGAGAGATCATAAGCGGTATCTATCCTAGTGGCATTATAAAAGGTAATCTCAAGGAAATATCAGAGATAGAAAGAATAGAAAAGGGTGACGTGGTGGTAATGCCTCCAATAGAAGAGGCCATTGACACTTGTATTAATTCTGGAGCTAGGGTAATTATAGTATCTTGTGATGATAATGATTACGTTCTTTCCAGAAAAGAAATAGAGACTGCAATTATCATAGTAAGGACAAGTCTCTTCAAAATAGTAGGTAGAATTGGACAATCAATATCAATTTCATCTATTTTGAAAAATGAAAGTTTCTATTCATTCAAAAAAGATGATTTTCTTCATGATATTAGAGATATTATGAAAGAAGCTAAACAAACAAACTTTCCTGTGACTGAGAAAAATGGTACTGTATATGGTACAATCAGAACCAAAAACCTCATTAATTTTAGTCGAAAAAAAATAATCTTGGTAGATCATAATGAAAAAAATCAATCTGTAGATGGGATAGAAGATGCAAGGATTCTTCGGGTGGTAGATCATCACAAATTTGGTAATTTTATGACTGACGAGCCTCTTAATATCACTGCTGAAATAGTGGGGTCTACTTGTACTATCGTCTATAATGAATACAAAATAAATAATATCGAACTTGATAAGCAAATGGCTGGACTTCTTTTGAGTGGAATATTGTCTGATACTCTACTACTCAAATCTCCCACTTGTACCCCTAAAGACATAATTGCTGTGAAAGAATTGGAAAAAATTTGCAAAATAAAAAATTATAAATTTTATGGTATGGAGATGTTAAAGGCAGGTACTTCCACTTCTACTATGACATCCCTTGAAATACTCACCACTGACCTTAAGGAATTTCCAATTGATGATTACCTTTTGGGCGTTTCCCAAATCAATACTGTGGATACTGGTGAAGTTTTAGAAAGAAAGGACGAATTGGAGAATGTAATGGCCAAATTGAGCATAAATTATGGATACAAACTCTTTATGCTCGTAATAACTGATATTATTAATTCTGGTTCTTATGTATTAGCTGTTGGTGAATACACCAAATTATTTGAGGCTGCTCTGGACATAGAATTAAAAGATAACTTGATATGGTTGGATGGGGTAATTTCAAGAAAAAAACAAATTATGCCCTTTATTATGGGTGCAAGTCAAAGTTTTCATAAATAATTTTTTTGTATATTAATCACGTACATATGTGGATAATCTCTCCTCAGATATAATGGAGAGGTTTTTTATTGTGCTTGACTTTTTTTGAATTACATGATAAAAAATTATAGTTGAATATATAAATATTTTGTTATGTAAAATATTTTTTTATCGTTATTATATTTTTGGAAATATAAATGTTTTATGTTGCAAAATAATTGATTTAAATATATTTTAAAGGAGTATTTAAAAATGGAAGACATGAGAAAAATAGCTGTATATGGGAAGGGTGGAATAGGAAAATCTACGTCTACCTCCAATCTCTCTGCAGCTTTGGCCATAATGGGAAAAAAAGTAATGCAAATAGGATGTGATCCTAAGGCTGATTCTACCAAAAATCTTATGAAAGGAAAAAGAATTCCCACAGTACTTGAAATGATAAAAGAAAAGGGAGAAGATTTGGAACTTGATGACATTGTCTTCGAGGGCTTTGGAGGGGTTCTTTGTGTAGAATCTGGTGGTCCAACTCCTGGAGTAGGTTGCGCAGGAAGAGGAATAATCTCTGCCTTTGAAAAACTGGAAGAATTAGAAGCCTTTGAAAAATATAGACCTGATGTAGTTATCTATGATGTATTGGGAGACGTGGTCTGTGGTGGATTTGCAATGCCCATAAGAGGGGGGTATGCTAGAGAGGTGTACATCGTGAGCTCAGGAGAAATGATGTCTCTTTATGCAGCAAATAATATCGCAATGGCCATAAGAGGCTTTGGTAATCGTGGATATGCACAATTAAAGGGACTTATTCTAAACTCCAAAAACATTGAAAATGAAGTTCAAATTGTAAAAGAGGCACTAAAAGAAATAGGAACTAAAATAGTACAATATATTCCAAGATCATCAGAAATACAAAAAGCAGAAAGTGTTGGAGGAACGGTTTTTGAAGCTTTTCCTAGTGGCGAATCAGACATGCAAGGGGTCTACAACCAGTTGGCAAACTATATTTTAGCACAAGAATATTAAGAATGGAGATAAAAAATGGATGGAATAAAAATGGCTCAAAGCCTTAAAAAACTTAGAGATGTAACAAAAATTAAAGATGTGGAACCACTAAGTAACGCTCTATTTCCTGGATATCATTGTCCTCTAATGGGTGCAATGTTGACTATAAAAGAAATAGAAGATGCTATAATGATGGTAATTGGTCCTGATGAGTGTGCATATTACACCAAAATGGCCACTGCCAGAATAGGTGGAATGGGTATGACAGGAGCAGCTGGAGCAGCCAAAGGATTAGAGGGGAATATTGTATCTGTGGTCCTTGATAATCATGATGTAACCTTTGGTTGCAAAGACAAATTGGAAGAAGCCTTTGAAGAACTGGTGGAGGAATTCAAGCCTAAGACAGTGTTTCTTGTGACCACTTGCGTGGTAGAAGTAATAGGAGATGATATAGATTCTCTAGCTGAATTATTTGCAGAAAAATACGGTTTTCCTGTGGAAGTGGTTCATGCTGAAAACTTCAAAACCGATGACCATTTGCCTGGAATACAAGATTCCATGACAATTTCTGGTAATCTTATGGAAAAGCAAGAATGCAATGGAAGTGTAAATATTTTGGGTCAACGTCTGGGTGATTTTACTCAAACAGAATTATACAAAATTTTGCAGGATGCTGGTGTTCCAAAAGGATTACAAATACCTGGACAATGTAATTTGGAGCAAATTAGAACTGCACCTTCTGCCAAAGTTAATATTGTGGTCCACCCAATAGGGTTACCCCTTGCAGAAAAAATGAAAAAGAACTTTGGAACTCCATATGTTAATTTTGAAAGAATGTCAAAGCCTGAAAATATATACAGCGCTTACCAAGAATTATTTAGATTACTGGAAAAGCCCATTCCTAGTGTAGTGAAGACATTATTTGAAAATTCCAAAGAAAAAGAAAAAGAAATTAAAAATAATATAAATAAATTAAAATATTTCAGTGGAAATACAGCTCTATCCAATTATGAGATGCATGCCTATCTGATTGAATTGGGATTGGTCCCTATACTTATACAGACTTCTGATATTCCTGAGGCTGATGATTCCCATTTGAAAAGTATTTTGGATAATTCTGACCCCTATGTAACTAGAGCTGCCAATATTGGTCCTCTAAAATATCTATATGGTGTCTTAAAACCAGACGTCAACATTGGAGCTGGTAATCCAATGGAAATGAGAAGATCAGGAATAGTCCCTGTGGCCTTTGCCAATGCTTATAATATACTAGGATTTGAAGTGTGCAATATGGTATTGGATGCTGTACAAACAGCAAATAACGATTTTAATCAAATGAAACTTCTTCAAGAAAAAATTAGTCACGGAAAAATCTCTAATGAAAAAATTAATCAGATGAAAGGAGGTCATTCTCATGAGTCTATGTCGAAATTATCCCACCTCATCAAATAGAATGTCAGTAATGTGGAGTTTGATGCCAATCAAAAATTCTGTTGTCTTGGAATATGGTCCAGCTGGAACTACACATTTTGGAGCAGGATTTTATGGTTCTTTTGGTATCAACTTGGAAAACTCACTTTTTACCACTCACATCAGCGAAGATGATATTGTAATGGGTGAGGTATCTAGATTGGAAAAGGCCATAGTTGAAGTGGATGAAAATTACAAGCCAGATATTATTTTTATAGTTGCTTCTGCAGTAATTGCGGTAATTGGTACTGATATTAAAGGGGTATGTCAATATATGCAAGATAAGGTAAAAGCAAAACTAATTTGTTTTGATGATGGTGGATTTGGTGGAGACTACACAGTTGGAATACAAAATACATATACTTTGCTTACCAAGGAATTTGCATCTAACAAAACTCCAGTTAAGAATCCTAATAAATATAATATCTTAGGTGCTTCTGCTGCATCCTATAGGATTAGATCAGATGTCTGGGAAATAGATAATCTTATGAAAAGCGCTTTTAACATGGAAAACAACATAATTTTAGGGTTAGAGTCTACAGTGGATGAGCTAGAGTCCATGGGAGAAGCTGCCATTAGTATTGTCCTTAGAAAAGAAGCACTTCCAGCAGCCAAGTTACTTGAAAAGAAATTTGGAATCCCTTATGTATATCAATGTCCGTATGGTTATAAAGGCACTTTAGAATGGTTGGAGTCCATATCCAAAATACTATCAAAAGAAATTGATGAAAATTATAGAAAAGTTCTGGAAGAAAAAATAAGAGATATTAGGCAAATTCAAATGATGATTAGAATGTCAAGGATGCAACCTACTGCTTCTATTATTGGAGATTATGACACTATAATAGGATTGAATAAATTTTGTGAAGAATTTGGATTTGTAGTAGACAAAAAAATATGCAATCATTCTTTGAAAAATACTGATAGTGATAATGAAAATATATTAAATTACAAAAAAGAAAAGGACAAAATTACTGAGCTTAAGACTATAAATAGGCAACTGGTATTTGGAGATGAAGTCTCATTGGGTGTTTGCAACCACTCCAATACAAAAGTATGCGTGAGTTTTCCATTTCCTGGCAAGACTCAAAGGGCAAGTCATTTTCCATTTATGGGTGAAAAAGGAACTGATTATCTAATGGAAATTATTTCTGGATATTTTAGTTCAATGAGATAATACAGATATTTTTGATAAATATTAATGAGTATTTTAAATTTTATCTTTGAAATACTCTTTTTATTTTTGAGCACAAAAGATTATTTCCACTCAAATAAAAAAATATGAAAATATAAAGTTCATTAATTTTTCTGTGCCTAACCTAATATAGTATCTTTTTAGTATAATCAAAATTTTTTATTAATATATTTTAATATTGTGGTATAATTACCCTAATTAAAAAGAAAAGGGGGCTTTAACTATGAAAACTTTAGAATTATCCAAAAAATATTTTGATTATGTAGTAAAAATGAGAAGGGAATTTCATATGAATCCAGAACCTAGTATGAAAGAGTACAATACCAGCAAAAGAATCAAAGAAGAACTAGATGCCATAAACATAGAAAATAAAATAATAGCTGGTACTGGGGTCATTGCCACTATAGTTGGAGCCAAACCTGGAAAGACATTGGCTTTAAGAGGGGATATTGATGCCTTGTCTGTAATTGAAGAGACTGAAAAGGAATATGCTTCCAAAAACTATGGAATAATGCATGCGTGTGGTCATGATACCCATGGAGCAATGCTACTTGGAGCTGTCAAAGTCCTAAATGATATGAAAGATGAGATTGAAGGCACAGTAAAATTTTTCTTCCAACCTGGAGAAGAAATAGGAAAAGGAGCTGCTGTAATGGTATCAGAGGGAGCTTTGGATGGGGTAGATAGTGTAATGGGAATGCATATTTCTTCAAATATGCCTGTTGGAACCATCAATGCAGAAGCAGGTCCTAGAATGGCAGCTGGAGATATTTTCAAAATAACCATCACTGGAAAGGGTGGTCATGGTGCAAGTCCAAACCAATGTATAGATTCAGTGGTCGTAGGAGCAGCTACAGTTATGAATCTACAGTCAATAGTCAGTAGAGAAATGTCTCCCTTTGATCCTGTAGTGGTAACCACTGGCTCTATCATATCTGGAACAAGATTTAATGTAATTGCACCTACTGCGATATTAGAAGGGACTGTGAGATACTACAAGCCAGAATATAAAGATGTAATTTCATCAGCCATAGAAAGAATAGCAAAATCCACTGCAGAAGCCTATAGAGCTACTGCAGAGTTGGAGTACTCCTCTCTAGTCAAGTCTACCATCAACGATGAAAAATGTGCTCTACTGGCTCAGGATACAGCAGCTAAAATTGTTGGGAAAAATAATGTAATCACTATGCCTTCTAGTGCAGGGGGGGAGGATTTTTCCGAATTTTCTTCCATAGTCCCTGGTGTTATGGTTCACCTTGGTGCAAGAAACGAAGAAAAGGGAATAATTTTTCCTCACCACAGTGGAAAATTTGATGTAGATGAAGATGCCTTTGTTTATGGGGTAGCATTTTATGCTCAATATGCTCTAGATTTTTTGAAAAATAATAATTAAAGAAAAAAAAACTTAAATTAGCAAAAGACCCTTTTTATTTCAGCTAAAGGGTCTTTATGTTTATATTTTTAAATTTATTATTTTATTATTTTAGATAAGTATTCAAAAATTTTTCCATATCATCTTCTGGCACCATACTACCACCAGTACCCCAACAAATATGATAAACATTTTTAATATTTTTTCCAATTTTATTTTCTATATATTCTATGCTTTCAGAATATTTTGATAGCATAACAGTTCCTTCAAAGGCAGCACAAGCAGATGGCTCTATCTTTGTAGATTCTGTCTTATCCAAAATTCGCAAATAATCATAAAGTTTATAATCTTCCATAGTAAATATTCCACTTAAGATTGGCTCCATCAATCTTCCCACAAGACCAGATGGTCTAGCCACTGCCAGTCCATCAGCATGAGTTATTCCATCAATTCCTACATCACGAACACTTATTTCTTCATGTAATTTTGTTGCCATTCCCAATACCATGCAAGGAGCCAAAGTAGGTTCTACAAAAAATACATGGGCATTTTCTTTAAATATTCTCTTTAATCCATATGCAACTCCACCAGGAGCTCCACCAACACCACAAGGAATATATACTATTAGGGGATTTTCTTTATTTATTTCTATTCCCTTTTCAGCCAATTGATTTTTTAGTCTCAAAGCAGCCACTGTATAACCTAAAAATAAATTCATAGATTTTTCATCATCTACAAAATAACTTTTGGGATCACTATCAGAACTTTTTCTTCCTTCTTCCACTGCCTTTCCGTAATCATCAGAATATTCCACAACAGTCACACCCTTTGACCTCAATGTTTCTTTTTTCCATTCTTTGGCATCTACTGACATATGTACAATGACTTCAAAGCCAAGTGCTGCACTTGTAATACCAATACTAAGACCCAAATTTCCAGTGGAACCCACCTGGATTTTATAATTTGAAAAAAACTTTTTGAATTTTTCATCAGCCAATATTGAATAGTCATCAGTAGGTGAGAGTAATCCCTCTTCAATTGCCAAATCTTCCGCATGCTTTAATACTTCATAAACTCCCCCCCTAGCTTTTATGGACCCTGCCACAGGCAAATGACTGTCTTTCTTTAAATATAGTTTTCCTGGTATTTTAATATTATAGATGTTTTCCAATTCTTTTTGCATATTAAAAATTGGTTCTAATGGAGATTCTATTATTCCGTTGGTATCTGAGGTCTCAGGAAAAGCTTTTTTGATAAAGGGTGCAAATCTCTCAAGCCTTTCTTTGGCATCTACCAAAGCTTCATCAGCAATTGGAAGAGTTTTTTCATAGTCCTCATAATCCACAATAAGTGGATTAATCCAAACTAGCTCTTCTTGTTCTGCAATTTTTCCAATAATATCGGTTTTTATTAAGATTTCCACATTAGCAGTATTTTTGATAATAGCATTTTTACTCATAACATTTTCACCATCCTACTTTAAATTTTTTCATAAGATTTTTTTTTAATTTCAACTACTTCCTTTTATATTTTCTTTTCTTTGTATTGTCTTTATACTATGCATTTTTGTTTATACTTGGATTTCTTTTATGATTGACTTCATTTATTTTTTTAATCATTTAATTGATTAATATCAATAAAAGTGAACCATTATCACATTTTCTATCCTAAAATGGGTATTTTTATTAAAGTATCTTTTTTATTTATAATAATCATTATGTTCTTATTGGTGTTATACTATTATTATGGACAGAAGTTGCTTTCAAATTTTATTATTAGAAGTCTCTTTCACTTGTCTACTATTTCTCCCCTATATCATACTAGTTATGAGATGATATGTCTAGAAAAAATTATAATAACTTAATGAAAACCTTAATATATCATATAAAATTTTTTTATGTGAGGATAAAAATCAAAATAAAATTATATATTTCTGTTGATTTTTTTTTCAAATTAGGTATAATGTACATAATAGATATTTGTTTAAATTTATTTTCACACATATTTCTCTTTTTTATTTAAAATTTTTATAAAAATTCACTTATAATTCCAGAATTCTCAACTAAAATTTTAAAATTTTTTACAAAAGGAGGACTTTATGAAGTCTAAGAAAAATAATGCACAGAAAACTTCAATGGAAAGTAATGGAATAATATTAACCAAAGATATTTCAAAATTTCTCAGGAAAGAGCGAAAAAAAATAAAATATCCTCTCAGACATGTGGTGAAAGATTTGGAAATAGACGAAACTACCCTGAAACAATATGAATTGGGCTCTGTAAAACTGATCCCAACACACATCTATCAAAAATTAATTGGATTTTATGAAAATTTACATGCAAATCTTTTAAGTGAACAAGATAACAATTTCAAAAATGATAATATAAATTCAAAAGTCAGATTAAGAGAGTTTTCAAAAAGAATACTTTTTCCTGAAGAAATGGCTTTGTTCTTTAAAAATGGAAGAGAAAAAATGAATATTACTCTGAAGGAACTTAGTCTTAAAGTGGGCATCTCACTGGTCACTCTAAGAGACTATGAAGGAAGAGTTTGCAAAAAAATTTCTGAAAAAAATTATATCAAATTAATTAACTTCTTTAGTGAAAATAATAATAATTTAGCAGAAAATACTAAAGAGAATATTGAGGCAATCATATCATCAGAAAAAGACAATAAAAACATAGAAAATAAATCTCCTGATGCTATTATCAGTGAAAGAATGAAATTAACTCCTAAAATGGCTGATTTTTTGAAAAATAGAAGAGAAAAAATAAAATTTAGTCGTGAGGCTGTCCAAAAAGAAATTGGAATAAATTCTGGCGTTTTGGCAAGGTATGAAAATAAAAAAGTCAAAACTATCCCAAAGAAAATCTTTGAAAAATTAATGGCTCTTTACAAATACATTTCTAAGAACAAAATTATTTCCTTACCTACTGGACATATTTCTTTTACCAAGGAGATGGGGAGTATTTTGAAAGAAAAAAGAGAAAAATCTTTATTTAGCTGCAAAGAAGTCAGTGAAAATGTCAAGATTGGTGAAATTCTTCTTAGAAAGTATGAATTAAACAAAATTAATAGTATTTCTGAGAAAAATTATGAAAACTTGATTAATTTTTATAATAAAGTAGAAAAAAATAAGTTGCAACCAAAATATTTATCCAATAGAATTATTCTAAATGAAACAATAAGTAATTCCCTAAAAAAACACAGAGAAAAAATTATGTTTACTGTGGAAGAGGTTTCTTCCAAGACAAACATATCTAAGGCTATTATCCATAAAAGTGAAAACCTTGATATAAAAAGTATCAGTAAAGAACATTATGAAAATCTCCTTTCTTTTTACACTGATGCAGAGGAGAAAGGTCTTAAATCAAACTTTTTGGATAAAAGAATCTATCTTACTTTTGAACTTCGTGATTTTTTGAAGAAAGAGAGAGCAAAAACAAAGTATAGTTATAAGGAAATAGCACAACTTATTGATATAAATCCATCAAGTTTAAGTAACTATGAAATTGGAACTTTACACACCATTCCAAAGGATATTTATCAAAAATTACTTTCTTTGTATGAGGATTTTTCCAGTGGAAAATTAGAATCAAAATCTGTGGAAGATAGAATTATTCTGAGTAAAAAGACAGCTTTAGCTCTCAAAAAAGAAAGAATGAAAACAAAACATTCCATAATGAGTATCGTAAGAAAAACTGGTGTATCTAAAACTATTATCTTTAAAGTTGAAAATTTGACTGCTAAAAGTATTTCTAGGAAAAATTATGATCTCCTTTCTAATGCCTATAAGGAAATTCTTAGTAATAAAATTGAACCTAAGTTTCCACATGGAAGAATTTCTCTTACAAAAGAAATTGCTCTTTACTTACGAAAATACAGACAAAAATTAAATCTTTCTACACAAAAAGTTGCTGACTTAACTGGGTTAAAAAGAACCACCATTGTCAACTATGAATTAAAAAAAGCAAGAACTGTCAAAGAAGAGGAATTAAATAAACTAATCTGTTTTTATAAAAATCATAAACGAGATGATAAAAAAACATCCACACCTTCAAGGGAAAGAATTATTTTGACAAAAAAATAGCTCTATCTTTCAAAAAAAAGCGAGAGGAGAATAATATTAGCTTTACTAAAATAGCTAGTGATTTAGGAATTGCTTATAATATCTATAGAAACTATGAATTAATGAAAGTCAAAACAATCTCCAAAGATATTTATTTCAAAATTATGGGGTTTTATCATAGTATAGATGATATAAAAGATTATAAGAAAAATTGAAATAAAACAAAAATAAGAAGAAACAAAAGAAAATTCTTCAATGAAAATATTTTAGAAGGATTTTCTTTTTATGTTTTATACTAATACCAAATATTATACAACCAATTAAATCCATCTGATTAGATTTTAAGTATGCTCTTTTAGATTTGTTAAGTGATGTTTAATAAAAATTTTCTTAAATATTAATGTCAATATTTCTTTGTCTTCTGGTGAAATTCTTTTATCTTTTAGTAGTACCATATTTACTTCAAGTAATTTTTCGTATTCACCTAAATCAGACTGAGGTATTTTATCAAAAATTTGCAAATCAGAAGTTTTTAATTTTTCAATTAGACTATCTTCTTGATTGATCTCACCTAGCTCATACAATGTTTCAGCTCTCATTAAAAGGGAAATATCATATTTAAGCTTAACTGAACTTCTTCCTAGAATATAATCTGTATCAACATTGAAAAAATCAGCAAATATTTCCAAAGTCTCCAAATCAGGAGTGCGGTTTCCTATTTCATACATACTAATGGTACTTGTGGACAAATTCAATAGCTTGGCTAGATCACTTTGAGTCAATTTTTTTTCCTTTCTTAGTGATTTTAATATATATCTAAATTCCATAAATTTCCCCCTCATTTTGATATTATATACGAAATATAACCAAAAGTAAAAGAAAATTTTTAATGAAGGTGCTTGACAAATTTATGGAGAATATGATAAAATTTAATTACACAATACGTGTAATTAAATAGGTGGTGAAAATAATGAAAAATCCCATCAAAATATCTAGTGAATTAATAAAATTACGTGGTCTAAAAACTCATGAGGAAGTGGCTAATGCTCTAGGTATCTCAGTTTCTTCCCTTGTTGATTATGAATTGGGAATTCGTATTCCTAGAGATGAAATAAAAATAAAATTGGCAAAATATTATAATACTTGTATTCAAAAACTTTTTTCCATTGACTGATTACACTTTTGGTGAAATTTTATATTGATTAAAATTTTTAGTGCTGAATATTAATCCCAGTATTATGCTATGCTTATTTTTATTTAATAGTTTTAGATTTTTAAATTCTAGTTAAAGAATAAAATATAATTATTTAAAGGTGATTTTATGATAGATAAGGCTTCAGCAGATTATTTGGAAAGAAGAAAAATAGGAAGCGAACTTAAATTTGAAAGAATAAAAAGACAATATTCAGTTTTGAAAGTTGCTAAATTACTCGGAATCAGCAAGGAAAGTATCCGTGCCTACGAAGATGGACTAGAAGATATTCCCCAAAAATATTTAGGCAAATTATATAGACTATATGCAAAACATCCTGATGAAATATATATTACTATTACAAAGGAATTGGCAAAAACCCTTAAAAATGCAAGAGTAGCATCAAAGTTTACTTTAACAGATGCTGCTAATTTTATTGGAATTCAGCCTATGTCTCTTTCTTCCTGTGAGAAAAATGTAGCAAAAAGAATTTCTCTGGATACTTGTCGTAAACTAGAAATGCTATACTCTATTAAAATTCTGAATGATTGAACACAAAAAGCTAAGAAGAATAATCCTAGTTTTTGCATTAAATGGATATACTTTTTATATTTTAAATATTACTTGCCTAAATAAGCACATCACTAAAGCTTTTCCAATATACAATCGTGACCTGAATCATCCATATCCAAAATGATTTCTGTGATTATTTCCATAGTTTTCACCCCAAGATTATGCTCACTCTTTTTATAATTCAACCATTTAATCAATATTGGTTCCCCATACTCGTGTCTTTTGAACCCGCCCCTTAAAATATCATTAAAAGCATGTAAATTTCTTCCAATTTTCCAATCCAAATTAAAAGTGAAAACCTTTTCAACTTCGTCATAAAATCCTTCCATATTTCTGAAGTTTTCACCGTTTATAATAAATTCTTTTCTCATAAAACTACCTCCAATAAAAGAATAAAAATATTTCGTAAAAGCGAAAATTAGCCACAAGACTCATCCAAATTACTTATAATGATTAAAATATTCCACAATTAAATCTTTCATTTCATCAAACTCAATATACAGTTCATCATTTGTTATGCCCACTCCATTGTCTATTATGTTTTGTCTAAATTGTTGCGAAATCTTTGTGCAATATTTTTCAGGGTTAAGTAATTTTAGAAAAACAAAAGACGAAATATTAACTGCTCCAACACTAATATATTCAATATCGTTCCAAGCAACATTTCCAATTTTTCGTCCATTGGGAGTCCCTTTAAAAATAACTCCTGCGGAATTTAAGATTAACCCAACATCATCTTTTTTCAATAGATTTTTAACATAGTCAAAAATCATGAAAATACCAACTCCTGTAATCGCTATGAGAATTAAAAAGTAAGATATTATGATTTTTTCGAAAAATATTACCATGGCACAAATCATAGCTAAACAAGCTAGTACAATTAAGAGTCCAAATAATAATATTTTAATTCGTTTTTTCTTGTCAAAACTTATTGTTATTTCTTTCATTGTTGTTACCTCCATTTTAGTCCCATGTTGTTTCAATATTCAGATCTCTATCTTAAAAATATTTGATTAATGTGCTTTAATCTGAGCGGCTGAAAAACTATCTGCAAATTTTTTTACTAAAAAAAGACAAAATTTATCACAATTGTTCACTTTTGATGCTGGCTAGATGCTGTGTATCTAGCCAGCCAAGATAAGGAGACACCTACGGTGTTTTGTGTTGGGGGATAGCTCCACTCCCCTCAATGAAATAGTTTTTCGGAATCTCTAATGCCGACATTTAGGGATTCTTTTTTTTGCTTTTCAAAATTTCCTCCACTTTTGTGAAATTTTTTAAAAAAAAGTCTTGACATTTAAGCAATAATTTGCGGCGAAGCCTATTATGAAAATACTTTTTTTTCACGGAGGAAATTATATGTTACCTGTTAATGAACATGGTCATCGGGGTTACCAAATCTCTCTTGAAAAACAAATTGAGGCGATTTTTCCCGATAAATCCAAAATCTCTAAAAACCAAAAGAAAATCATTTCTTTATTCTACAATCTTGATTTGACTAAGACTGATTTTATTTTGAAAAAATGTTACTCTAAGTTTGGACCTATGCCCAGACTACCNTCT
>JGI994J12354_10001776_pt1 | contig 21633 bp, 22 predicted proteins | sample IntmicLarv3ML3BL_FD_12354 | JGI IMG/M metagenome (IMG submission 12354) | reverse complement strand
GACGGTTACGGTAATGGTCGTATCCGACAATGTGATATGAACGGGGTATTCGCCGGGGGCAAGGGTCGCACCGGGCGCAATATCAAACCAGAGGGCATGCCATTGGTTTAAATAAACGCGGATGCGCGAAGTTTCCACATCCTGCAGCAAATCGGGATAAAGGCCGGGCGTATAGCGCAGATAGTGCTCATCGGCATCGGGAAAGGCTGCAAGCCCCACAGGTACATTGATGACGCGGCGTGCGCGCAGGCAGCTCAAAATGGGGGATTCCACCTTCAAATCAGCGAAGCAGGAAGCCTCGTTGGTTGCATCTTCCGCGCAGTAGGCAACTTGAAAAGAGAGCACTTCATTTTGGAAGCCCTCGGCGATGGTTGCGCCGCCGAAAGCGGCAGGCGCTTCATCTAAAAAGACTTTTATGAGCGAGGTTAAGGGGCGAAGGTTGATTTTCATATGTATGCTCCTTTTAAACCGTTTTGTTTTCTTCAGCATATAACATCCAAAAGGAAAAAGCAACTTGTGTTATTGTGGAGCAAGAAGCATGCGCACGGGAAAAGTTAATTCTTTATCAATAAAGCGATTTGTTTTTAACAAAAAAGCGGGGTTGACAGGCCGGGATTTATATGCTAGATTGGAAGAGAAGAAGCGACACGTATTATTACATACTAACTGCTGATAAGATTCCGACGAATCTTGTCAGCAGTATTTTTTTCAGGAAAGAATGTAAAAACAAGAGAAGGAGGTTACCGAAAAATGACAGGAAGGACGACTTTGGCACAGGTAAAGAGAAAAACGCTTTTAACGCGCATTATTACCCATCGAAACTTTTATCTGATGCTTTTTCCAGCTTTGGTGGTGTTAATCACCTTCAGTTATCTGCCCATGAGCGGCCTTTTGCTGGCGTTTAAGCAATTCCGCTACAACAGACCCAGCGCCTTGGGGGATTTGCCGATCCTGCGCTTCATCGGGCAGATGATGAACATGGAGTGGGTCGGGTTCAAATGGTTCGAAAACCTGTTTTCCAAGCCCGATTTTTGGCGGGCGTTTAACAACACGCTCATCATCAGCTTTGGTCGCCTGATATTCGAATTCCCGATGCCGATTATTCTGGCGCTTTTAATGAATGAGGTGCGCGGGAAGAACACAAAGCGCACCTACCAGACCATCTATACCTTTCCGCACTTTCTAAGCTGGGTGTTGGTTGCCAGCATGATGCAGCAAATATTCAACGTGGATGGCACGGTTAACCATCTGCGAGGAGCCTTGGGGCTGGATGCTTATCGCTTTTTGCTGGAACCTTCCACCATTCTTGTGCTGCTTTTTTCCTTGAGCATTTGGAAGGGCGTGGGCTGGGGGTCAATTATCTACACGGCAACCATCACGGGCATCGATCCGACACTATATGAGGCGGCGGTGGTGGACGGGGCGAACCGCTGGCATCGCGTGCGCTTTATTACCTGGCCTTCCATCAAGCCCACGGTGGTATTGATGTTGATACTGAACTGCGGCACGATTTTGAACGCGGGGTTTGACCAGGTGTTCAATATGATGAACGACAACACCCTTCGGGTGCTGGATATTTTTGATACGTTTATTTACCGCTATGCCTTTCAAAAGGGGCAGAACATGTCCCTTACAGTGGCGGCGGGAATGTTTAAATCGGTTACGAACTTTGCCTTGCTTTTAACGGCGAACCAAATTGCCAAGTGGCTGGGCGAAGAAGGTTTGCTGTAAAGGAGGAAGAAGAAATGATTACCGATGTACGCAAAATAATGAAACGGAAAAAGCCGTATCGCTTTTCGCTTGCTAATTTGATTATCTATACGATTCTTTTCCTTTTGGCGCTGACGATGGTTTTCCCCTTTTACAATATGCTGATTGTTTCCTTTGCTAAATATTCAGATGTGGCGCGGGGCAACCTCTACCTTTGGCCCAAATCCATTGATTTGACAAATTATAAGGTCATTTTCTCCGACGGGAAGCTGGCGGGTGCCTTTAAAGTAAGCGGCTTCAACGTCATTTTCGGCACAAGCTTATCCATGGTAGTCACCACCATGGCGGGCTACGCCTTTTCGAAAAAGACGCTGCCCGGGCGCAAATGGCTTTTGACAATGTTTGTAATTACGATGTACTTCGGCGGCGGACTCATACCATGGTATCTGGTGCTGCTGGATTTAGGGCTGGTGGATACCATTTTTGTGATGACGGTGCCCGGATGTCTTTCCACCTTTAATATGATACTTATGTTCAATTACTTTAAAACGGTGCCTGAATCCCTGGAGGAATCCGCACGGATTGACGGTGCAGGGGATTTCAGGATTCTATTGCAGATTGTTTTGCCTGTTTCCCTGCCTGTTGTGAGTACCATTGCGCTTTTCTACGCGGTGTGGTTTTGGAACGAATGGTACACGGCCATGATTACCATACAAAGAAACGTGCAGTTTATCCCTTTGCAGCTGCTTCTTCGCCGTATTGTGATTGAATCGACCTTGGATTTGGGTAATGAAATGGCAAACCAGTTCCGCAACCAAAATGTGCATATCTACCGCGCGGGGATGCAGATGGCAGCCATTACCGTGGCGACGGTGCCCATTCTGCTGGTGTACCCCTTCGTGCAAAAATACTTCACATCGGGCATTATGCTTGGGGCGATTAAGGCCTAAAAAAGGGCATTCTCCGCATTCGCGGATTAAGAATAGCTAAAAAAAGAGAGGAGTAACATCTATGACAACGAAAAAATGGTTATCCCTGGTTCTTGCAGCGATGCTGCTGGTCTCCCTTATTCCTGCGAGCCTTTCCGAGGCCGCCCCTACCGCGCTGAGCGTTGCGGTTTGGGATATTGATAACGCCTTCCCTGCGGACGGTGCTATCGATGCCATGAAGCAAACCTTCTATGATCGCTTTAATATCACGATTGAACCTTGGGGCATCACCTGGGGCGATTTCAACGACAAGTACACCACCTGGGCGACTAAGGCATTGCCTGATGTTTCCGGCGGGCTGGATATTATCGGCTCGGGCAAGTATTACCAATGGATTGAGGACGGACTGATCCGCGCCCTGCCCGATGATTTGAGCGCCTATCCCAACGTTGAAAAATACGTGAATTTGAGCGAGGTGCAGGCGTACAAGGTGGACGGCAAGAATTACTTCCTGCCGCGTATGACCTATATCGATCCGGTCTACTGGGCAATGGATCGCGGCATCCTGTACCGCAAGGATTGGGCGGAAAAACTGAACATCGCACCGCCTGAGTCCGCCGAGGAATTTCTTGCTATGCTGGAGGCCTTCACGAATTCGGATCCGGACGGCAATGGCGTGAAGGATACCGTCGGCTTGACGGCGGGCAGCGTCACGATTGTGGATCAATTTTTTGCCAACTATGGCTATATTGGCGGATTTTGGCACTTAAATGGTGACAAGTATGTGATCCCGAACGTTGAAGAAGGACCGTTGCCCGTTGTGGATATGGTACGGCGGGCTTATAAGGTCGGTGCCATGGATCAGGACTATGCGGCTTACACGAACGCCGATCCGGCGATTGAAAAATTCGTGACAAGCCGCGCCGGTGTGTTCGCAAACCAGGTTTCGCCCAAGCATATCAAAAACATTTATGATAAGTGGCAGGAACTCTCGCCCGAGCTTGATTTCTTTGAATGTGTGGGTATCCTGCCCATGTGGGAAGTAGAAGGACGCGAAACAACTGTTTTCGCCGAGAAGAGCTTCTGGTCTGAAACCTATATCGGTGCACAGGTGTCCGATGAAAAGCTGCACACCATTTTGAGCATCTTCGATTATATGTACTCCGAGGAGGGCATGCTGTTCTTTGCCTACGGCATTGAAGGTGAGGATTACGAAATGGTCGATGGCGCGATTAACATCCTGCTGCCCATGAACGAAAACGGCACGCAAATGAAACTGACAGACAAGTACGCCTTTGCCAACGGCATCCCGGCGCTGGCATGCTGGACGGGTGATATGCTACAGTATGTGAACCCCACAATTCCCAAGGGAATTTTGGATATGTGCAATGCGGAGCTTGAAAACCGTAAGGTCAACTGGGTGCGTCCGGATTTGGATTGGGAAGTGGTGGGCATTAACGTGCCGGAAAAACAGGAAGCCACCTATGTGACGAAACAGCTTTGGAACGTGATCATTATGGATGGATCGGACACGACCACGGAAGAACTTTATGAAGATATGAAGGTCGAGCTGGAAGCGGGCGGCTACTATGCTGTAGTGGAGGCTGTGAACAAAGCGGCGAAGGACATGGGCAAATAAAAGGCAATAGAATGATGAAGCCCCTTGCAGCGCTTGCTGCAAGGGGCAAGTTTTTGTTTGGTTATTTTCTGCGCTGCCTGGCGGCTTCGTAAAAAAGGACGGTGGCGGCACAGCTGACATTGAAGGAGGATGCGGAGGAATCCTCGGCCATGGGGATGGTTGCCATGATGTCGCACATGTCGCAGTAGTGCTGGTTCAGCCCATCCGTTTCGTTGCCGATAAGGAACAAAACAGGGGATGTCATATCCACTTCATCAACGGCTGTTTTTTTGTGGGCGGTAGTGCCGATGATTTTAAGCGCGGGATAGGCTTTTTTCAGTTGCGCGATCGTTTGGTCGATCTCCGTGTTGTCCATCAGGCGGATAAAGGGCACTTTAAAGAACGAGCCCATGGACGCGCTGATCACATCAGGCTCGTAAATATCTACCGAATGGCCGGAGAGGATAAGCTTTTCCGCGCCCAGGGCGTCACATGAACGCAGCAGGGTACCCAGGTTGCCTTTGTTGGAGGGCCTGTCGAACAGGGCAAGGACAGGGTTTTCGGATAGGGGCTTATCACTTTCGGCGTTGGTTTTCATGCCCGCGATGGCAATCAGCTCAGAGGTATCGGCTTTGCCGCTGAGTTCGCCCATGAGGGCTTGTGACAGTTCGTAATTGATTTCAGTTTTGATGCTGCCAAGCCGCTCCAACGCCCAGTCGGACAGCTTCCTGCCATGGGGATAAATAAATGAAACAATGCGCCAGTTGTTTTTAATGGCTTCATTAATATTGCGCACGCCCTCCACAATAAACTCGCCATAGCGGTGGCGCTTATTGCGGTTTGTAAGCAGCACTTCGAATTTTTGGTAGGTCGCGTTCTTTGTGAAGATGGTTTGTGTTTTCATGTTATCACCTTAATCGTGTTTTGTTTCATCGCTAATTTAGCATACAGCGAGGATAAATACAAGCGACACGATTGGTGTTGCGGAAAAATAAATTTCTGCATTGAGCGTTGCCCTCAAATGTGATATAATATTTAATTACTAACCGGAGGTGGCGACGAATGCTGAGCATGACGGGCTATGGGCGCAGGCAGGTAAGCTGTGACGGGCGGGAAATAACGGTGGAGGTCAAAAGCGTCAACCACCGCTTTTTGGATATCGCTTTTCGCGCGCCGAGGAGCCTGAGCTTCTTGGAGGAGCCTTTCAAAAAGGCGCTTTCCAATCAGCTTGCGCGGGGGCACGCGGATGTGTTTTTATCCTACCGCAACAGCCGCGAGGATGCGAGAGAAGCCATTATTGACAAGCAGCTGATGAACGCGTACAAGGCAGCGCTTAATGAAGCGGCTGAAGAAATGAAGATGGATAATGATTTATCCTTTAGGGATTACGTTCATTTGGATAATGTGATGACGGTAATCGAAAAGGAAGAAGACAGGGAGGCGGTCACGGCGCTGGCGTTGAACGCTTTGGATTTGGCGCTTTTGGATTTGGTTCAGATGCGCAAAACGGAAGGACAGGCCCTGCTTCATGATTTGAGCCGCTATCTTGATGAATTAAAAACCTTAAAGGCGGATATTGCGGCAATTGCGCCGGAGGTGCCGAAAAACTATCGCGAAAAAATGAGCCAACGGCTTATGGAGGCGGAAATCGAACAGATAGATCCGCAAAGGCTTGCCCAGGAGGTGGCGATTTTTGCGGATAAGTGCGCTGTGGATGAAGAATTGAGCCGCCTTGATTCGCATTTTGAGCAGATGGCTGCCATGCTGCTGCAAGAAGGGGAAGCCGGGCGCAAGCTGGACTTTTTGGTGCAGGAATTAAACCGCGAGGTAAATACCATTGGCTCAAAGGCCGCAGACAGCCGCGTTACGAACGATGTGATCAAGGCGAAGGCTGCCATTGAGAAAATGAGAGAGCAGGTGCAGAATGTCGAATAGCGGTTTGAACGCGAAGCTTTTAAATGTGGGTTTTGGGAACATGGTGGCGGTGGAGCGGCTGACGGCGATTATCGGCGCTGATTCCGCGCCGATTAAGCGCATGGTGCAGGATGCGCGGGAAAAAGGAACGCTGATTGATGCCACCTGCGGCCGCCGCACACGGGCGGTGCTCGTACTGGATTCCAAGCAGATTGTCCTATCCGCCATCCAGCCGGAGACCATTGCGTCAAGGCTGAACGGCAGGGAAATGAAAGCGAATGATGAAACGGAGGAAGCGTAGAGTGGCGAAGGAACGCAAGGGAATGCTGCTGGTGATATCAGGGCCGTCCGGGACGGGCAAGGGCACGCTGTGCGACAGGCTCTTGAAGGATGATCCGAGTTTTCACTTCTCTGTAAGCGTGACGACCCGCGCGCCGCGCTATAATGAAACCGAGGGTGCATCATACTTCTTTATTTCTGAGCAAAAGTATGATACACTTCTTGAGGAAGATGCGTTCATCGAGCACGCGACTGTCCACGGCCACCGTTACGGTACGCTGAAAAGCGAGGTATACAAGGCCATTGAGGATGGGCAGAATGTGATTTTGGACATTGATTCCCAGGGCGCGTTGAATGTGATGGCGAAGGAGCCGGATTGCGTATCCGTGTTTGTTATGCCGCCGAGCTACAAGGTATTGGAGCAAAGGCTGCATACAAGAAATACCGACGATCCGAAGGAAATTGCCCGCAGATTGCGCAATGCCCGCGGCGAGATGGAGAAGGTTTCCAATTATCGCTACGCTATCGTGAACGATGAGGTGGAAGCGGCGTATGAAACGCTGAAAAGCATCGTTCACGCGGAGAAGAACAACACAAAGCGCTATTTCCCCGTGGTAACGGAAGAATAAAAGGAGGATTTCATTTATGCCTATTGTTGAACCGACGATTGTTGAACTGGCCGATAAAGCGGATTGCCGTTATACCCTGGTGGTGGAGGCTTCAAAGCGTGCCCGCCAGATTTTGGATGGCGCGCAGCCCCTCATCGATGCCAAGGATATGAAACCCCTGAAGCAGGCTGTTGAAGAAATCAACCGCGGGCTGATTGAATTTGAACGCAAAGAGGAAGACGATGTCTAACGAACTGCCGCTTAATGGCAAGGATATTGTGCTGGGCGTGACGGGCGGTATCGCGGCTTATAAGGCGGCGGAAATCGTATCGCGCTTGCGCAAAAAAGGCGCGGAAGTGTTTGTGGTAATGACAAAGAATGCCACGGAATTTATCGCTCCGCTCACTTTTGAAACGCTGTCGGGTCATCCGGTCGCGACAGACACCTTTATGCGCCCTGCGACATGGGAAGTGGAGCATATCGCTTTGGCGAAACGGGCGACGTTGTTTCTGGTCGCGCCTGCCACGGCAAATATCTTGGCGAAGATGGCCAACGGTATAGCCGATGACATGCTGTCCACCACCATTTTGGCGACGAAAGCGCCTGTTTTGGTCGCGCCCGCGATGAACACAGGCATGTGGACGGCGGAGGCAACCCGTGAAAACATGAAAACATTGCTTCATCGCGGCGTGAAGCAGGTTGGCCCTGAGGAAGGGCTGCTTGCCTGCGGAGACACGGGTGCGGGGCGCATGGCGGAGCCGGAGACCATTGTGGATGCTGCCATTGATATGCTTCAAAACGCAAAAGGGGATTTGTGCGGGGTGAAGCTGCTGGTAACAGCGGGGCCCACGAGGGAACGAATCGATCCTGTTCGCTATATGACGAACGATTCCTCCGGCAAGATGGGCTATGCCATTGCCGAGGCAGCGAAGGCACGCGGCGCGCAGGTGACGCTTGTAACGGGGCCTGTTGGGATCTTGCCGCCGGACGGGGTGGATGTTTTGAAGGTGGAATCCACACAGGATTTATATGACACGCTTATAAAAAAAGCGCCGGAAATGGATATTGTGATCCAGGCGGCAGCGCCGGCGGATTTCACCCCCGTGAGCCCGAGCAACGATAAAGTCAAGAAAAAATCAGGTGAACCCCTTGAATTAAAGTTTAAAGAAACGCCGGATGTGGCAAAGGCTATCGGGGCGAACAAGCGGGACGATCAGGTGTATATCGGATTTGCCGCGGAGACACGGGATTTGATTCAAAACGCCAAGCGCAAGCTGGAAAGCAAGAATTTCGATATGATCGTCGCCAACGATGTGACCATGCCCGGGGCGGGCTTTCTGGTGGATACGAATATCGCGGCTTTAATCAGCAGGGATTTTGTGAAGGAGCGTCCCTTGCAGGCCAAAACCGCGCTGGCGGAAGATATTTTAGATGAAGCGGCTATCATGCTGCAAAGAAAAAAGGGATAAGCGGAATGAACGTTATTATGAAGGCATTGGACGCCCGAAAATCCGTGCGGGTTTTCGCGGATAAACCGATTTCAAAAGAAGAGAAGGAAGCCATTTTGTTTTCTGCCACGGCTGCGCCGACGGCAGGAAACCAGCAGATGTACACTATTTTGGATATCACCGATCAGGCATTGAAGGATAGGCTTGCCATCACCTGCGACAACCAGCCCTTTATTTCAAAAGCGCCGATGATACTCATCTTTTTAGCGGATTTTCAAAAGTGGTACGATGCTTTTGTCTTAGGCGGCGCAAGCCCCAGAAAGCCCGGCGCGGGGGATTTGCTTTTGGCCGTATCCGATGCAAACATCGCGGCACAAAATGCCGTTACTGCGGCGGAAAGCCTCGGTATTGGCTCCTGCTATATCGGCGATATCATGGAGAACTGTGAGATTCACAGGGAAATGCTGAACCTGCCGGAGTATGTTTTTCCCGCCGCCATGCTTGTGTTCGGCTATCCGACGGAGGCGCAAACGGCTCGCAAGAAGCCTGAACGCAGCGCGTTAAAGTATATTGTGCACGAAAACGGCTATCGGCGCATGGACAAAGATACCCTTTCGAAAATGCTGCAGAAATCTCATACGGATTGGGATTTTGAAAAATGGGTGCAAGCCTTTTGCGAAAGAAAATACAACTCCGATTTTGCCAAGGAGATGAGCCGTTCCGTGGCGGAATATCTGAAAGCCTTCGCCGATAAAAAGGCTTGACAACGGCATTTGATATCAGTATACTATAAAGGCTGTTCAAGGGTAACAGGTGCTCCTATGGGGCACATTACACATAATGATTTAGCGTGTGAGGAGTGTTCGTAATGTTTCGTACTTATCAGCCCAAGAAGCGTCAACGCAGCAAGGTGCATGGCTTCCGTGCCCGCATGTCCACAAAAAACGGTCGCCGCGTATTGGCAGCGCGCCGCAAAAGAGGCCGCAAGGTATTAAGCGCCTGATGAAAGCGTTATTCCTGCTTGGCTTAGCCCGTCCGATGCTTGCCGTGCCGGCATGCAGGGCGGGCTTTTCAAGTTAGAATAAAGGGAGAAAGACGTGCAGCGCCATTTTCGATTGCAAAAGAACAGACAGTTCCAGTACGTGTATCGGCGCGGTAAAAGCGCCGCCACGAAGGACATGGTATTGCTTTTTGTAAAGGGGAACGCTGTGCGCATCGGTTTTTCTGTTTCCAAAAAGGTTGGAAACGCCGTTGTCCGCAACCTTGTCAGGCGCCGCCTGCGGGAATGTTTCCGCCCGCATATACAGGGAATCAAGCCGGGTTCCTATGTGGTGGCAGCACGTGTCGGTGCAGCCGAAGCAAGCTATGAAAAGCTGGAAAGAGACGCCACGTACCTGCTTAAAAAGCTGGATTTATACCTTAAAGGAAATGAATCGCTATGAAACGGTTCATGCTTCAGTTAATCAGGTTTTATCAAACCCGATTTGACGACAATCTCAAGCCGCAGTGCAAGTATGTTCCCACATGCAGCCGCTACGCCGTTACCGCCATCGAGCGGTATGGCGCTTTAAAAGGCGGATTCATGGCTGCGTGGCGCATATTAAGGTGTAATCCCTTTTCCAAGGGCGGGTATGATCCGGTACCGGAAGACCCCAACGTCACCATTAGGAGGGAATAGTCGCCAATGAATGAGTTTTTACGTTCCATTTTGGATGGCATCAATTCCGTAATCGGCAATTACGGTTGGTCAATCATCGTTTTCACCATGTTGATTCGTTTGGTTTTGATGCCCTTTGATGCAAAGAGCCGCAAATCCATGCGCAAAATGTCCACGGTGCAGCCGAAATTGAATGAGCTGCAAAAGAAATACGCCAACGACAAAGAAAAGCTGAACCAAAAAACGGCGGAGCTGTACAAGAAAGAGAAAATCAATCCCCTGTCCAGCTGCCTGCCCATGCTGCTTACCATGCCTGTTTTATTTGCCATGTTTGCGGCCATGCGCATGATTGCCAACGAGCAAATCGCGACCCAGCTTTTCACGATTATCGGCGGCGGCACGCCCAGCTATGAGCCGTGGCTGTGGATTCGCAACATCTGGATGCCGGACAGCCCCTTTGCGGCGATGGTACCGGATGCAGCCAGCATCAACATGATTCCGCTGGATATCTGGCAGCATACCTTCAGTAATTTGGCCGAGGGTATCAAGGCGGCACTGCCTTCCAGCATTGTTTACGATTTCTCCTCCGCTGAACTGATGAAAACCACCGTTGCGGCGATGATTGCCCAGATGGAAACCATGCCCACCTATGTGGACGCGCTTAAATCCGTGCCGGGGCTGACAAATTTAAACCTGATCATCGCCCAGGTAACGATTTACGTTCAAAACAACGGCCTGTTCCTGCTGCCGGCGCTGGCTTTCGGTTCACAGATGCTTATGAATATAATAAACCCTGCCGCTACAGGCGCGCAGCAGCCCTCCGCCGATGGCAAGCCCAACACCATGGGCTTCATGAAATGGTTCTTCCCGATTTTCACGGTCTTCATCTGCGCAGGGCAGAACGCGGGCTTCTCCATTTACTGGGTAGCCGCCAACCTTATTATGTCAGCGCAGACTTTTATGCTGAACAAGTACTTTGATGCCCAGGAAAAGAAACAGACCGTTCAAGGGGAGGGGAGCATTAAATGAAGAGCTTTGAAGCGCAAGCTAAAACAGTAGAAGAAGCTGTCGCCGCCGGATTGACGCATTTGGGCAAATCCATCAGCGATGTGACCATGGAAATTTTGGACGAGGGCTCCAAGGGTCTGTTCGGTCTGTTCGGCAGCAAGCTGGCGAAGGTTCGCCTGACGGTGAAAGACGATATGGACGACCTGATGGCGGAGCTTTCCGGCGACGGAAAAAAGAAGCCCGAACAAAAGGCCGATCAAAAGCAGGAGGAAAAAAAGCCCGCGAAAAAGGAAGCGGTTTCAAAGCCCGTGAAGGCGCCTGCAAAACCCAAGGCACAGGAAGAACAAAAAGAAAAAGCGCCCGTAACGCCCGCCGCCCGCGCTGAAGAAGGAACGGATTGTGCCAAAGCGCAGGATTTCCTGGCGGAATTGACAAAGCTCATGGGCATGGAAGTAGAAGTGCACGTTTCGGAAAATGAGGAAGGTAATGTGCTGGTAAATATCGAAGGCGATTCGCTGGGGATTTTGATCGGCCGCCGCGGAGAAACGCTGGATGCCCTTCAGTATCTGACGAGCCTTTGCGTGAACAAGGGCAAGGATGGCTATGCCCGCGTGACGCTCGATACGGAGGGCTACCGTGCCAAGCGCGAGGAAGCGCTGACACGTCTGGCCAACCGCATGGCCTCCCGCGCGGTTAAAACAGGCCGCCGCGTGAGCCTTGAGCCCATGAACCCCTACGAGCGCCGCATTATCCACAGCGCCCTGCAGACAAACGATCAGGTGGATACGCATTCCGAAGGTGAAGAGCCGAATCGCCATTTGGTGATTACGCTGAAGAAACAGTAGAAATTCAATTTGTTTTTTGCGAGAACCCTTTCCTGTTTTGTAAAATGGGGAAGGGTTCTTTTGTTGCTTGGAGATGAAAACAGAATGTTACGAAAAATTAATATTTTGTTCGCTTTTAATAGGGAACGGATGGCGTTATAATGAATATACGAACATACGTTCTTAAGGGGTGATTTCATGGAAGTTATGGATAAGTTGACGATATTGACGGACAGCGCGAAATACGATGTGGCGTGCACGTCTTCGGGCTCGGACCGAAGCGGCGGCATCGGCAAGGGTCTCGGGAACGCGGTGGCGGCGGGAATCTGCCATAGCTTTTCGGCGGATGGCAGGTGCATTTCCCTTTTGAAGGTATTGCTCTCAAACCACTGCATCTACGATTGTCGCTACTGCGTAAACAGGGCGAGCAATGATGTAAAGCGCGCGGCCTTTAAGCCGGAGGAGCTGGCAGAGCTGACGATTCAGTTTTACAGGCGCAACTACATCGAGGGGCTGTTTATATCAAGCGGCGTCATGAAATCACCCGATTACACAATGGAGCAGATGATTCGTGTGTTGGAACTTTTGCGCGGGAAATACCGTTTCAACGGTTACATTCACGCGAAGGCTATTCCCGGGGCATCGGAGGGGCTCGTGCGCAAATTGGGTTTATTGGCGGACAGGCTCAGCGTGAACATTGAATTGCCCAGCGAGGAAAGCCTGAAGCGCCTTGCGCCCAATAAGACGAAGGCGGCCATTCTTGCGCCCATGCAAAGCATTGCGGGGGGAATCACGCAATCCGCAAACGAACTGGCGATATACAAGCACGCGCCGAAGTTCGCCCCCGCGGGGCACGCCACGCAGATGATTATCGGCGCGTCGCCGGAGACAGATTACAAGATTATCACGCTGGCTCAGGGGCTTTACCGCAAATACAGCTTGAAGCGCGTGTTCTTTTCGGCATACATTCCGACGGTCGAAGATTCAAATTTGCCCTCGTTGGATACAAGGCCACCACTGCTCAGAGAGCACAGGCTTTATCAGGCGGATTGGCTTATGCGGTTTTATCGCTTTGATGCCAACGAGATTTTAAACGAGGAGAATCAAAATTTTAACCCCTATCTCGATCCCAAATGCAACTGGGCGCTTCACAACATACACCTGTTCCCGATTGATGTGAATCGCGCGCCGCTTGAAATGCTTTTACGCGTGCCGGGCATAGGCCCCAAAAGCGCGGAGCGCATCGTGATGGCGCGGCGCAGCGTGAATCTTTCACTGGCCGGGCTAAAAAGGCTGGGCGTGGTGTTGAAAAGGGCGCAGTATTTCATTTTAGCATCGGATTTAACAAGGGGCATGCGCATTGAAAGGCCGAACGTGGTGCGGGCGCTGATCGATCCGAAAACCCATGGCTACGGTATTGAGCAATTGAGTCTCTTCGCGCCTGATAAGCAGGTGCCGCATATCGACTGGGGCGGCAGCACCCACGCGGCCATAGAGGAGGCGGTGAAATGCCTGGCTTCAAGCTTCTGACAAAGCCTACCAATACAGTATACGAATACGACGGCTCGTTGGGCGGGTTTTACTGCTGCGTGCATGAAAGCATCTATAAAAAGGAAATGCCCCTTGAAATCATCGCCGAGGGAAACGGGGGCTTGCTGCCGCCCCGCTTTATCGAAACGGATAGGGAGAAGGCTTTGAAGGTAAGGGAATCCATACGGTTGAAGATATCCGCCGAAGCGCTTGAAATATGCGAAACCGTCTTTTTGACGAACCTCGCGCAGAAGGAAACGCATATTCTGAAATTCCTGCTTCGCGGCTATGAGGAAGGCCCGCGGGTGATGACGCTGCTGACGGATTTTGATGTGGCGCCCATGCTGGAGGCGCAGCGGTTTATCGGCAACGAGGCGCATTTATTAAAAGGCTTTGTACGCTTTCGCGAGTATGATGGCAAGCTGGTGGCGACCATTACGCCGAAAAACTACGTCCTGCCTGTCATCGCGCCGCATTTTTGCGAGCGCTTTGCAGAAGAAACCTTCATGATTTACGATAAGACGCACAGGGTGGCGCTGGTGTATGAAAAGGGACGGATGCAGATCGGATATATGCCAGAATTGAATCTGCCGCCCATGGAAGAGAAGGAAAAATACTTTCAGGCGCTGTGGCGGCAGTTTTATGAAACCATTGCGATCAAGGCGCGCCGAAACGAGCGCTGCCGCATGGGGCACATGCCCAAGCGGTATTGGGAAAATATGCTCGAAATGGATGGTGAACGAGGGGTGGAGATTGCAGCTCGGAGGCCGCAATGATGTGTTGACGAAGAAGAGCAAGAACCCTGGAAACGATTGCGTTTCGAGGCAAAGGTTCTTTTGTTTTCGAAGTGAATAGCGCACCAAAGCGCATCATACGCCGGTACGGTAAATCGCATAGACAAACAGAAGCAGTATGAACAGCGCCAGGTAAGGGACAATGCTGTCAAACTTTTGCCGCATATCCATCATACGGGTTTCGAACGCGACGTTTCTTTCAGAAAAACGCATATAGAGCCTGGCGCTCAGGTCGTTTTGCGAACTTTCGCTGCGCCGAAGCGCGAAACAGGCCGAAGCGATGGCCGCCATATTGGACATATTGCCAAGGCGTTTTGCCCGGCTGGGGCTTACGCCTATAATTTGCCCGGCGGCTTCCGGCTTAAAGGAAGCAATGTGCAAGAGAAAGGCGGAAGCTCTGCATAAAAACGGCTTGCGTAGATAGGCGCTGAATGGTTCCGTCGCATTTTCGCAAAACGCTGTTCGTAGCGACTTTTGGCTTGGTTTGCGACGCAGCTTTTTCAGCTGATATGCGTTACAGACACGAAAGGCAGCGGCATACAGAAACGAGCGAGCGTCAGCTTCGCTCATATTGGGCCGACTCACCCCCAAGCGCAGATAGGCTTGAAAGACCATCTCCTTCGCCGTCGTTGCATCGAGCACCAGTACCAGACAGAACCTGTATATTTCTTCATGCCAGCGTAAAACCCAGACATCAAAATTTGTGCAAATTATTGGCACTGCTTTCCCTCCATATATATAGGAAATGGTTGGTTAAATCGTGCATTAAAAATGAATTGTTTTTATAAAAAACTTGCAAAATACACATTGCTATGCTAGTATATGCTAACATGAATGGTATAGTATTGCAATGCAAACCATCATGGAATCTATTTTTGGAGGGAAAGACCATGAAAAATCGTCGCTTTACACGGATTCTTGCGGTGGCAATGCTGTTGATGCTGTTTGTAACCAGCTCCGCTTCCGCTGCCATGACCAATCCAAACGTTGGCCAAGGTTTGTATCCCGGCACATCGGAAGCCGGCGCGATTAGCGTTGAGTGCTCTACGATGTCTGTAATGAACCCCATTCTTATGACGTACAGCACGGAATTTTCTATCTCCCGCCATGTGTGGGATTGCCTTGTCAAGTTTGACACGGAGAACAACGTTATTCCAGGCGCTGCCGAGTCCTGGGAGTCTTCCGAGGACGGCATGGTTTGGACCTTCAAAATCCGCGAAGGCGGCAAGTGGGTCAACTCCAAGGGCGAAGTTATTGGCGATGTGACGGCGAAGGATTTTGTATTCGCCTTCTCTGAACTTATCAATCCCGCGAACGCTGCCGAATATTACTATTTCGGCACGGTCTTTAAGAATGCGCAGGCGTATTATGACTATGTTTCCGGCGTTGAAGGTGCAGCTGAAGTGAAATTCGAAGACGTCGGTATCAAGGCGCTGGATGATTATACCCTTGAGCTGGAGCTTGAAAACTTCCTGCCCTACTTCCTTCAGTATGTGAAATTTGAAGTCATGACACCGGTTTATGAGCCGTTCTACACCGAAGTGGGTGCGGACAAATACGGCACATCGCCGGAAACCATTGCCTACAACGGTCCTTTCTACATGACCTCATGGGTGCTTGAGAATTCAATCACCACAGTTAAGAACCCTGAATGGCACGATGCTGCCAATGTTAACCTCGAGAAGATTAACTGGGTTAAGTTCACCGACACGAACGTTAAGTATAACGCTTTCTTGGCCGGCGAAATGGATTTGATCGACATCACCGGTGAGCAACGCGCTATGTTTGAGGCCGAAGGTTTCAAGCCCAGCTTCTATGAGGGTGGCTACAGCTTCTATTACTGGGTGAACACCACCGATACCAGCGATATGCGCAGTGTTAACCTCCGCAGGGCCGTGGAAGCGGCGTTTAACCGTACGCAGATTATTGATACCGTGTTCAAAAACGACAACAAAGTGCCGCCGGCATTTACCTATGGCATCACGGGCGTGAATACGCCGACTTTCGCGGATGCAGTTATGGCTGCCAATGGCGGCGAGCCGCTGTATAGCGCGACAGCCGATGTAGAAGCAGCGAAGACCTATCTGGCGGCAGCGCTCGAAGAGCTTGGCTACTCCGATGCCAGCGAAATCAAGCTGTCGATTATGACCAGCGAGGGCACGCAAAACGAACTGCTTAGCCAAGTCATTCAGGAACAGCTCCGTGTGGCGCTTGGCCTGAATGCCGATATCGAAATCCTGACGATTACTGAATGGCGCGCACGTCGCAATGCGAAGGAGTTTGATATCTGCCATGGCGGATGGGGTCCGGACTACAACGATCCGATGACTGATTTGGATCTGTTTGAGAGCACCGGCGGAAACAATCATACCGGCTATAACAAACCTGAGTATGATGCTCTGCTGGCGCAGGCGCGGCTGGAAGTTGATATGGTAGCGCGCGAACAGCTCTTTGTCCAGATGGAACTCATGCTCAAGGAAGATGCACCGTTCATCCCGACCTACTGGCGCAGCGAAGATTTCGTTGTCAGCGAAAAAATGTTGGAAGGCTATTCGCGCATGCCGTTCGTAGCTTACAACTTTATTGGCACGGTGCTGGCAAAGTAATCAATCGTTCTGCCAAACAATGTGAGCTAGTATAGTTTCATGCGATGCAGCACGGTTTTCCGTGTTGCATCGCGGTCTATTTTAAGAAGGGTATGCTGTTTGACCCTTCTGCATGATTCATTCACACCTGGGAGGGATGACATTGCTCCGATATATCATAAAGCGTTTAGCGTATGCTGCTCTCACGTTGTTTGTGCTCATTACCTTGACGTTTTTCATGATGCGCCTGCTGCCGGGCGATCCATTCATCGGTGACAAGGCCATTTCCGCGACCGCAATGGCCAATATGAATGCCAAATACGGTCTGGATAAACCGGTTTTAACGCAGTTTTTCATGTATCTGGGCAACTGCTTGCGGGGAGACCTCGGCATTTCCATCACCTATAACAGGCCGGTGGTTGGCATCATTACGGATGCATTTTCTGTTTCCGTAAATTTAGGTGTGCGCGCGTTGATTTTTGCGGTCATTGCGGGCGTACTTCTTGGTGCCGTGGCTGCCATCAGGCGCGGGAGCGCATGGGATTCGATTTCCATGCTGATAGCATTGATTGGCGTATCTGTTCCCAGCTTTATCATGGGTGCCATGCTGCAATATTTTCTTGCGCTTCAGCTAAGAAAATGGACAGGAATAACTTTTTTTCCGATACAGGGCTGGGGTACGCTTCAGCAAACGCTTCTACCTTCCTTTGCGCTTGGACTGGGTTCCCTCGCGACCGTTTCAAGGCTCATGCGCACCAGCATGCTGGATGTGATGGGGCAGGACTATATCAAAACGGCCAAGGCGAAGGGGCTGTCTCAGCGGAAAATACTGTGGAAGCATGCTGTACGCAATGCCATCATGCCTGTCGTTACCATCATGGGGCCGACGGTTGCTGCGCTGCTGACGGGTACATTTGTTATTGAAAGTATTTTCAACATTCCCGGCTTGGGGAAATATTTCGTCATCAGCATCAAGGATTTGGACTATACCATGATATCCGGCACGGTCATCTTTTATGGTGCCTTGTTGATTCTATGCACGCTGGTGGTCGATTTGCTCTATGGGTTTATTGATCCGCGTGTGAAACTGGAGGAATAGAAAATGCAGCACATCGATAAAGAACGGTTTCGGCATATCGGCGAGAGTGCAAGCGAACGCGAAGCAATTGCCCGCCCAAGCATCACATTCATGCAGGATGCGATGCGTCGGCTATTAAAAAACAAGATTGCATTGATTTGTGCCGGGATTATCATCCTGTTGACGATAATGTCTATTTTTGCACCCATATTTTCAAGCTTCGACTATCGGGAACAGCATTACGGACATACCAACGCGAAGTTTATGACAGTATGTGATAATGCGGATTCGGATGGTTGCGGTCATGTGCATATCTTCGGAACGGACAAGCTGGGCCGCGATATTTGGACCCGTATATGGATGGGTGGCCGGATATCGCTGACAATTGCCATCGTTAGCGCATTGATCGACTTTCTCATCGGCATCATATACGGTGGGATTTCCGGCTATTTCGGGGGAACGACTGATATCATTCTTATGCGTATTTTGGAAATTATCAATGGCATACCCTATTTGATTATCGTTATTTTGCTTATGCTCATTATGAAGCCCGGCATGGTTACGATTATTATTGCCTATTCACTCGTCGGCTGGATCCCGATGGCGCGGCTCGTCAGAGGACAAGTCATTTCGTTAAAACAGCAGGAATTTGTCACGGCGGCAGAAGCGCTTGGCGCGAGTCCGTCACGGGTTATTCTGCGCCATTTGCTGCCCAACACGCTTTCTGTGGTGATTGTCCGTGTGACGCTGTCTATTCCCGGGGCAATATTCTCCGAGGCGTACCTGAGCTATCTCGGCCTTGGCATTCCGCTTCCGATGTGTTCGTGGGGTTCGCTTGCGCAGGCAGGCATTGAGAATTTCCGTCTCTATCCCGAGCAGCTGTTTGTACCGGCCATTGCGATAAGCCTAACTATGCTGGCGTTTAATATGTTCGGTGACGGTCTTCGTGACGCAGTCGATCCGAGGCTCAGGAGGTAGTGATACGATGAACAATAGAGTACTCGAGATTAAGGATCTTCACGTTTCCTTCGACACATATGCAGGCGAGGTACAGGCTGTTCGCGGCGTGAGCTTACACGTGGATTCCGGGGAAGTGCTGGCCGTTGTGGGAGAATCGGGTTGCGGTAAATCCGTAATGGTGCAGACAATCATGAAGCTGAATCCGATGCCGCCTGCACGCATACCAAAGGGTTCTGTGAAGCTGGGCGAGATTGATATTGTACCCGCATCCGAAAAGAAAATGCGAACCTTGCGCGGCCGCGATGTATCCATTATTTTTCAGGATCCTATGTCCTGCCTAAACCCGACGATGCCCGTTGGCAAGCAGATTGTTGAGGCCATCAAGCTGCATCGAAAGCTCTCTGGCGAACAGGCGAAGGAGGAAGCCATTCGCTGCTTGAAGCAGGTGAATATTCCCAACCCGGAGGAGCGTGCAAAGCAGTATCCGCATGAGTTTTCGGGCGGTATGCGTCAAAGGGCTATGATTGCCATGGCTCTTTCGTGTAACCCGAAGCTGTTGATTGGCGACGAACCGACAACCGCGCTGGACGTTACCATTCAAGCCCAGATTATCGATTTGCTCAAAGATTTGAAGGAGCAGACCAACGCGGGCATCATTCTTATTACGCATGATCTCGGGGTAGTTGCCGGCATTGCGGACAGGATAGCGGTTATGTATGCCGGAAAAATCGTGGAAACAGGGTCGGCCAGGCAGGTCTTTTACGAGAACAGACACCCGTATACGACAGCGCTTTTGAAAAGCCTGCCCTCCTTGATAACGGGCAAGGAAGTCCGCTTGACATCCATCCCCGGTACACCGCCTGATTTGCTTAGCCCGCCCGTCGGCTGCGGCTTTGCCGCACGCTGTACACACTGTATGGCATTATGCAAGGAGACGGATCCGCCGGAGTTTCAGCTGGTCGATGGGCATACGGCCTCTTGCTGGCTGTTGCATCCGGAATGCCCATCCGCACAGGAAAGGGGTGAAGTCTGATGGCTGATGATATTTTGATTCGAACAGAGGGCTTGAGTAAATATTTCAAGGTCAGCGGAGGCCGTACACTGCGTGCGGTGGAAAATGTCAATTTGTCTATTCGGCGTGGAGAGACGCTTGGGCTGGTTGGCGAATCCGGCTGCGGAAAATCCACGCTCGGACGTACCGTCATCGGCATCTATCCTCCGACCAAAGGGAAGCTCTACTACAACGGCAAGGAACTGCACCTAACGAAAAAACGCGATCGCTTCGCCTTTGCAAAAAAGGCACAAATCGTTTTTCAAGATCCCTATGCCTCGCTTGACCCTCGCCTAACGGTGGCCTCTATTATCGAGGAGGGCATGATAATCCACGGAATGTATGATGCTGCCGGCCGACGCAAGCGCGTTATTGAATTGCTGGACATTGTAGGCCTTAATCGCGAACACGCGAACCGCTTCCCGCATGAGTTTTCCGGTGGTCAGCGTCAGCGCATCGGCATTGCGCGTGCACTTGCTGTTGAGCCGGAGTTTATTGTCTGTGACGAGCCCATTTCCGCATTGGATGTTTCCATACAGGCGCAGGTAATCAATTTACTGCATGATTTGCAAGAACAGATGAAGCTTACATATATGTTTATTGCACACGATTTGAATATCGTACGGTATCTTTCGGATCGTATTGCTGTGATGTATTTGGGCTCGGTGGTCGAGCTTGCAAGCAGCGCTGAAGTTTACACGGCGGCGCTGCATCCATATTCGAAAGCGCTGCTATCTGCCGTGCCGGTGCCGGACCCGGATTTGGAGCACGCCAAAAAGCGCCGGATTATTACAGGGGATGTACCGAGCCCTATCAGCAAGCCGGCGGGTTGCAGTTTCTCTACGCGCTGTCCCATAGCCTGTGAACGCTGCAAGACGGAAGTGCCGGAGCTAAGGGAAATGGCACCTGATCATTTTGCGGCTTGTCATCTGCTCTAAATCAAACAGGCTGAGGCATGTTTCACAAAGACGAGCATGAAAAGTGATTCGCCTATGCGTTACCCCCTTACTGCGGATGCCGGGCCGGGGATGCTCCGGTGTTTCCTCTTGGGTCACGCTTAAGTTCGCTCTACACCCAGCAAATCCCCGCCTTTTCTTCCCTCTATCCGTTTTCGGCTAATTCCAAAACGGTTTTCTCGACAGGCTAAAGCCCTGCGAAATTTTCGCAGGGCTTTGTTTTATGTTGTGGCATATGCTATTCGCCCAACGCCGCATGCGTTTCCGCCAATTGCTCCCGAATTTTGATGTGCTGGGGGCATTTTTCCTCGCAAGCGCCGCAGCCAATGCACTTATCGGCTTTTTCGCCCTTCAGCCAGGGATCGTTGCCGATCTTCGCGTAGGTTTGCTTGGCGTAATCGGTTAAGCCATAAACGCGGTGGTAGTTCATCTGTTCGAAGATAACGGGGATGTTAACACCCACAGGGCAGGGCATGCAGTAGTTGCAGCCTGTGCAGTAGAGCTTTTCGCGTTCCTTGTTTTCCGCCATGGAGCGAGCGATCAGCCCTTTTTCTTCTTCGGTTAAAAGGGCGCCGTTGGAGGCGATGCGCACGTTTTCTTCCACCATTTCGGTCGTGCCCATGCCGCTTAGGGCGCAGGAGACATTGGGGTTTGATAAAACAAAGCGCAGCGCGATTTCGGGGG
>JGI994J12354_10001775_pt1 | contig 21640 bp, 18 predicted proteins | sample IntmicLarv3ML3BL_FD_12354 | JGI IMG/M metagenome (IMG submission 12354) | reverse complement strand
ACGGATACAACAGCGGCTTATATAGCGAAGAGTTATGCAGGTTTTACATTTGTAAACAGTATGACAACATGGGAAGATTCGGGAACACCAGTTAGTGGAACAGCACTGAATATATCGGGAGATGGAAGTCTTGTGATTCGTGTTTATTATGTAAGAAATATTCAAAACATTACTTACAATTATACAGGTATAGTTCCGAGTCATGCTCCAGTAGAGCCAGCAATGGCAACAGCACAGTTTGAAGAAGAGGTGTTTGTTGAAAACGAACCAACACTAGCAGGCTATACGTTTAGTGGTTGGAATGTAACAAGCGGTGGTATAACTGTAAATGGAATGAATAAGTTTATAATGCTTGATGCGCCAGTAGTATTCGAGGGAAGTTGGAGTGCGAATACAGACACAGTTTATACAGTGAAGCATTACAGACAAGATTTAGGTGCGAGCACCTATACAGAAGTTGTAGAAGATGAACAAAACCTAACAGGTACGACAGATGTGTCGGCGACCTATATGGCAAAGAGTTATACAGGGTTTACATTTGCAAATAATTTGACAACATGGGAAAATGCAGAAATGCCAGCCAGTGCAACAGCAATCAGTATTACAGGAAATGGAAGTCTTATCATTCGATTATATTATGAGCGAAATGTGCATACGATAACTTATAATTATACAGGTACAGTTCCAAGTGATGCCCCAGTAGAACCAGCAGTGACGACGGCAGAATTTGAAGAGCAAGTGCTTGTCAGCAATGAACCAACACTGGCAGGGCATACCTTTAGTGGGTGGAGCATAGCAAGTGGTGGAATAACCGTAGATAGCATGAATAAGTTTGTAATGCTTGATGTACCTGTGGTATTTGAGGGGCATTGGACTGTGAATCCAGAAAAAACATATATAGTAAAACATTATAGGCAAGATTTAAGAGCGAATACTTATACAGAAGTTGTGGAAGATGAGCAGAGCTTAACAGAAACAGCAGATATGCCAGCTACTTATATGGCAAATACGTATACGGGCTTTACATTTGCAAATAATTTGACAACATGGGAAGATACAGGAACACCAGCTAGTGGAATGCCATTGAGTGTTGCAACAGATGGAAGCCTTGTTATTCGTGTTTATTATACGAGAAACAGCCATAATATAAGTTACAACTACACAGGCACAGTTCCAAGCGATGCCCCAGTAGAACCAGCAATGAGGACGGCAGAATTTGAAGAAGAGGTATTTGTTGCAAGTGAACCAACACTGGTAGGATATACATTTAGTGGGTGGAGTGTAGTAAGTGTAACAGCACCCATAAGCTATATGCTTCGTACGTGGGAAATGGTGAGAAATAATAGTATCATAATAGACAGTATGAATAGATTTAGAATGCTTGATGCGTCTGTAGTATTTGAGGGCTTTTGGGTTATAAATGCAGAGGAAGAAGTTCCGAGAGAGGAAACACCCGAAGAAGAATTCCCAGATGGAAGTATACCAGAAGTTGGACAACCCGAGAATAACAAGCCTAACAGCACAGGAACGAGCAGTACAAAAGAAAATGGAACGCCGTTGACGGGTGATGAGGCGAGGACTTTATTATTGGCAATCATAGCATTTATCTCAAGTGGTGTTCTTGTGGCAGTCATTGTATGTAAGGCGCATAAGAAAAAAGAAGATATTGCACAAGAGGATACGAATGAAAAAGAAGCAGAAGAGTAATACGAGATAAAATAAGGGTAGAATAACTCATGTGAGTCATTCTACCCTTATATGTTTATGGAAAATACAGATTATTTCTGTTTGTAATGCACATGTAATAGTTCGTGTGAACGACCTTTTAAAATACCGTTATATAACACATCTAAGACAGGGTTTTCTTCTGAACGTTTGATGTGTGTAACACGGTCATCTTGGTAAAGACCAGCAGAACGAGCATGTTTTTTATGGGTGTGTGCAAACGGTTGTCCAGCACCACCAATACAGCCGCCTTGACAAGTCATTACTTCGATTAAATCGTAATAACATTCACCATTTTCGATTTGCTTAATCAAATTTTTTGCATTTGCCAAACCGTGTACAACGGCAATTTTCAACTCTCTATCGCCGATAGTAATCGTACATTCTTTTAAAGAATTGTGTCCTCTAACACCTAAAAACTCTAATTGGTGCAATGATTTAGAAGATTTATCAGCCATACAATGACGGATAACTGCCTCAGCAACACCACCTGTTGTACCAAAGATGACACCAGCGCCACTGCCCATGCCAAGTGGCATTCCAGGAGATTCTGGCTCTAAGTCATTAAACTTGATTCCAGCAGTTTTTATCATTGAAATAATTTCTTGTGTAGTTAATACGTAGTCTACATCAGGTACTTTATTTGTCTTAAATTCATCTCTAGCAGCCTCGATTTTCTTAGCAGTACAAGGCATAACAGCAACCATGACAGTTTCTTTTGTATCTTCCTTGCCCTCTTTTTTGTAAAAGTCTTTATAATATTCTTTTGCAACAACAGCAAACATCTCCATTGGTGACTTGCAAGAAGACACGTGATTTAGTAAGTGAGGAGCTGAAGTTTCGCAATAACGAATCCAAGAGGGGCAACAAGAGGTATACATAGGGAAAGTTCCACCGTTTTCAAGTCTATCTAAAAATTCTTTTGCCTCTTCGATAACCGTTAGGTCGGCACCAAGTGTTGTATCAAACACATGACTAAAGCCAATTCTACGAAGAGCTGTTACAAGTTTACCCATTTGATTCTCGCCACTTTCAAGACCGAAAGCCTCACCGATTGCAACACGAACAGCAGGTGCAATCTGTACAACTACACGTTTACTTTCATCAAAAATTGCATTCCAAACAGGATTGATATTTTGCTGTATGGTAATTGCGCCAGTAGGACAGACAGCGGCACATTGTCCACAGCCCACGCATTTTGTTTCTGCTAAAGTACGGTCAAATGCAGGAGTAACAGATAAATCATATCCTCTGTGTGCAAAGTCTAAGATACCCATACCTTGAATTTCATCGCATACACGTACGCAGTCACCACATAATATACATTTGTTTGGATTGCGAACAATCGCCTCACTAGAGCAGTCTAATGCACTTTCTTCTTTTGTATTTTGAAAGCGAACATCTGTAATACCAAACTGCTTTGCTAATTCTTGCAGTTTACAGCTACCATTTCGTTCACAGGTTGTACAATCACGACAATGTGAGGCGAGCAGTAACTCTAAAATCATTCTACGATGTTTTAATATTTTTTTGCTATGTGTTTTGATACGCATACCATCACGTGGTTCCATAGAACAAGATGCCTCAACACCACCCCATTCATTTTCGACTACACACATACGACAGGCGCCATAGGTGGATAATTCGGAATAATAGCAAAAGGTAGGAATCTCAATGCCAGCTCCACGAATGACAGAGAGTACATTTTTTTCGCCATCAAAAGATACTTGCTTTTCATTAATATACATAGTTCCTTGACTCATGACTAAACCTCCTTAATTGCATGGAATGGACAACTGCCTACGCAAGCTCCACACTTGATGCAAATATCTTGTTTGATTACAAATGGTTCTTTGATTTTTCCCTCGATTGCATTTACTGGGCAGTTTTTCGCACATTTACTACAACCTTTACATAAATCAGTAATAACTTCGTAGTTTTTAAATGCTTCACAAGCACCAGCAGGGCAGACCTTATCTTCCACGTGTGCAAGATATTCATCTCGGAAATAACGAAGTGTGCTTTTAACAGGAGAGGCGGCACTTTTTCCTAAACCACAAAGAGCAGTAGCAGAAATGGTATCTGCAAGTTCTTCTAGTAGGTCAAGATCAGAAACACTACCGTTTCCAGCGATGATACGCTCCAAAATTTCAAGCATACGCTTTGTTCCCTCGCGACAAGGGACGCATTTTCCACAAGATTCATTTTGCGTAAAATTCATAAAGAAACGTGATACTTCCACCATACAAGTATCTTCGTCCATAACAACCAATCCGCCAGAGCCAATCATAGCATCTAGTTTCTTTAAACTATCAAAGTCCATAGGCATACTTAAATGTTCCTTATCCATGCACAAGCAACCACCACTTGGTCCACCGATTTGTACAGCCTTAAACTTCTTGCCATCTTTTACACCACCACCGATATCAAATATGATTTCTTGTACGGTTGTACCCATAGGTACTTCGATAAGTCCTGTATGGTTGATGTTACCTGTTAAGGCAAATGCTTTTGTTCCAGGACTATTTGGCGTTCCAATAGAAGTGTACCAGTCGGCACCTTTTAAGATAATAGGAGGAACGTGAGCAAATGTTTCTACATTATTCAATACAGTTGGTTTTTCGAAAAGCCCTTTTTCAACGGTACGAGGAGGTTTCACACGAGGCATTCCACGTTTCCCCTCAATAGATGCAGTAAGAGCACTTCCCTCACCACAGACAAAGGCACCAGCACCTTGATTAATACGTAAAGAAAATGAAAAATCAGAACCTAAAATGTTATCACCAAGCAAACCAAACTCCTCAGCTTGTTTTAAAGCCATTTGTAGACGTTCAACAGCGAGAGGGTACTCTGCACGTACATAAATGTAACCGTGTGTAGCTTTTGTAGCAATTCCCGCAATAACCATACCCTCGATGATACGGTGAGGATCCCCCTCCATGATACTTCTATCCATGAAAGCGCCAGGATCACCCTCGTCACCGTTACAGACGATATATTTTTCGGGTTCACTTTGACGTAAAACTTGAGACCATTTTCTGCCAGCAAGAAAACCACCACCTCCACGTCCACGAAGTTTTGAGTCTGTGATTACATCTACGATACCCTCAGAGTTCATTTCAAATAGGCACTTGCTAAGAGCAGAGTAGCCACCAACACCAATATACTCTTCAATAGATTCGGCATTAATTTGTCCACAATGTTCTAGGGCAATACGTGTTTGTTGCTTATAAAAAGGAATTTGGTTTTGGTTTTCGTATACTTTGCCGTTTTCCTTATAAACAAGACGTTCGATAATTTCATCATTTAAAATAGTCTTTTCTAAAATCTCTTCACAATCGTCAACGGATACTTTAAGATAAAGGATACCGACAGGGTCAATGCGAAGAAGAGGACCCATTTCACAGAAACCATGACAACCACTTTTATTAAGACCAATGCTCTTATCATGTGGTTCTTCTTCAATGCGAAGTTCACAGTAAATGCCTTTTTCTTCCATAAGTGACTGTAAACGGTTAAAGATTTCAAAAGAGCCACCAGCAACACAGCCAGTTCCACCACAGATTAAGATTTGCTTTGATTGTGCTTTTAATGATGTTGCGTATTTGCCACGTAATAATTCTAGTTCGTTTTGTGATTTAAGCTTCATTTTTGTGCGCCTCCTTTAACGTGTGAATCAATTCTTTCGCTGAATCGGGCGTCATAGCAGGATAAACATCGTCGTTTACTGTACAGACAGGAGCAAGGCCACAGGCCCCAAGACAGGCTACAGTTTCAAGTGTAAATAGCATATCTGTTGTTGTGGATTGCTTATCAATAAGTCCTAATTCATTGCGAAAAGCAGTTAAAATTCCTTGAGACTTACGAACATGACAGGCAGTACCATCACAGACACGAATAACATATTTTCCTTTTGGTTCTAAGGAAAAGTTTTCGTAAAATGTTGCAACACCGTATACTTTTGCAACACTAACATCTAACTTATCTGCTAGATATTCTAAAATCTCTTGAGGTAAGTAACGATATTCTTTTTGAACATCTTGCATGATTGCAATCAAATGCTTTGCCTCAGTTGGATAAGTAGCTAAAATTGCATCTACTTTCTCCATATCAAACTTGTTTTGCATAAATAATTCCTCCATTCCTATGTATGTTAAAACTATAATGATAATATTTTAACATACCTAGAAAAAAATGGGAATACGAATTGTGAAATTGACAATGCTATCTTAGGGTAATATAATTATCTAAGGAGAAGTAGACGAAAGGAGGCTGACATATGCGAGTCATTGCAGGCACTGCAAGGAGAACGAATTTACAAACTTTAGATGGCTTAGAAACGAGACCGACGACGGATCGTATAAAAGAAACATTGTTTAACATGATTATGTCAGAGATACCAAACTGTTACTTTTTAGATTTGTTTAGTGGAAGTGGAGCGATTGGTATTGAGGCACTTAGTCGTGGGGCAACAGAAGTGACATTTGTAGAAAATAATCAAAAGGCAGTTTCGTGTATACGTGCAAATCTAGATAAGACACGATTGGGTGAGGGAGCAATTATTTTGCAAACAGACGCACTTCATGCTGTACAAAGATTAAATGGTGGCAAAAAATTTGATTATATTTATATGGACCCTCCATATCATCAGTCACTTGAAAAACAAGTCTTAGAAATGTTGGTAGATTTTGATATATTAAAAGAAGATGGAACAATTATAATAGAGGCGGGAAAAGAAACGGATTTTTCCTACTTAGAAGAGTTGGGATATTTCCTAGATAAGACGAAAATGTATAAGACGAATATGCATGTATTTATCAGGAAAATTAGAAAGGGGACAGTATGTTAAGAGCTGTTTATCCAGGTAGCTTTGACCCAGTTACTTTTGGACATTTAGATATTATTAAAAGGTCATTTGATATGGTGGACGAATTAATCATTGGCGTGTTGGATAATAAAGTGAAAATGCCGTTGTTTTCTGTGGAAGAACGTGTTAAAATGTTATCTGAAGAAACAAAAAATATAGGGAAAATATCCGTTGTTTCATTTGAGGGTTTGTTAGTCGATTTTGCAAATGTAGTAGATGCAACCGTAATTATTCGAGGTTTACGTGCGATTACAGACTTTGAATATGAATTTCAGATGTCACAGACAAACCGAAAGATGAGTCCAGAGTTAGAGACGATTTTCTTGACAACAGCACTTGATTATTCTTATCTGAGTTCAAGTACTGTAAAAGAAGTAGCAGCGTTTGGAGGAGACATTACGAAGTTTGTACCCCAAATTGTAATAGATAAAATGAAAGACAAAATAAGATACCAAAAAGGAGAATAGCGTTATGAGTAGTCGTATCGAACAAATTATTGAAGAAATTGAGGAATATATTGATTCCTGTAAGTTCCAACCATTGTCTTCAACGAAGATTATTGTAAACAAAGACCAAATGGACGAACTATTACGTGAATTAAGAATGAAAACACCAGACGAAATCAAGCGTTACCAAAAGATTATTGCAAACAAAGATGCAATTATTGCTGATGCACAAGCAAAAGCAGAAGGAATGATTGAGGCAGCACAAGTTCACACAAATGAATTGGTAAGTGAGCATGAAATTATGCAACAAGCATATTCTCAAGCGAATGAAGTAGTGACAGCGTCAACAGCACAATCACAACAGATATTGGATAACGCAGCAAATGATGCGAATGACATTCGTATTGGAGCAATGCAATATACAGAAGATCTTCTTGCGAATGCAGAGAGTATCATCGGACATACACTAGATAGTTATACTTCAAAATATGATAGTTTGGTTAGCTCATTACAAGAGTGCTATCAAACTGTAAAGCGTAATCGTTCAGAACTTGTCGTGCCAGAGCAGTCTGCACGTGCATTACAAGCACAGTACGGCGAATTAGAGGGACAAGAGGAAGAACTGTAAAAGCGATACTATTATAAAATATAGCGAGGGGATAATCTATGTGGATTATCCCCTCGCCTACATAACAAGAGGGGGATAACAATGTCTATTTTAGAAAATTATGAGCCAAAAGAAGTATTTCGATTTTTTGAAGAATTATCAGCGATTCCAAGAGGATCTTTTCACACAAAGCAAGTAAGTGATTACTGCGTGGAATTTGCAAAAGAGCGAGGATTAGAAGTTGTTCAAGATGAAGTGGATAATATTATTATTAAGAAAGCTGGCACAAAGGGATATGAACAATGTACACCTGTTATTTTGCAAGGGCATTTGGATATGGTTTGCGAAAAGACAGTAGATTCTGATCATGATTTTGAAAAAGACGGTCTGAAATTATTTGTAGAAGATGGCTTTGTGAAAGCAAAAGATACGACTTTAGGTGCAGATAATGGAATTGCAATCGCCTATGCTTTGGCAATTTTGGATAGCGATACGATAGCACACCCACCGATTGAGGCATTATTTACTGTTGATGAAGAAGTTGGCATGGGAGGGGCAAATGCAGTGGATATGTCCCTGCTAAAAGGCAAATTTTTATTAAATATAGATTCAGATACAGAGGGAACGATTACGGTTGGTTGTGCAGGTGGTTTTCGAAAAACAATATCTCTACCAGTTGAAAGAGAAACTATGTCAGGTGATATTCTTCATGTGAACTTACAAGGTTTACGAGGAGGACATTCTGGTGCAGAAATTCACGAACAAAGAGGAAATGCAAACAAATTGTTGGCACGTTTACTGAATCATATAAATCAAAAAGAAGAGATTCGCTTGATTTCTTTTCAAGGTGGTTCCAAAGACAATGTAATTACGCCAACAGCAAAGATGTCTTTTTATACACAAGATGTTGCAAAAACAAAAGAATTGATACAGCAGTTACAAGCAGTTTGGGTAACTGAATTTGGCAGTGATGAACCAATGATACAACTTACAGTAACAGAAACAAAAGAAGAGGTGGCTGCCTTAACAAAAACATTTTCAGATAAGGTGATTTATGTATTACATTGCTCACCAAACGGCGTACAATCAATGATGCGTTCGTTAGATGATATGGTTGAAACTTCGTTAAACTTGGGTGTTGTATCGTTGGATACAGAGGTTTTAAATCTTACATTTTCAGTGCGCAGTGCATTAAAGAGTAAATTAGAACTTATGCAAGAAACGCTGCAGGCATGGGCGATGAATATAGGAGCAAAGACGACAGTAACAGGCGCGTACCCACCTTGGGTTTATAAACAAGAATCAGCACTACGAGAAATTGCAAAGACAGCATATAAGAAACAATACGGTGAAGAACCGATTGTAAGTGCGATACATGCAGGCTTAGAGTGTGGCTTGCTATCAGATAAGAAACCAGAGTTGGATTGCATTTCTTTTGGACCGACGATGTTTGACATTCATTCTGTACAAGAGAGATTGGACATTGAATCAACAAAACGTACATGGACGTTTATAAAAGAAGTCTTAGCAAATTGCAATATATAGCTAACGGCAAGATTGGATATCGGCTGTACTAAGAAAGATGATAGATGTGGAGGAAACATGGAGTTACCTTTGGAATTTAAAGAAAAGATGAAAATGCTCTTAGGTGAAGAGTACGGGGCATATCTTGATTGTTATAAAGAACCTAGAGTATATGGACTGCGAGTAAATACAGCAAAGATTCGTGTAAGTGATTTTATGAAAATTTGTCCATTTGCAATACAAAAAATTCCGTGGATTGACAATGGCTTTTATTATGATGGTGAAAATGTTAGTCCTGCAAAGCACCCTTACTATTTTGCAGGACTGTATTATTTGCAGGAGCCAAGTGCAATGACGCCAGCGAATAGACTGCCGATTGAGCCAAATGATACGGTGCTAGATTTGTGTGCAGCGCCAGGAGGAAAAGCAACCGAACTTGGTGCAAAGCTAAATCAAACAGGAGTATTGGTGGCAAATGATATTAGCAATTCACGGGCAAAAGGGTTACTGAAAAATATAGAATTGTTTGGAATTGGCAATGTACTTGTGTTAAGTGAGGAACCGGCAAAGTTATCATCATACTTTGAGGGATATTTTGATAAGATTTTGATTGACGCACCTTGCTCTGGTGAGGGAATGTTTCGTAAAGATGCAAAGATGGTGAGTGAATGGAGTAAGCGAGGGCCTGCTTATTTTGCAGAGATACAAAGAGAGATTCTTGCAGAGGCAGTGAAGATGTTGCGAATAGGTGGTATGCTTTTGTACTCGACCTGTACATTTGATATGAGTGAAAATGAAGAGATGATTGCATACTTACTTGAGAATTATCCTGAATTTGAAATTTGTGATATTGTTATGTATGAACAATTTGCAAATGGAAGAACACATACAGCAATGGGAGAACATGTATCATTGAGCAAAACGGTACGCATATGGCCACACAAAGTACGAGGTGAGGGGCATTACATGGCATTGCTAAAGAAAAATGCATGTGTATCTGCGAAAGCATTTGATAAGCAAGTCGAAAAACAAGTCGAAAGGCAAACGGAAAGGCAAGTTGAAAAACAGTTTGAAAAGCATTCATGTAAAGAGGGAATATTGCCCGATTCACTAAATACATTTTTAAGAGATGTTTCGTTCTCGTTTGTACCAAATCGCATTGCAATAATAGGCGATAAGGTTTATTATATGCCAGCAGATATACCAAAGACAAAGGGACTTCGTTTCTTGCGAACAGGCTTACTATTAGGTGAATTGAAGAAAGAACGTTTTACACCTAGTCAAGCACTTGCAATGCATTTGAAGTTAGCAGAATATAAGCATACCATCAATCTAACATTAGCAGATGAACGTGTACTTCGCTATTTAAAAGGTGAAACACTTATGTTAAACGAGGGTGAGGGCGTTACAGGCTGGAACCTCGTGGGTGTAGATGGCTTTCCTCTAGGTTGGGGGAAGTGCATAAATGGTATGCTCAAAAATAAATACGCACAGGGGTGGAGATGGTAATGCATACAGAATTTTTACCGATTTCAAAAAAAGATATGCAAGAACGAAATTGGGAACAGTTAGATTTCGTATATGTTTGTGGAGATGCCTACGTGGATCACCCCTCTTTTGGGTGTGCTATTATTACACGTACGCTTGAGGCGCATGGCTATAAAGTAGGAATTATTGCACAGCCAGATTGGAAGAATAAACAAAGTGTTACAATACTTGGTACGCCAAGACTAGGCTTTCTAGTATCAAGTGGCAATATGGACTCTATGGTGAATCATTATAGTGTATCCAAGAAAAAAAGACGAAATGATGCATATACACCAGGAGGTGTAATCGGAAAACGCCCTGATTACGCATCAGTGGTTTACTGTAATCTCATTCGTCAAACCTATAAGAAAACGCCGATTATTCTTGGTGGTATTGAGGCAAGTTTAAGGCGAATGGCACATTATGATTATTGGTCTGATAAATTAAAGCGTTCCATACTTTTAGACGCAGGTGCAGACTTGATTTCTTACGGTATGGGAGAACGCTCGATTGTAGAAATCGCAGATGCATTAGACAGTGGAATAGAAGTAAAAGATATTACATTTGTAGATGGGACGGTCTATAAGACACGAGATTTGCACAGTGTATATGATGCGATTGAATTGGAAAGTTTTGCCGATTTATGTGCAGATAAACAAAATTATGCAAAGAGTTTTTATACGCAGTATTGCAATACAGACCCTTATGTTGGAAAGCGACTGGTAGAGCCGTATTCTAAACAGCTATATGTCGTGCAAAATCCACCATCTAAGCCACTTACAAGGTCGGAAATGGATAGAACTTATAGTTACCCCTATGTAAGAACATACCACCCATCGTACATAGAGGCAGGAGGTATTCCAGCTATCGAAGAGGTGCAATATAGTCTGATTAGCAATCGAGGGTGCTTTGGAGGGTGTAATTTCTGCGCGTTGACGTTTCATCAAGGGCGCATTATTCAAACACGTAGCCATGAATCACTTCTAGCAGAGGCAAATCAATTTATATGGGATAGTAAGTTTAAAGGATATATTCATGATGTGGGTGGACCGACAGCGAATTTTAGAGAGCCATCTTGTGAAAAACAACTTACAAAAGGAGTCTGTACGAAGAAACAATGTCTGTTTCCAAAACCATGTAAAAATTTGAAAGCAGACCATAAGGACTATCTGTCTTTACTGAGAAAGTTACGAGAATTGCCAAATGTAAAGAAAGTGTTTATTCGCTCGGGCATTCGCTTTGATTATCTGATTGCTGATAAAGATGAAACATTTTTCAAAGAATTATGCGAACATCACATCAGTGGACAATTAAAAGTGGCACCAGAGCATGTATCAGATAAAGTCTTATCTTATATGGGAAAACCAGAAAATAGCGATTATCAACGATTTGCAAAGCGATACAAGGAAATCAATGAGCGTATCGAGAAAAAGCAATTTTTGGTACCATACTTGATGTCCTCGCACCCAGGTTCTTCGCTTAAAGAGGCGATAGCACTCGCAGAGTATTTACGTGAGCTAGGATATATGCCAGAGCAAGTGCAAGATTTTTATCCGACACCATCGACTATTTCAACCTGTATGTACTATACAGGATTAGATCCAAGAACGATGCAACCTGTATATGTGCCGAAAAACCCACATGAAAAGGCAATGCAACGAGCTTTGATACAATATCGAAACCCAAAGAACTATGCATTGGTGAAAGAGGCATTACAAAAGGCAAACCGACATGACTTAATCGGGTATCAAAAACACTGTTTGATTCGTCCAGAAAAAGAGTACAAAAAGCGAACGACAACAGCACAAGAAACAAAGCCACGAAAACGAAAAACACTTCGTAATATTCATAAAAAACGGAAGTAATACCTATACGACATAAATGCAAAAGTAGTGTATATAAGCCATAAATACAAAAATAGTGTATATAAGGCATAAATGTGAAAATAGTATATAAGATACAAAAGCGAAAACAGTGCATATAAGACAGATGTAAAAAAATGCAAGGAGGCAGTATGCGTCAGATTCAGATATTGGATAATCAAGCAGGGCAGAGATTTGACAAATTATTGTTAAAATATTTGAATAAATCTTCAAAAGGGTTTATTTATAAAATGCTACGCAAAAAGAATATAACACTAAATGGCAAGAAAGCAACTGGCAATGAATTACTACAAGTGGGTGATGAAGTGAAACTCTTTTTGGCAGAAGAAACACTGCAGAAGTTTTCGCAAACCATTGATTATGGTGTGGCAAAAGAGTTAGACATCGTGTATGAAGATGATGATATACTTATTTTGAATAAGCCGATAGGGGTATTGTCGCAAAAGGCAGAAAAGGTAGATGTGTCCATTAACGAAATGGCAATTTCATACTTGCTTGAGAGTAGCCAACTTGCAGAGGAAGAACTGCAAACATTTCGCCCCTCTATCTGCAATCGCTTAGATAGAAATACGAGTGGATTGATTGTAGTAGGAAAGAGTTTGCTAGGCTCACAAGAGATGGCAAGGCTATTTAAGGAGCGAGGGTTACGAAAGTATTATCTTAGCGTAGTAAAAGGCAATGTGAGCGAAAGCAAACACATACAAGGTTACTTAGTAAAAACGAAAGAAAATAAAGTGCAAATTCATACAGAAAAAAGTGAAAATGCAGACTATATAGAAACGCAGTATAAACCACTTTATACAAACGGAGAGTATACGGTACTGCAGGTACATTTGATTACGGGAAAAACACACCAGATACGTGCAAGTTTGGCAAGCTGTGGTTATCCAATCATAGGGGATTATAAATATGGACAAGGGCATATCAATGCATATTTTAAGGAAAAATACAACTTGAAATCACAATGCTTACACGCGTATCAGTTGCAAGTGATAAGTGAAACGAGATTGAAAAAGTTCGTGCAAGGAAGTGAGGCAAAAGCCTTGCCACCGAAGATATTTCAAATGATTATAGGAGACATTACAGATGGCAACATGGAATTCTAGAGGGCTTAGAGGCTCTACGCTTGAGGACTTTATCAATCAGACAAATGCATATTACCAAGAAAAAGGATTGGCTTTGATTCAAAAAGTACCAACACCGATAACGCCAGTGAAGATTGATAAAGAACATAGACACATTACCCTAGCGTATTTTGAACAAAAAAGTACAGTAGATTTTATCGGCGTGGTGCAAGGAATTGCAGTATGTTTTGACGCAAAAGAATGTGCGACGGATACCTTTCCACTGCAAAATATCCATGAACACCAAGTGCATTTTATGGAAGAGTTTGAAAAACAAGAGGGTGTTGCTTTTTTCTTGATTTATTTTAGCCATTTGGACAAATGTTACTATATGCGCTATACAGAATTAATAAAATTTTGGAAACGAGCAAAAGACGGTGGACGTAAAAGCATTCGCATGGAAGAATTAGATGCAGCATTTTTTTTGCAACTTCAACGAGGGTTTTTCTTGCCATATTTAGACATGATACAAAAAGACCTAGACTTAAGAGACTAGAGAAATAAAGGAATAGAGGTAAATATGAAAAAATTAGCATTATCCGATGAAATATTGATGGCGATAGAAAAACCAGCACGTTATCTAGGCAATGAAATCAATGCAGTATTCAAGGACAAGCAAGATACCCAGATTCGTTTTGCGATGTGCTTTCCAGATGTGTACGAAATAGGAATGTCACATTTGGGTATACAGATTTTGTATGATATGTTTAATCGCAGAGAAGATACATGGTGTGAGCGAGTGTACTCTCCGTGGATAGACCTTGATAAAATTATGAGAGAACAAGCAATTCCACTTTTTGCACTGGAATCACAAGACCCACTTAAGGACTTTGATTTTCTAGGAATTACATTGCAGTTTGAAATGTGTTACACCAATGTATTACAAGTACTTGACCTAGCACAGATTCCGATATTATCAAAAGAACGTACAGAAGATGATCCGATTGTAATGGGTGGTGGACCATGTGTGTATAATCCTGAGCCGATTGCTGATTTTTTTGATTTGTTTTATATCGGAGAGGGCGAAGTTGTTTATACACAGCTCTTAGATGCTTATAAAGAAAATAAAAGGCGACAGGGAAGTCGCAAGGAATTTTTAGAAAAGGCGGCAGAAATTGAGGGTATCTATGTACCTTGTTTTTATGATGTGCAATATAAGGAAGATGGTACCATTTGCAGTTTTGAGCCAAATAATGAACATGCAAAAGCAGTAATAAGAAAGCAATTAGTGGAAGAAATTTCAGACACATATTATCCCGAAAAACCGATTGTACCATTTATCAAGGTGACGCAAGACCGCGTAGTGCTAGAAATTCAAAGAGGGTGTATACGTGGCTGTCGTTTTTGCCAAGCAGGTATGTTATACCGTCCTACACGCGAGAGAAGTTTGGAAACATTGAAAGATTATGCCTGTAAAATGCTGGAAAGTACAGGACAAGAAGAAATTTCTTTGAGTTCGTTAAGTTCCAGTGATTATTCGAATTTGCAAGAGTTAATCTCATTTTTGATTGATGAGTTTAAGGAGAAAAATATTAATATATCGTTGCCATCTCTGCGTATTGATGCATTTTCTTTAGATGTTATGCGCAAGGTGCAAGATGTGAAAAAGAGTAGTTTAACCTTTGCACCAGAGGCAGGTTCACAACGTCTTAGAGATGTCATTAACAAAGGCTTGACAGAAGAGATTATTTTAGAGGGAGCAGGCAAAGCATTTGCAGGTGGTTGGACAAAAGTAAAACTGTATTTCATGCTTGGTTTGCCAACCGAAAATATAGAAGATATGCAAGGTATTGCTAGACTTGCGGACAAGATTGCCAGAAAATACTATGAGATACCCAAAGAAGAACGAAATGGAAAATGTCAGATTACGGCAAGTTCATCTTTTTTCATTCCAAAGCCATTTACGCCGTTTCAGTGGGCTCCTATGGAAACTAGAGAGTCCTATATTGAAAAAGCAGTGCTTGTAAATAATGCGTTTAAGGAACAATTAAATCGTAAAAGTTTGCGTTATAACTGGCATGAGGCAGATGTGACGGTTTTAGAGGGCGTATTTGCAAGAGGAGATAGACGAACAAGTAAGGCGATACATAAGGCATACCAATTAGGGTGTTTGTTTGATGCGTGGACAGAAACTTTTGACAATGACAAGTGGTTACAAGCGTTTGAGGAAACAAAAACAGATATTGCATTTTACAATCTACGAGAAAAAGAACTTGATGAAATTCTGCCTTGGGATTTTATCGATATTGGTGTGACGAAGCAGTTTTTAAAAAGAGAATGGGAACGTGCATTGCAAGCGCAGACAACGCCTAATTGTAGAATGAGCTGTTCTGGCTGTGGTATGCAAACATTTAATGGAGGTGCCTGTATTGAAAGTAAGAGTTAAATTTGGAAAAACGGGGCTTATGAAGTTTATTGGACATTTGGATATGGTGCGTTATTTTCAAAAAGCAATGCGCAGGGCAAATATTCCAGCAACTTTTACAAAGGGATATAGCCCACATATGGTTATGTCTTTTGCGCACCCTCTAGGTGTTGGACTAACCAGCGAGGCAGAGTATATTGACATAGAGCTTGAAGAGGCAATTACGAGTAAACAAGCGATTGCACAACTTACACAGGTAATGGCAGAGGGAGTTGATGTGTTTACTTTTGTGGAAATTGCACCAGAAAAGAAATTTTCTGCAATGACAATCGTAGCAGGGGCAGATTATCTTGTGCCAGTACAAGATTTAGAGGGGATTGCAATTACGGAGGATACAATAGCTGCATTTATGGCACAAGAAGAAATTCTTATCATGAAACAAACAAAACGAAGTGAAAAATTGGTAGATATTAAGCCGATGATTTATAAATTAGAGTACAAGACAGACGGCATATTTATGCAAGTAGCAACGGGGAGTAAAGAAAATTTAAAACCTAGCTTGGTGATAGAGGCTTTATTTGCATTTATAGGCGTAACACATGAAACGCATATTACGTATCATCGAAAAGAAATTTATGCAGATATAGAGGGTGATTTCATTGCACTAGATGCACTAGGAAGTGAAATTGTATGAAACGAAGAATTATATTAACAAAAAAGAATGCACATATCATGACGACGGTTATAGAAAATGATAAGATTGTCGAGATAAACTGTTGCAAGGAAGAGGATATAACGCCATACAGTGTGGGCAATATCTATGTTGGAAAGGTGAAAAATATCGTATCCAATATTGGTGCTGCTTTTATTGAGATACAAAAAGGCGTTATGTGTTATTACAAAATGGAAGAGATGCCTCTGCGCATTGGTGATGAATTGTTGGTACAGATTACACGTGAACCAGCAAAGGGTAAGGTGGCGAGCGTAAGCGCAAGTTGGTCACTACGAGGAAGATATATCGTACTTAGTGCAGGCGAGAGCAAGGTGGGTGTTTCTACGAAAATTGTAAAAGATAAACAACGTGATTTGCGAGAGTTTGCCTCAGCATATTTGGCAGAGGGATATGGAATTATTGTGCGTACCAATGCTATTTCTGCTACGCGAGAAGAAATAGAAGAAGAGTTAAAATTACTTATCATACAATATAAACAAATTATGGCTATTGCAGATAAAAGAACTTGTTATGCATGTATACACAGGGGACCTATGCAGTATTTGGCAGATTTGCAAAATGTAAGACGAGAGGGTTTGGAAGAAATTAAGGTAGAGGATACAAAACTCTACGAGGAAGTGTTGGCATATTTAAAAGTAGTTCAACCAGATATGGTTGGCTTATTGAAACGTTATGAAGATTCTTTGCTCACATTGCACAAGCTGTATAGCATTGATGTTGCAATAGAAGATGCTTTGAAAGAAAAGGTTTGGCTAAAATCAGGCGCATATTTGATGATTCAGCCAACGGAAGCCTGTACGGTGATTGATATAAACACAGGAAAAGCAATTCGCAGGAAAGATGAATCGTTAAATATTAATTTAGAGGCAGCTAAAGAAATAGCAAGGCAAATTCGTTTGCGTAATTTATCGGGTATTGTACTGGTAGATTTTATCAATTTATCGAAAGCAGAGGAGGTGCGTCAGTTACTAAAAGCATTTGAGCATTTTCTAAAGCAAGATCCGATTTCAACCACTTTAGTGGATATGACAAAGTTACAACTGGTTGAAATTACAAGGAAGAGGATACGCAAACCATTGGCAGAAAGTATTGCACTTTGAGTGGTTATGCTGTAAAGTTATAGTGATTAGATTAGGAAGAATGAAAGGACATGATAAGAAATGCGCAAAGTAGTAAAGTTCGGAGGGAGTTCATTAGCAAATGCACAACAGTTTGAGAAAGTGGCTCAAATTATAAAAATGGACAAGAGTCGTTGTTTTGTAGTACCATCAGCACCAGGAAAAAGACATTTGAAAGATACGAAAGTGACAGACTTGCTGTATGCGTGCTATAAAACAGCAGTTGCAGGAGAAGATATAACAGCAGAAATTGCAGAAATACGAGGACGATACGAAGAAATTATCACAGGGTTGAAAATGGACTTATCTCTTGATGATGAGTTTGCAATTCTAACAGAGAATTTTAAAAATAAAGCAGGGGAAGATTATGCAGCGTCACGTGGAGAATACCTAAATGGTATTATTTTGGCACATTATCTAGAAATGGAATTTGTAGATGCAGCAGAGGTGATTTTCTTTCATTCAGACGGAAGTTTGCACACGAAAAAGACGAATGAAATGTTGGCAAAAAGGTTAAAACGAATGGAACATGCAGTTATTCCAGGTTTTTACGGAAGTAATGATGCAGGTGATATTATTACATTTTCACGTGGTGGCTCGGATATTACAGGTTCGTTGGTGGCACAAGGACTCGGCGTTGATATGTATGAAAACTGGACAGATGTCTCGGGATTTTTAGCTGCTGATCCTCGTATTATAGCGAGTCCAATTCCAATAGAAACAATTACCTACAAGGAGCTTCGAGAGTTGGCTTATATGGGGGCGACGGTACTGCATGATGAGGCGATATTTCCTGTCAGAGAGGCTGGCATTCCGATTAATATTCGAAATACAAATGAACCAACGCAAGAGGGAACTTTGATTGTTGCAAATACATATAGAAAACCCAAATATGCGATAACGGGAATTGCTGGTAAAGAGGGCTTTGCCTCAATTACGATAGCCAAAGCGATGATGAATATGGAAGTTGGCTTTTGTCGAAAAGTTTTAGGCGTTTTTGAAAAAAACAATCTTTCGATTGAACATATGCCATCGGGAATTGACACCTTAACTATTTTTGTGCATCAAGAAGAGTTTGAAGAAGTACAAGAGAATATTATTGCAGAAATCAAAGAACTGGTGAATCCAGATACAATAGAAGTTGAAACAGATTTAGCGCTTGTTGCAGTCGTTGGACGTGGAATGAAGTCTACGAGAGGAACTGCAGCACGAATATTTTCAGCATTGGCACATGCGCATGTGAATGTGAAAATGATTGACCAAGGATCTTGTGAGTTGAATATTATTATAGGTGTAAGTAATGAAGATTTTCGGACTTCCATACAGGCAATATATGATATTTTTATTACAGTTCAATTATAAAAAACCCCGAAAAAACGCCATTTTTTAGGGGGGGGGGTAAATTTTTTGTAATGCAAAAATTATTTGTTTTTTGACATAGATTATGCTATAATTACATAACAAACTAAAAGGTTAGGTGAGTGCAAACGGCATTCGCCTTTTTCATGCGAGAGTGTTGAGGGTGCTATGAACATTGAGTCTAATAGAAACATACTGATTCTAACAACGGTCAGTGGTTTTTTGTGTAAATTTGAAATAGAGAATGTAAAAACCTTGCAACAACTAGGTTACGTGGTGCATTATGCCACGAATACTGAGGAGCCACATTATCATTTTGAGGAATCTGAATTGGAAGAACTTGGTGTACAAATGCACCATATTGATATTGCACGATCACCTTATATGATTCGGGCGAATGAAAGAGCTCGTAAACAACTGATTCAGATTGTCAAGGAATACAATATACAAGCTGTTCATGCACATACACCCGTAGGGGGGGTGCTTGCTAGGAAAGTAGCAAAGCACTTAAGAAAATTGAAAATTATTTATACAGCACATGGCTTTCATTTTTATAAGGGAGCACCTTTGATTAATAATACGTTTTATCGGTATGCTGAAAAATTTTACGCAAGATATACAGATATTGTAGTTGTTATCAATGAAGAAGATTACCAAAGTGCCAAGAAACTTCGCTTGAGAAAAGGAGGCACTGCACATAAAATTGAGGGTGTTGGATTAGATTTAGAGAAATTCAGCCCACTAACAAAAGAACAACGAGACAAACAACGTAAAAAGCTAGGTATTGGAGAAAATGACTTTTTTGCTATATCTGTTGGTGAATTGAATGAAAATAAAAATCAAGGAATTGTACTAGAGGCAATCGCTAAGAAAGCACAAGGTACTGCATTTGCAAAAAAATTGAAGTATGGCATTTGTGGTGATGGGTTTTTAAATGAACAGATACACACTGAAATTGAAAGACTGAAATTAAAAGATATCGTTCTTATGTTTGGATATCGTAAGAATGTTTCTGAAATACTTGGCTGTGCCGACCTTTTCATATTTCCCTCAAAAAGAGAGGGGCTGGGTATGGCAGCGTTGGAAGCATTAGTCTATGCAGGTACCAGTTTTAGCGTCTGATAATCGAGGAACAAGAGAGTACATGCAACATACCAAGAATGGTTATGTTTGCAACTGTAATGACATAGATGGATTTGTACAAGGCATTGATTATATTATGAATTTGACAGTGCGAGAACAAAAAGAGATGAAAAGCTATGCAAGAGAATCTATTAGACGCTTTGACAAAGGCATAACAAAACAAAAGATGCGAGAGATTTATTTGAAATTAGATAAGATGTTGTAGTTGTATACATGACGGAGGCGACATGCAAGAAATTAAAATTAGTGTTATCATGGGAGTTTTTAATCCCAAAGACGAAAAACAATTTTATAAAGCAGTCAACTCCATACTTGAACAAACTTTTTGTGATTTAGAGTTTATCATTTACAATGATGGCTCTGATGATATATATGAGGATCTTTTTGGAAGAATATGTAAACTAGATAATCGTATTGTTTATTTGAAATCAAAGTGTAATGCAGGATTGGCAAATGCATTGAATCAATGTATCGCTGTTGCAAAAGGAAACTATTTGGCAAGAATGGACGCTGATGATGTTGCGTTACCGAATCGATTAAAACGATTATATGATTTCCTAGAGGAGAATCAAGAATACCAATGGGTTGGCTCAAATGCAAAACTGATGAGCGAACAAGGTGTTTGGGGCAGTGAGGCAGTACCAGTAATACCTGTGAATACAGATTTCCTACGTTATTCACCCTATATACACCCTGCAGTTATGTTTCGAAAGTCTGTATTGAAAGCTGTGAAAGGCTACAATAAGGCGAGAGTGACGAAACGCTGTGAAGATTATGAATTGTTTATGCGCTTGCATTATAGAGGATATCAAGGGTATAATATACAAGAAGATTTATTACTATACAGTGAAGATGTTTACGCATATAAAAAGCGTAAATATAGATATTGCATACAGGAAATGTGTGTACGATATCTAGGTTTCAAGAAATTAGGCATTTTGAAAATGAAAACCATACCATACGTTATAAAGCCGTTACTTGTTGGATTAATGCCAGCAAAACTACGGTTCTATATAAAACAAAGGGCTGACCATTATGAGTAGTAACCTTAGCAAAACAGACAGATATAAACGACTCTTACAAGAGAATAAATTTCTGTATGAACCACTTGGAAAAATGAATATTTGTACCAATGATGATTTTCCAGACGTGCATTTATCTGTGCAAAAGACAGTCAGTTCTTATGTCTTAGCGCCTAGTTTAACAGGCTTTGTGCTTT
>JGI994J12354_10001774_pt1 | contig 21642 bp, 24 predicted proteins | sample IntmicLarv3ML3BL_FD_12354 | JGI IMG/M metagenome (IMG submission 12354) | reverse complement strand
GTTCAGGCGATAAAAATCGTAATGATTAAGAATTAGCCCTTTGCGCGCCGAATAATTTCGGTTAATCGTAAAAGATGGCGACTGAATGTCATCGATGATTTTCAAACCTTGCGCCAAACCTTTAACGAAAGTTGTTTTTCCAGCGCCAACATCGCCAACCAATTCAAAGACTTCTCCGCCCTGCAATTCAGCACCAATTTCAGCACCAAGCTTTTGCATTTCTTCGTCTGATAAAACTTTCATAACCTCTATTTTACTATGAAGTAAGCAAAAAGCTAGCATTTCAGCGTCTCGGGTGGTACAATATGTTTATGCTTTTGACAATTAAAAATATGCAAGGAGCGCCAGTAATGTCGCTTCAAACGGGACAACCGCTTGCTAAGCTTGGAGCGCCGATTATTAATCCAAATAATCTGAAAATCGTTGCCTTTTACGTTACTGGGCCGATGATTGGTTTTAGCCCTGCTGTATTGTTTAGCGAAGACATTCGTGAATTTGGCGAAATGGGTGCGATTGTGGATTCTTCAGATAATATTCTTTCGCCTGAAGGTATGGTTCGTCTCGGTGAAGTGATTTCCTACGGCTTTGTGCTTGACGGCGTACATGTTGTTGACGAGCAAAAACATCGTTTGGGTCGCGTTGAAAATTATGTTTTGAATCCTGATGATTTTATGATTCAGCAATTACACCTGAAGCCTACTTTACGGAAAAGTTTGAGCGTAGCGCATCTAACTGTTGGACGCAATCAAATTGTCGCGATCGATAATGATAAAATTACCGTCAAAACGCCGACTGTGCGCGAAAAATCTCCTCAGCAAGCAAAAGTGAAAACAACCGCCAACTCCGTACCTTTTGAGAATCCGTTTAGGAAACCAAAACCGCAATCAGCTGAAATCGAGACCGACTGAGTTATTTCGATAAGAAAACATAATCGCGAAAATCGCCACGACCGCCGAAGTTTTATTTGTCGTACGACTGTTAGTTATTCCTAATCGAGTCGTATATATATCAAAAACAGATGGTCTAATTTCTGGTTCTATTATTTCAGCAACATTTTCGATATCATAGTCATCACCAACAGGCAACTGAACAGTGAAAGGTTTCGCATCTTCATCAATGAACTTATTTCTATTTTTGCGACCACGAATAGATACTGTTTCGTTATGCATCATTTCAATGGCTTTTGTCGAAGTCGATTTGTCAGTAATTTCAATCTCTTGCACTTCTTCATCGATCTCAACTTCCTGCACAGACTCAAGTTCTAATGGATCTTCGTTGACTTCGAATTTTGATTCATAAATTTGCTCGATTGGCTGCGACGCAACTAAATCTTCTTCGAGAAATTCAGCTTGTTCGGAAAATGCTTCCTTATCAGAATTAGGAGAAAGCTCAACAAAATCCATTTCAATTTTTTCCTTTTCTTCAACCTCTTGGATTTTGCTAATCTTAATATCAAGAATTTGATTTTTTGGCGCAAGATCGGATGACGAATCGCGATTTATTATCAAAGTTTTGTCAATCGAAACCGTTGCATTCGTCAAAAATTCGGTGGTTTCATTATTCAACAAAGAAGTTGTCGCGCGCGCTTTGTTTTTCATAGTTGGGGTTGGAAGCGATTCTTGAATTGACGTCGACATATTCATTTTCTCCTCAGAAGCAAAAAAGCGGGCAACTCGTTTTTTGTCGAAAATCTCGTTTGGCGACTTTTTAGCAGGTTGCTCTTTCTCGGCAACAACTTTTCGTGGAGCAGATTTAGGCTTGTTTTTAAATTCGGCTTTAATTTCATTTTTGATTGCAGGAATTATCGATTCCTTGGATGGAACATCGTTAAGCGAATCTTTTTGAGAAACTTTGTGCACTCGAGATTTAGGTTTTGGTTTATTTTTTAATTCGTCAACGGAAATAATCTCAGATTTATCAGGTTTGACAGCAGGAGCAGGTTCTGGCGTTATTTTAAGTTTATCCTTGTTTTTTTGCTCATAAATTGCAGGTGATTCTTTTGTCTGCAAAGGAGTGGTTTTTTCGTCCTCTTTTTGTTCAATATTATTCGCTGTCGTTTTCGCTTTTTTATCAAGCGCAGAAATCGATGAATTTTTCTTGGCTTTTTCGGCAGATGCTTTCTTAATGGAAGTTTTCTTTTGCGTAGCATATTTAGATTCACTTCTAGGTTTAGGTTCTATTTCGGTTTTTTTGGATTCGGTTTTAGGTTTATCATCACGAACAATAGTAGCTTTCTCTTCCTTTTTCGAATCTTCGCGTGATTTTCGATTCGTTATCATCGTGCCCAACCCGTTGTTTTCTGTCGCAAAACTTTTTAGTTTGTTATTTGTTTTTTTGACAGACGATTTATCAGCAGATTCTTTGCCAGTAATGTTGTTTTTTGAAGTAGACTCCGATTTTAGTCTAGTTTTAGATTCAACTTTTGACAATACACCAGATTGAGTAGTGATTGCAGCTGACTTGACTTCTTGTTTCGATTTAGGCTGACGCGTATTTGGCGCAACGAATCCACCACCCGAATCAGAATCCTGAGCGGAGCTTAGTGGCACGGTATTTTTCTTTGTCTCGGTGTTTTTGCTGGTTTTATCCTCAACTGCCCTATTAAATGAATCGCGAATTGCCGACCCGCTGTCGCTGATTTGGAGATCTCGGTCTGAACCATAAGAATCTATCGTCACAGTCGGCTCTCCTGATGTTGATTGGTTGGGTCGTACTTTAGTCGGATCGTCTGAACCATACAGAAGAACGTCGTCTGGCGTAAGTATCTTTTCACCCGCATTAGTTGCCCGCTCGGTATTTTTCGCCTGCCTCGCACAGCTCTGAGAGTAAGGACAGCCACCATTGCAATTTCCAGTGCAAAATGCACCCATACCGAGTTTTGCATCATATCTCTTTTTTTCCTTGTCTTCAGCTTCAGAATTTCCAACATCGAAATTCGCCCAAACATCAGTAGACTGCGTTACTGGAGTGGGCGATTCTGCAACTGATAATTCAATTTTAGTCATCAGAAAAATGTTTCTGTGGCGATTTTGTTATCTGAAATTTCTGCGTTCGTCAGCGCATGCCACATACTGCCGACGAATTCTTCGCGACCGCAGATGAAGAAAAAAGTTTCTGAATCATAGTTTTTCTTTGACAGCATTTTTGTCACATTAATTCGCCCCAACTCATAGCCTGGCGGTAATTTCTTTTGTTGCGTAATGAAATGCTTAATGCAAAAATTTTTATGTTTTGCGGACAAGTCATCCAACTCTTTTACAAAAACAATGTCATCAATCGTACGATTACTAAACCACAATTCGATTCGGCGCTTTGGATCTCTCAACAGCGTATCGCGGATAATCGACATAATCGGCACGATGCCAACGCCACCAGCAATCATGACTGTTGGCGTATCAAATTCCGGATTAAGAAAGCCATATGGTTCGCTGACTAATATTTCATCACCAACTTTTAGTTCGTGCAGACGCGACGAATAAACACCGAGTTTTTTAATTGTAATTTGCAAGAATGGATCGCTCGAAATGGACGACAAACTATACGCTTTGCCAGACGGCACATTAAGGTCGGGAAACAAAATCGTTACGTATTGCCCAGCGATAAATTTCGGATGCGCACCAGTTTCAGAATCAATCAGCCTTAGCGACACAACATCGTCGGTCTCATTAATTCTTTCAATTATTTTGTGCATTTTCATATCAATGGATCACTACTTTCTCGACATATTTTTCCATAATCGTTGCGATTTCTTCGGATTCTTCGTCATTAAAAGGTTCGAGGCGATCGAATTGCGGATTGAGCGAACGACCAGGACGAAATCGCTGCAATGCATAACGTTTAGCGCCATTAATCAGCTGACCAATTTTTTCAAAGTCGTCAATTGTCATCAGTTGCTTGACGGCAGTTGTGCGAAATTCATAGTCCAGCCCGCAAGTCATAATCAATTTAATACTTTCTTCTAGCGCCGATGTATCAATCGGACGCGCGATGGTAGCGCTGTATTTCGCCATTGTTGCCTTAATGTCCATTGCAATGAAGTCAATACTCTTCTCCTTAACCATACGTTTTAGTACATCGGGTCGCGTGCCGTTGCTATCTAACTTAATTATATAACCCATTTTTTTAATCGTTGTGGCAAATTCGGGCAAATCATCGTGCATCGTTGGCTCGCCACCCGATATTACCACCGCATCAACCAGCCCGCATCGTCGTTCTAAAAAACTGAAGATATTTTCTAGCGGAATTTCTGGAATGAATCGCTCGGGCAAAACCAATTCTGGATTATGGCAGTAGCCGCAGCGCATATTACAGCCAATCGTAAACAGCGCTACAGCCGTATGACCCGGATAATCAACCAACGAAAGTTTTTGCAAACCGCCGATTTTCATATATTCCCCTCATTCTCCAAAATCTTAAGCTTATTTTGTCTTAGTTTTGGTTTTTGAATCAGAAGCACTCATCGCAACAGTTCTATAATGTTTACGCATATCAAACTCGGCTTGTTTGCTATCATTCCATTGCTTGATCGGACGTAAGAATCCGACGACACGCGAATAAATTTCGCATTCTTCGCCGCATTTTTTACAAGTTGGCTGCTCACCTTTCAAATAGCCGTCATTTTTACAAACACTGAAGCTTGGCGTAAATGAGAAGTAAGGCAAGCGATAATTTTCACAAATCTTTCTAACCAGTTTTTTAATCACGGTTGGATCATCAACACGCTCACCAAGGAAGAAATGAATTACTGTGCCGCCCGTATATTTAGTTTGTAAGTTATCCTGCAAATCAAGTAGTTCGAAAATATCGTCCGTAAAGTTGACTGGCAAATGCGTCGAGTTTGTATAAAACGGCACCGCGACATCTTTACCGCGACCATTGGCGAAAATCGGATCATCAAAATCACGCTGATCAGCATGCGCAAAGCGACGAGTAGTACCTTCGCCTGGTGTTGCCTCGAGATTATATTGGTGGCCGGTCTCAACCTGATAATCGACCAATTTGTCGCGCATGAAGTCCATGATTTCTTCGGCAACCACCTTGCCTTCTTCGGATCCAACGCTCACACCAAGCAGATCTTCTAACGCCTCATTCATACCAAGCAAGCCAATTGTTCCAAAGTGATTCGTCCAGTATGCACCCGTAGCTTTCTTAATATTACGCAAATAATATTTAGAATATGGATAAAGGTTGATTTCTGTAAATTGCTCAACAGCTTTGCGCTTAACTTCAAGGCTATCGCGTGCAATATCCATATAGTATGCGATTTTTTCCTTCAACTCCTCCTTATTCTTTGACTCCAGAGCCAAACGCGGCATGTTCAAAGTAACCACGCCGATTGAACCAGTCAGCGGATTCGCGCCGAACAAACCGCCGCCACGAACTTCGAGTTTGCGATTGTCGATACGAAGACGGCAACACATCGAGCGAGTGTCTTCGGGATCCATATCGCTGTTGATGAAGTTCGAGAAGTAAGGAATTCCATATTTTGCAGTAATCTCCCACAAATCATCAATAATCGGATTATCCCAGTCGAATTCTTTGGTAATATTGATGGTCGGAATCGGAAAAGTAAACACGCGACCCGACGCATCGCCTTCTGCCATAACTTCAAGGAAAGCGCGATTAAACATGTTCATTTCTTCCTGAAAATCGCCGTAGTTCTCGTCTTTCATTTCACCCGCGATCACCACAGGAGAACCCGCTAAGTGTCGTGGCACAGTGACGTCCAGTGTCACATTAGTAAACGGAGTTTGAAAACCAACCCGTGTTGGCACGCTCATGTTGAAAATAAATTCCTGTAAAGCTTGTTTGACTTGTTTTTGATCCAATTTATCGTAACGAATAAAAGGTGCTAAATAAGTATCGAAGTTCGAAAAGGCTTGTGCGCCAGCTGCTTCACCCTGCAAAGTATAAAAAAAGTTTACAACTTGACCAAGCGCGGTACGAAAATGCTTAGCGGGCTTTGATGAAACTTTGCCTTCCGCACCAGTAAAGCCTTCTTGTAATAAATCCGACAAATCCCAACCAACGCAATACGCCGACAACGAATCGAGATCATGAACGTGAATGTGACTGGTTTTATGTGCATCGCCGATTTCTTTGCTGTAAATTTTATTCAGCCAATAATTTTTCGTGACTTCGCTAGCGACATAATTGCGCAAACCTTGCAAAGAATAGCCCATATTAGAGTTTTCGCGAACTTGCCAATCCAATTTACCCAAATATTGATCCATCAAATCAATCTGCGCCACTTCGTGGATTTCACGGACTTTTTCGCGTTGCTCGCGATAAATAATGTATGCTTTGGCGGTTTTTTTGAATTTTGACGCCAGCAGAACTTGCTCGACAACGTCCTGAATCTGTTCAACTGTTGGTACTTTATCGGTAATAACATCGACTGCTTCAGCGAGAACTTTGGCAGTCAAACGCTCGGCTTGCTTTTCGTCAAATTCGCCCGTCGCAGCCCCAGCCTTGGTGATCGCCTCTGTGATTTTAATCTCATCGAACTTGACTTTTTGTCCGTTGCGCTTTTTAATATTTTTATACATACCAAACCCTCCTACCGCGTTGAATCGGTGTTTATTAATTTTTTTATACCCCCAAGAGACCAAAAGTTGTCGAGGATTGGTGTATCCAGCGCCAAACTTCTTGCTCGAGAAGAGCCCATTTCGAGCCCGTGCAGACAACAGGCAGTCCGACTTTATCGGCGAATCGCCAATTTCACGGTTGCGGCACAGTTCGGTTTTTCACCGCTTTCCCTGTCTATGCTAGGATCTGAACCCTAGTATCCTGTGGCACTAGATATAGTGCTTGTGTACTAGTATATTACCATATATATGCCGCGTCAAGTGTTTTTGCAATGTATTATTTACAATGAATCGTCACTGTTGATTGCAGATCTGATGTCATCATAAGAAAAACCTTGCCGCGCGAGATAAGCAATCAACTTTTGTTCGTCATCATACCTATTGTGCTTTTTCGCAATAAGGTTCCGCAACGACACAAGTTCGTCAAAATTTTCATCCTCAGACAGAACTTTTTCGATAGCTGTGTCGGAAATCCCTTTTTTCTTCAATTCTACTTTCATTTTGCGTATGGAAAAATTCCGCAAATTCGCTCGTGAACGAACAAAATTTTCGGCAAATTTACCATCATTCAAATAACCGCGTTCAAAAAGTCGTTCGATGACTTTTTCTAAGTTTTCTTTCGTCCATTGTTTTCGAAATGCGTAATCGCGAATTTCGCGCTCTGAGCGTTGTCGGCGGGAAATCAAATCAACCGCGCGAATGTAATTCTTACCAAAATCTGATTCTGATTTATAATCTACCAATTCCACATCGCTCAACTCTTGTCCAGTTTTCAACCCCGAATTCACAATTTGCAATTCGTCCAAACTAAATGAGAATTTACCATCAATAAAAACATTGTAGCGCCCTTCGGTTTTGACAGCAGGTGAAATTTTAGTGATTTTACTCACAATTCCAGCCTCGATGCTTCACGAAGAACGATTTCCGCGATAATATCACCTTGTCTAATCTTCTGACGCTTATTGGAAATATTGTGCAAAATCACTAAAATTTCACCTTTGTGGTTAGCCTGTACGACATCGCTGATAGCCAAAATTCCACTCTTCGTCATTCGCCAACAAATCTGACGAATTTCGATTTCGTAGCCTTGCGCAATATCACAATACAAACCCGTTCCAACAAACGCCAACCCATTCGGCTCTATTGTAATCTCATTATCAGAAATTTTCCAACCATAACCTTTGCCTTGATGATCTTTGCTATGTATGATGTCTGCCATTATTTCGTAACCACCAAAATCGACATTTTCTGGTCGAACTGGACTAGAGTTCACACTCTTATTAGTTAGTTTTATTGGCTTCACAAATTTCCTTTACTAACTATTTTCTGATTTATCGCATCTACGAACAATCTGTACGCTAAGCGATTTTCTTCTTCATAAACAATTTTCATACCAAGAATAGTATCGCATTTTAGACAACACAAGAATTGCGCATCCTCATCTACGCTGAAGCCAATCATTCGATCAAAATACACGCGGCGCAGATGACCAGGTCCGTCTTTTTGATAATTACACAAAAACATATCGCATTTACTGCAAGTCAATTTCAAGATGCGTGTGTGTCCGCCGCGACCTGCGCGAAAACCATCTTTCTTGATCTCGTAAGGCATCTAATCCTCTTTTTTCAACTTCTCACGAACTATTTTGTCGATTTCCGTCAAAACTTTGGGGTTTTCTTTGAGGTATTGCTTGGCAGCTTCGCGACCTTGACCAATCGTTTCGTCATTGTATTTATAAAAAGCACCTGATTTCACCAAGACATCGCTGCTCGCAGCCAAATCTAGTGTATCGCCAATGGTCGAAATACCTTCGTTATACATAATATCGAATTCAGCCTGACGAAACGGCGGAGCAATCTTGTTTTTTACAATTTTGACACGAACACGATTTCCAGCAATATTATCACCAGCTTTAATCTGACCAATGCGTCGAATATCAATGCGTTGTGATGCGTAGAATTTCAGCGCATTACCACCAGTTGTCGTTTCCGGGTTGCCAAACATAACGCCAATTTTCATACGAATTTGGTTAATGAAAACCACCGTTGCCTTTGATTTAGAGATAATCGAAGTCAGTTTGCGCATCGCTTGCGACATCAAGCGTGCCTGCAGACCCATCTGCGCATCACCCATGTCGCCATCAATTTCCGCCTGCGGAACAAGTGCAGCCACAGAGTCAAGAATGATCAAATCAACCGCATTCGATCGAACAAGAGTTTCAACAATTTCCAACGCTTGCTCGGCATTATCAGGCTGAGAAACCAGCAGATTTGTTGTATCAACGCCCAATCGTTTTGCATAAGCCGGATCGAGCGCGTGCTCTACATCAATGAATGCCGCTGTTCCGCCAGTTTTCTGAATTTCCGACACAGCATGAAGTGCCAAAGTAGTTTTACCAGAGCTTTCCGGACCGTAAATTTCGACTATGCGACCTTTCGGATAGCCGCCACCCAGCGCCAAGTCTAGCGACAACGATCCTGATTTTATCGTTTCGACATTAATTTTGTACGCATCGCCAAGTTTCATAATCGAACCATCACCAAATTGCTTGGTGATTTGATCAACTGCCAAACCCAACGCAGCGTTTTTACCCGCGCTGTCTTCGTTTTTTTCAGCCATTGTTTTGCTTGTTGTTTTTTTAGCCATAGGGAACCCTCCTTTTTTCGCAAGTTTTTAACTCGCAATGCTTGATATACATAATCATAATACAGGGTAAAATTTTATAAATCTAGTGTTTTCTTTGCAGGGTCAGACCCTGCAATACTGTTAGATCTATAATATCATTTTATTTTCACCTTTGCAGGGTCTGACCCTGCAAGAATTTTAGAAAAACCATTTGATCTTAGCTCTCACCAATTTCGCGCTTAAATTTATCATTTGCGCGCTTAATATCTTCATAATCGTCCACATAATCTAGATAATCTTTTTTAGATGAAAACATACCAAGAATAAAATCTGTCGCCACCCACTCGCGCGGTTCATATACAAAATCGCTGTAACTACTGCGATCCCAAACGCGATATCCCATCGGATTCAAATGAATATAGCGTGAAACATGCGCTAAACACTCGTTATCACTAATTAAAGTTGCTTTATAGCGCGATTCGAACAATGGACCGCGTCTCTTATACTTTTTATTAAAATACATTACATAGCTGACCGAAATGCTTTTCATAAGCTGCTCAATATCTTTTTGATTTTTCTGGAATAGCAGGAGATGGAAATGATTTGGCATCAAGCAGTACGTATGAAGCTGAACTTTATTGTGTAGATTATTATACGATCGACCGAATTTATCTGAAGATTTATTATATATTAGACTGCGCGCTAACAATTTTTCAAAATAATTGTAATCTTCGTCATCTAGAAAAATCTCCATCTTATTAAGACCGCGATTATAAACGTGATAGAAAGTATCCGTATCGTCTTCTCGAACAGTATTGCGATGAGGCATAACCTTATTGTAACATATTCAGGTTTTAGAAATATGCTTCACGGCTTTCAGTGTAATTTTTCGGCCGCGCGGGGTGCGTTCAATAAATCCTATCTGAAGTAAGTAAGGTTCGTAAAAGTCTTCGATGGTGGTTGCTTCGTCACCCGTTAATGCCGCAATTGTGGTCAATCCAACTGCACGATCACCATAATTTTCATGCATTGCCACTAACATTTGACGATCTGCCGGGTCGAGACCAAGCTCATCAATCTCCAGCATTTTTAACGCTGAATGAGTCATAGGCTCGTCAATAATACCGTCGCCATTAACATCGGCATAATCGCGCACGCGTTTCAGTAGGCGGTTAGCAATGCGCGGAGTTTGACGCGACCTTTCCGACAAAGTTTTGGCCGCCACCGTATCAATTTTGGAACTCAGAATTTTTGCACTGCGACCGATGATCCTTTCAATATCAGTCGGTGTGTAGAATTCTAAACGATACAGATGCCCAAAGCGATCGCGAAGTGGCGCGGCCAGACTTCCCGTTCGCGTGGTTGCACCAATCACGGTAAACTTCGGTAAATCCAAACGCACCGAGCGTGCCGCAGGACCTTTACCAATCACAATATCAAGCTTGAAATCTTCCATGGCTGCATAAAGAATTTCTTCAACTGCACGACTCAGTCGATGAATTTCGTCGATAAACAAAATATCGCCATCTTGCAAATTTGTCAAAATACTAGCTAAATCGCCCGCCCGTTCAATCGCTGGACCAGCAGTTACACGAAAACTAACGCCCATTTCATTAGCAATCACGCCAGCCATCGTTGTTTTGCCAAGTCCCGGCGGACCGTACAGCAAAACATGATCAATCGGCTCGCCACGTTTTTTTGCAGCTTCGATTGCCAGTTTGAGATTTTTCTTTAATCGTTCTTGTCCAACGTATTCTGAAAAATTCTGCGGGCGAAGAGAAATTTCTGCCTGCACTTCTTCGTCAGCTGAATCATCTGGTGCGGTTGGTTCGACTAGTCTTTGGATTGCCATACATCCATTATCTCACACAATATAGCTTTTGATGATTCTTCTGGATATTCAACATCGTAGAGAAAACTTTTGATGCCTAATTTGTTCGCCGCATCGACATTTTCTTGTTTATTATCAATAAAATAGGCTTTTTCGGCAGGTATGTCAGCTCGCTTTAACGTGATTTCGTAAATTTGCGGAAATGGTTTTTGCGTCTTTTCTACGCTAGAATCCACTGTTACCTTAAAATCATATCCGTCGGGCAGTAATTCTCGCTGTTTTATCTCGTCAAGCATCCCCGGATACATATTAGTAATAAGCCCAAAGTGAAAATCATTCTGTAATCCGTCTAGCAGAATTAAAATTGCTGGATTTCGTTGGAAACGAGAAACGAAACCATCCCGCAAAAATGAATAATTGGCAGGAATATTAAAAAGTCCCGTTCGATTTAGTTCATTAGCCAGCTTATCAACATCATAATCAATGTCAACGCGAGTTCTATGCGAGTCCCAGATTCTATCAAAAATAGGTCGCTTATCGCCGACAGCGCCGATTTCTTGGAGCATATCTTCCATCAACAAATTATTCTTTGAAAGGTCGTCTATTAAGACACCGCCAATATCAAAGAATACCCACTTTTTTGCTTGATCGATATTCGTTTCTGGCTTGTTTAAATTATTTTCGTTCATATGTTTATTATAGCACCTAACTCAGCCGTTCTGGCGGCTACTGTGCATAGTATAGCAAATCATAAGCACTTTGTCAAGTATCTTATAGAGTTATTTCTGTTTCAAGGCTAATTTCACTCGTTCGGCGGTGGTTTTATCGGTCGGAATGTCTTTCAAGGCAATCGTCGCATCAGCAAGTGTAAAGCCTAGCGCCATTAGCGCGTCGAGGGCTTCGTCGCCAGCAAAATTGGTCAGCGCGCCAGTCGCGTCATCACGCATCGGAATATATGTCGGAGCACCGACTTTGTCGCGCAAATCAACCGTGACGCGTTCGGCGGTTTTTTTGCCCACGCCAGTCGCACCCGCAATATACGCAATATCGCCGCTAGCAATCGCCGAACGCACCGTGTCTGCTTCGCCAAGTGACAAAATAGCTAAGGCAGCCTTTGGGCCGACGCCTTGAACCGTAATCAATAATTCGAATAATCGCTTGCCCGCCAATGTCGAAAAGCCAAACAATTCTTCGCTCTGTTCGCGAACGTGATGATAAGTATAATATCGCGCTTCGCTATCAGGTGTCGCACGATCGTAATCGCCGGCTGACACGGCCACTTCGTAACCAACACCACCAACGTCAACTACAACGCTACTGGCGAATTTTTCGATGACTTTGCCATAAACTAATGCTATCATACGAAACTATCTTAACACTTTTTTAACTTTAGAGCTAAACGCGCGTCATCAAATTATGCGTAATCGCCGCCGCCAGCGCATCAGCGCAGTCATCGGGTTTAGGAGTTTCCTTCAGCCCGAGATGAATCCGAACCATTTCCTGAACTTGTTTTTTATCAGCACGACCGTAGCCAGTCAAAGTCTGCTTAATTTGCAAAGGTGTATATTCCGCAATCGGCAATCCAGCGCGCGCGCCAACCAACATCGCAACGCCCCGCGCGTGCGACACACTGATTGCAGTCGTGATATTCTGCGCAAAAAACAATTTTTCAATCGACATTACGTCAGGTTTGGTAGCCTCTACAATTTCAGTTAGCGAATCAAAAATATCGAGAAGTCGCTGATCGAGCGGTGTATGCGCTGGTGTAGTTACAACGCCCGCGTCAATCATTTTGGTCGGCTTGCCTTTTATAAAATCAATAACGCCAAAGCCAAGAATGCCAGTTCCTGGATCAATGCCAATAATTCTCATACTTAACATAATAACATTGACTAAGTAAGCAACAAAGTTTTCTTGAGCAAGAAAAAGCTATTTGCACACAACATTGTTATAATTATGACTTTTTAATTGGCGGAAATTTAGAACGAAGACGTCGCAACGCACGCATCAACTCTGTGCGAAATTGGAAAAGAATCATCCCTGCCGTAATCGACACTACGCCAATGCCAGCTACAACGTAGGCCGTGCCGTTACCAGTCGGATCACCTGACTGAACCGCAAAAGCCGCTGAGTCGGTCGAAACAATCTTGCGGCAACGGTTCGTTTCGGGATTGCGCTCGTAACCTTCGGCGCAAGGTTTTAATCCATCTTCTTCAACAACAATTTTGCGACAACGATTAGTTAGTGGATTTCGCTCATAGCCTTCTTTACATGGCGTCAAGGTCGAACTTGTTTCGAACTTTCTGCAACGATTTGTCTCTGGATTGCGATACTGACCAGCTGGGCAAGGCGCCAAAACTTCTGGCTCGGGAATTTTACGACAACGACCAGTTTCAGGATTGCGTTCCTGCCCCGCTGGACAACTCGGGTAAGCCATCCAAACATTCGCCTCATTCGGAGTTAATTGATAAGTCTGTCGCCATTCACCATCAACCAACGACCACGACGTGTCTTTGGATAAATTCGAATAAAATGTTGAATCGATTTCCTTTTGACCATCAGATGAAAATAAATAAACAGTTCCTGTCGTAGTTTTTGTTAGAGCCAATGCGGTGTCCTTGATATTGATAACCAAGTAACTTTCTGGTGACAACGTGCCGTCTAAAACTTTGACATTGTTATTACGATTTGTCATCAACTGGCAATCTGCTACATCGATATCGAACGCAGTCGGATTGTAAATTTCGATAAATTGACTGTCAACATTAGCCGCAATTTCGGACAGTTCAAGACCGTCGCAATAATTTACTGGAGTCGGTGGAATGCAAGCTACGTTTGCGCCTTTAGTTGGACTGGTATAAACAGCAAAATCGTCAGCGCTATTTCCGCTGTCGATCAAATAGCCGTTCGCATCTGGCAGCTCGCAACGCTGGATGGAGTTGTTGGTCGTCATAGATAAAGCAGCACGCTCGCCTTTGGCGTTGGCGGCTTTGCCCCAACCGACTAAATCGATCTCCTTACCCGTTTCATCGACAATTCGCAAATATCCATCAGTAGCATTACCAACCGCAAACGGCAAAACCGCCCATTCAAAACCTTCTATTGATTGACTAATTGCCACTGAATTTGAAGACGAGTTGGAGTAGTTTCCTGGCTGGTAATTGTTATTTGCCGTCGCCGAAGCATACTGGATTCTCCAGCCGTCCAGCGTGAAATCAACTGGTGAATTATTATATATTTCAACAAAAGCGTTCGTCCTAGCCTCATCATTTGAGCAATTCGGACTTTCTTCTGGACAAATGCGCGCGGCAATTTCGCTAATAACTAACTGGCGCGAAAATATTGGCGCGGAATCGTCTGGCTCCTCTAAATTTTCTGCCTCTTCGCCATCTGAGACAATATCCAGCTCAACGCATTCTTCGTCGCTGGCTAGAATTTCGTCATTAAATTTGCATATTTCTGTATCCATCAAAGTATCGTTCGTTTCATCTGGCAAAGCCTGAACTGGTAGTGATACGCCAATTAAAAGTACGAGTACGATAAAGAAAAACCCAACCTTTTTCATAATAATAATTTTAGATCAGCAATAAAATTAATGCAATATTTACAACATAATTATAATCTGTTAAGATTAATATATGAATCCTGAGCACCAGCCCAACGTCGATGATAACCAGCCGGTAGCTTATGATGTCCAAGGACGACCGTTGTATTATAAACCAGAAACACAATCAGAAAGCAAAGAAAAAAACTTCGGGAAGAAAGAATATGCATGGTCGTCTGAGCTGCAAGCTAAACACGACGAATCTGTTAAACAATATCCCGAAATTAAGTTCTCGGAAAACGAATACGTCGTAATTGATATCCAGCGCACAATTTGGGGCTTGGCGTTGATTTGGATAGCCGTTATTGCAATATTCGTAGTTATTCTTTTATTTGCTACTATTATGGTGTCAATTGCTGAAAGCGACCCGTTCACTATGTTTATAATAGTAACCGCTTCTGGTATGGTGTGTTTGTTGGGCGGCGCAATTGGTCAATATGTGTTTCATCGAAATTTCTTCATTATTACCAACGAACGTGCATTTATGCGTATTCAAAATACACCGTTTTCACACCATAGCCAGAATATCGAGTTGGAACACGTTGAAGATTGCAGCTATTCTCAAAACGGACTTTTACAGGCTATCCTTAATTTTGGCACAATTCGGTTATCGACCGTCGGCGATGAGCAAACTTATCGTTTTACATTTGTGACACGCCCAGCCGAACAATTCAAGATTGTTAATCACGTAGTTCAAGTTGTTGACGAAGAAGGCACTGTTAAATACCGTCTGTAATATTATTTCTCTGGCGAAGATTTCGTGTAAGTTGTTTCGGCCTCCATATCAGCGGAGAGTTTGAAATTCTGGCATTCACCTTTTTCGTTGCAATCAGTTGGTGTGTAGCGGTAATTGCAGTCGCCATCAGTTGCCTTGTTATCTTCTGAATCAACATAAACACACTCATTACCGTTCAATGTTATATCATTCGGATCAGTAAATAGCGCTGGGTCAATGGCTGTTAAATTATCACGACTGATAGTTTCAGGATAATATTTATTCTGAGCATAGAACACCTCTGTTAGATTATAATACATTGCATTGATTGCTACTTTTCGAGATTGATCACGCGCAGCAGTTTCCAAGCTACTGCGTTGAACAGTAAAAAATATTGTTAGCGTAATTAACACTATAAATGCTATAAAAAGTTCAGCTATCGTAAAGCCAGCTTGTTTTCTCATATAATTATTCTATCACATCATTCACGGCGACCAAAGAGAAAATCAATCCACTGCTCAAAATTAGATTTTTCTACCACTGGCGTGGCTGTTGCAGTCGAAGGCGATGTGCTTTCGACACGCGGTAAAATAACCAGATGCTCACCCGATTGGGCTTTATTCAACAGTTTTCGCGCAGATAGTTCTAAGTATTCATCAGTCTGGTAATATGCTTGCTCAAGGCGCAAATTTTCATTTTGCAGTTGCATAATATCGGTGTCAAGGCGTGCTTGGCTAACTTGACGTTCTAAATCATAATTTTTTGCCAGCACATTAATAGTTGACCACGCCCAAGATAGCGCAACAAGTAGCGCGACAAACAGTACCGTGTTATTAAAATTTAAACGTTTTTTGATATCGCGTAACATATGCTTATTGTACCATATTTCGTGCTATAATAATGAGTAATGGGGGCGTAGCTCAGTGGTTAGAGCAGTCGGCTCATAACCGATTGGTCGCTGGTTCAAACCCAGCCGCCCCCACCATTCACAATAATTGAAGAAGTGCAACATATGATAATCTCCAAACGCGTTACAACTTGGTCCAGCTTTATTTGAAAAAGCTAGATTAGTTAAAATATTATTTTTGTTTAAGTAAGGAGATTTAATGAAAAAAGTTAAAATTAACAAGTTTGATTTGGTTGTGGCATTGTATATTTTTGGTACAATCACAGTCAATTTAATGGGTGCGAAAGTCATGCCGCTCGGCTCGGCGTTCGGTCTTACATTCAATATTAGTGTGGCAATTTTTTTGATGCCGCTACTCTACACGATTATTGATGTAGTAAGCGAAATTTACGGTCGCGAACGCGCCCGCAGCTTGGTTTCGTCAGGGCTTGTAACGATAGTTTTGTTAGTGTTGTTTATGATGCTAGCAACAAATTTGCCAGCGGCAGCACGGTTCACCGCAGAGCCAGCCTATCAAGAAATATTCGGTATTTCTATCAGATTCGGCATTGCATCAGTTATCGCTTTTGCCTGCGGAGAAATTCTTGACGTTATGGTTTATTCCAAAATTAAGAAAATCACCCACGGAAAAGCAATTTGGTTGCGCAACAACATCTCAAACTGTTTAGGCGAATTGGTTGATTCGGTAATCTTTATCGTAATTGCGTTTTACAGTTTTGGTCAAAGTTTCGGCGAAAACGCATTGTGGCTAATCGGTTTAGTCTTGCCGTATTGGATTGCAAAATGCGTTATGTCGTTTGCCTGTACGCCGTTGGTTTATGGAGGAATTGCTTACATGAGAAAAAGAAATAAAGTTAATACTGTTGATGCTTAATTTGAATTATGATACTATTACGTATAGACAGCAATTTAAAAACTACGAGGAAATAAACATGCAAGAAGAAAATATTGCGACGAATATTGATAATCAAACTAAATCAAAAAACGCCCCCCCCCCGAACACAATGAGAAAAAATGGAAAATAATATTAAATAGTGCGACAATAGGAACTTTTGTCCTAATAGCAATAACAGTATATTATTATTTAAAAACAGTGTTTACAGGCTTGGCATGTGCTTTTGGCACTGTTTTTATTACTGTTGCTACTTTTGGAAATAGAAGTGTCATTGAGCCATGTGACGAGAGGCTTGCGATTTTGGGAAACATTCTAGGAAACTTAATTATTATAAGTATAATCATGTTTATAGTAGCAACAGTCATAATTGCAATTTCTGGAAAGAAATTGGGGGATATATATCTGAATAGAAAGAAAAATAATATTTCAGAAGATGGATTCAAAATAAAAAAGTCTACATATATTTTATTGACCTTTCTCTTAGGACTACTCGGTATACAGCACTTCACTACCAAGAATGCAAAAAAGGGCGTATTAATTTTAACGCTTAGTGTAATGATTCCATTGCTATCTTCATTTGTATACTTATCGTTTATTCCTGTCATATCGCTTTCCATAGCTATAGCAATGAATCTTAGCGACATTATTATTGCTGCAATCAAGATTAAAGATGGAGCAAATCTAATTACCGTATAAACAAGTTTCGGTAAACAATAATGCACCTCGATTGAGGTGCATTACATTTAGAAATCGAAAGAATTATCGAATTTTCTTGATTGTCAAGAAGCCATTGCGTGGGTTCTCAACAACTTCGTAGCCTTCTGGCAATTCGCAAGGTGTGCCTTTGCCGCCTTCAGCCTTAGCAAAGAAATAAATTCGTTGCTCACGACCGCCGCGCAACACGACATCCTTAAAATGCAGATAGTATTCGACACCTTTACCGTTGGTATGTGTGTAAGTTGCCATAATTTCTTCTCCTCCTTATTCTTTACTTACACGACCAGATTACACTAAGGAAACACTACTGTCAACCCCTTATAATACAACCGCTTTATTCTGTAGCTCGATACTTAAACTTCAAAACAATTTTTAAGACAAGAACAAAAACTGCGCGAAGAATTACAGTAATTATAAGAAGCGCACAAATCATCACCGACACACCAGCTAAGTCCGAACTCCAGCGTACTGACGCATAACTGATATAGTAAGTATCTGGTGACGGCAATGGGCTAGTGGTAATTTCATATTCTGACACCCCGATTGAATCAGCCACGCATTTCGCCCAATTCTGTCCGCCGCGCGGATAACTTTGGCGACATTTAACCATCGCCGCCTGATAATCGCCGTTTTCTACATCGGGCTGTTTGTTTTCTTCAACTACTTTGTTGAAATCTTGATCGTAAAGCGTCTGCAGGGCCACTCGACCCGTTGTTGTATTCATATGACGAGCCACATAATTTTGCAATTCCCTAGCGGCATTTTGTACTTTAATTATGTTGCCAGTCTTATCCGCTTCGATGAGCGCTTCCCTTCTTTCCATCATACCAATATTATTTAGGCGAAGAAAAATTGCCGCCAACATAACAAAAACAACCAGCACCACGAGCAGTTGCCAAGTTTTTACATGTTTCAAGATTTTCAAAACTCGCCGATCAAAGCGAATTTTGTCGCCACGACCTGGATTGTCTTCGTAATTTCGCCTCCACCCCTTCATTCTGCTCATAATTATAACATCAACAAAGCAAGCAGCAAAACTTGTTCCTAAATCTTTCTGAAACAAAGAGCATTATGCCATATGATACAATGGTCGTATGAATATTTTTGTTTCTGGCATTGGCGGCGCTGGAATGGGGCCGCTAGCCGAAGTTGCTCACCAGATTGGTCATCACGTTGCTGGATCAGACAAACAAACATCGAGTTATATTGATTATCTAAAAAAGCACGGTATTTCTAATATTCACATTGGTCAGACAGTGGAAAATATTGCGCAGATTCACGCAGAAACGCCACTGGATTGGCTGGTTTATTCTTCGGCCGTAACGCTCGAAGATGCCAATGCGCCAGAATTGCAGTTTGCTCGCGATAATAATATTAAGATTAGCAAACGCGATGAACTGCTAAATTTTATTCTGGAAGAACAAGGATTGGATATGATTGCAATTGCTGGTACGCACGGCAAGACAACAACTGTTGCAATGACTGTGTTTCTGATGCAAGAACTCGGACAGCCGATTAGTTACCTATTGCCCGCAAAAACAAGTTTTGCCGATATGGGTAAATATAACCCAGACAGTCGCTGGTTTATTTATGAATGCGACGAATTTGATTACAATTTCTTAGCTTTTCGTCCTAAAATAAGTCTGATTTCTGGCGTAGCCTATGATCATCACGAGATTTTTCCAACGCGCGACAGCTACAAAGCAGCTTTCCGCGAATTTATCAACCAATCTGAACAAACTTTCTTATGGCAGAGTGACGCGGATTACCTTGAAATAACAATTAGCGACAAAATTGCACGACTTGATGATAATGACGAACATATCGACCAATTAAGTATCTCTGGTCATTACAATCGTATGGACGCGTGGCTGGTCGCGCAGACCGTTCACAAAATAACTGGTGAGCCAATTGATAAACTAAGTAAAATTTTGGCGAAATTTCCTGGTTTGGGACGACGAATGGAACAAATCGTGCCAAATCTGTACAGCGATTATGCTCACACGCCTGAGAAAATCATTGGTGCGATGAGCGCAGCGCGCGAAATTGCTGATGAATCAGGTCGCGATCTGGTAGTGATTTACGAACCACTAACCAACCAGAGGCAAACCTATATTCTGAACGAGTATAAAAATATTTTCAAAGGCGCCAGTCGGCTTTATTGGATACCAAGTTATCTAGCGCGCGAGCCAAAAGATCTGCGTATAATTCCACCTGTCGAATTGATCGAATATTTGGATGACGAAACCAAGCAGATTGCCGAGCCAGCTGATATGAATGGTGATTTAATAAAAAAAGTTACTGATCATCTGAATAATAATGCCATTATCGTGGCAATGACTGGCGGCGGCGGAAACAGTCTTGATTCCTGGTTACGACAGAATTTTTGCTAAATCAAAGCAATTTTAATTGTATATTTATGCTTTAGAATCCGCAAAGTAGTTATATTTCTATAACTTTGCGTCCAAATAGTATATAACCCTGCCCTCGGCAACAAACCGCTTTTCGTAATTTGTCATAATTTTGTACTCGTCTGGCAAATCACTGATGTGCAAGTCTCGCGTTAGTTGATCGATCTTCCAATTTTCATTGCTTAATTGCGTGACCGTCCAATCAAACAGTGGTAAATTATCTGTCTTAAAATGCAATATTCCGTTTTGCACCAAAATTTGTTTGTAAAGGTTTAAGTAGCGTGGTGCCGTCAAACGATGTTTTGCACCAGTGCTAGTCAATCGAGTTTGGTCTTCGTTGGCGTGCGGATCAGGAAAAGTTATCCAAATTTCGCTGGCTGAGTTTAGCGGAATTACGTCTGTGATGCGCGCAATATCGCTACGCACAAAGTAAATATTTTTTAGACCAAGTTTTTCCGCCTCACGGGCGCCCTGATACAAACGATCGCCTTTGATATCGACAGCAATAAAAGTTTTATCCTTGTGACGACGCGCTAATTCCACCGAAAAGAGTGCCGAGCCAGCACCAATTTCGACCACCAGCTCTGCGTTGCCTTGCAAGACCCGGTCTTGCAATTTCACCCATTCTTCCAGATGAAAACAAGTTTTATATTCATCAAAACACGCAAATTTATAAAGTTTGCGCCGCCGCGTGATCACGAAATCTTCGGGGTGACTGCGACCGTCTGATCGCACAACTTCAATTTCGCCATTGTCCTTTAATTTGATGATACGCGACGGCAGAACGTCATCGCATTCGCCACCGTCAACATACAAATCAACAGTGTCGCCAAAATACGCTTTCGCCTCAGAAATATTGTGCGCTGGTTCTTGACCAGGCGGATTGACCGATGGTGCACAAAGTGGTCCAGTTTTGGCTAATAATTTTCTTAGTTTTTCATTGTTTGGCACGCGAAAACAAATTGTTGGATCTGATTCGCGTGTGTCGGCCAACCAAATTTCCTTTAAGTTTTTTGCAGATAAAATCACTGATGTAGATGAGTCGGCACGCCAAATCGCAGCTAACCTTTTCTGAATTTCATCGCTAATTTCAATTAAACGCATTACAGTTTTCACGCTATCAACCAAGATAATAAATCCTCTTTTCTGATCACGTTCACGCAATTCGTATAACTTTTCCACTGCTGATTTATTCAAAGCCGACGCGAAAATCCCATAAATTGTATCTGAACGCATAACGACCAAACCGCCATTTGCCAAAGTTTCTACAACATCATCGTGCAACATTTATTCAATCGGCTCCGTCACGGCTGGACTGTCCGCAAAGCCCAAATTCTCGTCCGACATAAC
>JGI994J12354_10001773_pt1 | contig 21651 bp, 28 predicted proteins | sample IntmicLarv3ML3BL_FD_12354 | JGI IMG/M metagenome (IMG submission 12354) | reverse complement strand
GTTATCGTCATAATCTGCGCGACGCTGATTACAGCGGCGGCAGTCTCCGTCTCCGGTCTTATCGGCTGGGTTGGACTTGTTGTGCCGCACCTTATCCGCCGTCTTGTCGGCAGTAATTACCGCCACCTGCTCCCCGCGTCAATGCTTGGCGGAGCGCTATTTTTGCTGATTGTCGACAACGTATCGCGCAATCTTCTTCTGACCGAGATTCCGATTGGAATCCTAACGGCGGTAATCGGCGCACCATTTTTCATCTGGCTTATTACGCGCAGGAAGGATACGATATGAACATAAAAATCGAAAATCTGTCGTTTTCCTACGGCTCCCGTCAAGTGCTCAATAACGTCAGTTTTGAGCTTTCCGGCGGCGAAATGCTCTGCCTGCTCGGACCGAACGGAGTCGGAAAAAGCACTCTTTTCAACTGTATTTTAGGGCTTCTCTCCGCGCGTGAGGGCGCGATAACGATTGACGGAGCGCCGCTTTCGACGCTCGGCACGCGCGAGCTCGCGCGAAAAATCGCGTTCGTTCCGCAATCTCACGCCCCGACGTTCAATTACAGCGTTTTTGATATGGTACTAATGGGCACAACGTCGCATGTCGGCGGGATATCCACGCCTGACGCGGCGCATATGCAGATTGCCTCTGACACGTTGGAGCGCGTTGGAATTTCGCACCTGCGCGACCGCGGCTATATGCAAATTTCCGGTGGAGAGCGTCAGCTCACCTTAATTGCCCGCGCCTTAGCGCAGCAAGCCGGTGTCATCATAATGGACGAGCCCACGGCAAATCTCGATTACGGCAACCAGTTGCGCGTTTTAATGCGCATTAAGGAGCTTGTACGTGAAGGTATAACGGTCATACAGAGCACGCATAATCCCGAGCATGCGTTCCTGTTCGCCGACCGCGTAATCGCGCTTATAGACGGCAAAATCGCGGCGGACGGCGCACCGTCGGAATCCGTAACCGAGGAGCTTATTGAGGCTCTTTATAATGTAAAAGTGCGCCTCTCGCGCGATTCGGACGGTTCCGTGTCGTGCAGACCAATTTTGGTATAAACGGTCAGGCCTGACGTTTATAATAGATTAATTCATGCAGTCACACATTTGAAAGGAAAACAAAAATGAAAAAGTTAATTTCCCTGCTTCTCGCACTTGTTTTAGCTGTTTCACTGTTTGCGGGTTGCACCAAAACCCCCGCTCCCGTTGAAACACCGGAAATAAATGTTGAGAATACCGAAACCCCCGAAATCACAACGCCCGACGTTGAAATCCCCGCCGCCCCTGCCAGCTTCACGGATTCCGTGGGCCGCACGGTCGAGGTTCCTGCAAATATCACGAAAATCTCCCCCTCCGGCGCACTTGCGCAGATGTTTCTTATCGCAATCGCACCGGATTTACTTTGCACAGTTGCGTCTGATTACGGTGAATATGACGCTCAGTATATCCCCGCCGAGGTTCTTAACCTGCCGACGGTTGGTCAGTTCTACGGAAGTGATAACCTAAACTACGAGTCCATCGCCGCCCTCGGCACAGAGATTGTAATTGATGTCGGCGAGCCGAAAAACACGATTGTTGAGGATATGGACAGCATCACAACGAACCTTGCAATCCCTGCGGTTCATATCACCGCGACGCTGAATTCCGCGCCGGACGCGTTCCGCATGCTCGGCACGCTCTTAGATCGCGAGGCAAAGGGTGAAGAGCTCGCCCTGTATTGCGAGCGCATTCTCGGCAGCGTCACCGCGATGATGAACGACGTTCAGATGAAGCCCTCGGCGCTGTATCTGCTCGGCGATGCAGGGCTGAATGTTCTCGCGGCAACGTCCTTCCATTCTGAGGTCATTGACTATATGACGAACAATCTCGCCGTTGTCGACTCCCCCGCCTCGCGCGGCACGGGTAACGAGACGGATTTAGAGCAAATTTCCCTCTGGAATCCGGAGTTTATCCTCTTCGCATCGGACGTCAACGTCGCCGCGATTGAGGCTGACCCCACGTGGCAACAGCTCGATGCAATTAAGTACGGTATGTACTACGTCGTCCCCTCCGGCCCGTATAACTGGATGGGTACTCCTCCGGCAATCAACCGTTATCTCGGTATGATTTGGATGACGTATGTGCTCTATACGAACGACGATGTCACCTTCACAGCAGACGTTATTGAATACTACAAATTGTTCTACGGCTATGAACTCACAGAGGCTCAGGCGCTTGCATTTATCGGCAAATAAATACTCCTGAAAGGAAAGCTACACTAATGAAAATGATTACAGTCGCAGGTCCCCCCTCATCGGGAAAAACGTCCGTTATTCTGCGCCTTGCAGAGAGCTTAAAGCTCAACCTCGGCGTGGTAAAGTTCGACTGCTTAACGAGCTTTGATAAGGCTCGTTACGAGCAGGCAAAAATCCCCGTACAAGTCGGACTTTCGGGCAAGTTTTGCCCCGACCACTTCTTCGTCAACAATGTTGAGGACGGTGTCGCGTGGGGCTTGCGCCGTAATCTCGATGTACTAATCACGGAGAGCGCGGGCCTTTGCAACCGTTGCTCTCCGCACATCACGGGAATCACAAGCGTGTGCGTTGTGGACGCTCTTTCGGGTGTCCACACGCCGCGTAAAATCGGACCTATGCTCAAATTTGCGGATGTCGTCGTCGTCACAAAGGGCGACATCGTCTCTCAGGCAGAGCGCGAAGTTTTCGCGTGGAGCGTCCGTCAGGCAAACGGCACGGCACAGGTTCTGTCGGTCAACGGAATCACGGGGCAGGGCGCGTTCATGCTCGCCAAAAAGGTTATGGAGGCACGCGATATCGTCTCGCTGACGGACTCGCGCCTGCGCTTCACAACGCCGGCGGCGGCGTGCGCGTACTGCACGGGCGAGATACGAATTGGAGAAAACTATCAGATGGGCATGATGCGAAAGATGGAATACGACACATGATTGACTTTGAAAATATCATTGCAACGCAACCGCTTTCCGCGATTATTGCGGAGTATCCGGTTGTTCGCGATTTCTTCTTAAATTTGAACTTACCGCCTCTGGACGAGTCTAAGCAACTCGCCGAGGCTCTTTACGACGCGTCCGACGACTGGCTCTACGAGTTCGGTCTCACGCGTGAGCAAATCCCGCCGGAGCTCGCACTCTTCCTCGTCGCCATGACGGCAGAGGATGCGGAACGTGCAATCAGCTCGCTGACAATCGTCGGCGGCGTGAACAAACTCGGCGAGGCTGAGGAGGCAAAACTCCGCATCGTCCCCGGCACGGTCATCTCAATCGTCGGACCGACGGGCAGCGGAAAATCGCGGCTTTTAGCCGATATTGAGTGCCTCGCGCAGGGCGACACGCCGACACAGCGCCGCATTCTAATCGACGACAAAGCCGTTACAGAGGACGAGCGCTTCAACCTTGAGGGCAAGGTCGTCGCACAGCTCTCGCAAAATATGAACTTCGTCATGGACCTCACCGTCGCGGAGTTTCTTGAAATGCACGCGCGAAGCCGCGCCGTCCGAACCGACGGCGACGGAGCCGGCACAGACGACCTTATAAAGACGTGTTTTGACTGTGCAAACTCGCTCGCGGGCGAAAAATTCACGCTCGATACGAAGGTCACACAGCTCTCAGGCGGTCAGTCCCGCGCACTTATGATAGCCGACTGCGCCCATATCTCACAATCAGCAATCGTGCTGATTGACGAGATTGAAAATGCCGGCGTCGACCGGCGCGAGGCTATTGCGCTCCTCGCGCAGTCAGAGAAAATCGTGCTGATTTCGACGCACGACCCCCTGCTGGCACTCGGCGCGGACATGCGAATTGTCATCAAAAACGGCGGCATTTCGAAGATTCTCGAAACAACGCCGCAGGAAAAGCAGAGTCTCATCGAACTTGAAAAAATCGACCATCTGCTGTATAATACACGCAAAGAACTACGTGCAGGAGGGCAAATAAATGACTTGGGAACTTTATGACGCGCTAATCGACGGCATACCGCAGGACGCCATCGCCGACAAAATCATCTGCGGAACCTCGCATACAATCGTCCGTTGCGGCGACACAATCGGGCTATCCGCAACGCTGGAGGATACATGGCGACCGCAGATGATGCCCGACCGCCGCGCCGGAATGCCCCTGCGCGAGCTTGCGCGGTGCATAAAATCGTGGGAATTCACCGAGGCATCCATCGGGCTCGCCGCAATCAACGCGTGGTACAACGATAAGGAGCGCGTGCGCGAGCTCGGGCTGGAAATCGCGAACCGCTCACAGGTTGAGGACCGCAACTCCGACCCGTTTATCTCAATGCAGCGCGATATTAAGAATAAAACGGTCACCGTAATCGGGCATTTCCCATACATTGACCAGCTTTTCGCGCCCGTCTGCAATATGCGGATAATCGAGAAATTCCACCCTACGGACGGCGACTACCCCGACCACGCGGCGGATTATCTGCTCCCGGAGTCGGACTACGTGTTCATCTCAAGCTATACCGTCGCCGAAAAAACGCTCCCGCGCTATCTGGAGCTGTCCAAAAACGCCATCGTAACACTCGTCGGTCCGGCAACGCCTGTTGCGCCTGTCCTGCACAAATTCGGCGTTGCGAACATCGCGGGCTTTGTCATTCGCGACGCGGAAACTTGCGAGAATATGATTCTCACAAACTCCGGCAACACGCATAAGACGGGTCAAAAAGTAAATTTGAAATTAGGTGACTAAAATGCGCCACGTTTTTTTGACAGGCGAAATTCAGGTTGGGAAATCCACTGCAATCAGGCGGTTTTTATCCGACACAGATATTACGGTCGACGGCTTTTTGTCGAATATAATCTCCGTCGACCCCAAAAACCCTAGCCGTGGACGCGAGCTTCATCTTGCCCGTTTCGACTCGCAAAACGGCGAAACCGACAGCCAAATCGTCACAAGAATCGGCGAGTTCCGCGAGGGCTCGTTCCCGTCCATTGAGATTGACATCGACGCTTTCAATACCCACGGCGCAGAGCTTATTCGCTCCGCCGGAGCGCGCGAGCTCATAATAATGGACGAACTCGGCAGGTTTGAAGAGGGCGCAGATGAATTCAAAAACGCAGTTTTTGAGCGGCTCGACGGCGACATTCCGTGTATCGGGGTCGTAAAAGCCGCTGACACACCGTTTCTCGACCGTGTTCGCGCGCACCCGAATGTCAGAATGGTGACCGTAACCGTTGAAAATCGCGATACAATCCCCGCGCTTCTGCGCGAACATTTCAAACGATAAAAAAGAATCCCTCCACAAAAAGTGGAGGTTTTTTTTGTCAAGTGCTTTGAACAGCAGGCGTCTCAAGGGGTTGATGAGAGAACAAAACCCTACATATCCTGAAGTATTATCTTTTTTGATCTTTCATTTAAAGATTCTATATTCTGTTCATCATATAGTACGACAGTTATTTCATGTTCATAAGTTGCATCATCAATATGTTCATGATTATTAAAATCATTTCTATTTAATAATGCGCCAAGTGAAGCATATAAGTCCTTCGCTTCTTCAGGCTTTAAATATAAAACAATGTTCTTAATAGCTGTATCTGCGGTGATATCTAAAATTCTCATTGTTATACTCCTTTACTGATTACTTGGTACATTAATTGGGCTCAAGCCAATCCGTAGCAGAATTAAGTGGAGGAATTTTTTATTTCGTCAACGTCTCTTTAATTATTCTGCCCTTCCGCAAAAGCTCACGCAGGCCGTCCGCGTCACCCGCCGCAATCAGGCGGCAAAACTCTAAAAGATTGTCTGTGATTACAGAAATCTGCTCAGTTAAATAGTCGGAATTCAGCAGGAAAAGTTCAGTCCACATATCCTCATTCAGCTTCGCAACGCGCGTCATATCACCGAATGAACCCGCCGAAAAACCCTCGAATTGCAGTGCAATCGGGTTCTGCGCATACGCCGACGATACGACGTGCGCAAGCTGCGACGTAAAGGAAATCATCTCGTCGTGTGTCGCCGCGTCCGTCCGAGTTATGCGCCCGAATCCAATCCGCAGGAAAAACTCTTCCGCCAAAAGCAGAGCCGAATCCGGCGTATCAGCCTCCGGCGTTAAAATCATGCTCGCGCCGTCAAACAGCGTCGCGGACGAGCCGACAAATCCGGAAACCTCGCGCCCCGCCATCGGGTGTCCGCCGATGAATGTCACATCACGCGCCGCAAAAAGCTCACGCGCCGAATCAATTACGTACCGCTTCACGCCGCACAAGTCGATAACGATTGCACCGGGCTTCAGTTGCGGCACAACCTCACGCATAAACTCCACCGCCGCCACAGGATACAGCGCAATCAAGACAATATCCGCCGAGGCAAATTCCGCAATACCCGCAACATCAATCGCGCCCTCTGCAAGCGCGGACGAAACAGCCGCCTCATCGCGGTCAAATGCCGCAACGGTGTGGTTTGTTTTGAGTTTTATAGCTTTTGCAAACGATCCGCCGATAAGTCCAAGTCCTGCGATTGCAATTTTCATTGTGTTCCTCCGATTTTGGTTAGCGTGCCGCCCCTCCGCGTTTCAGCAGGCGCAAAATTGCGGCAAAGTCGTCGGGCATTTCCGTGTTTTCCGCGATTTTATTCGCACGTTCCGCGCCACATTTGCGGCATTTATGTATGATTTGATAACCCTTTTTCGTGTTGTAGATAATTTCAACAGGCTCCATCTCTCCGAGGCAATCGTTAGCGCGATCACCAATCACGTTGTCAACGTGCCGCGAATGGAGGCAAAACGGGCAGTGATTTCGATAACTCCCGTTCGTCAGCGGGCGGACATCGCGTCCGCAATTAACGCAGATAAATCCTGCGTTTTCAGTCTTTCGGCTCATACCGAACCTCCTCATATTTGAATTTCAAATATGAAAAGGCGGGGTTCTGTTTACTCTTGGCGTTAGCCTATCGGGCTTTGACAAGGTAGTGACTTAAAGCGTTTTCCTCTTTGCGGCACAGTGCTTTCGCCGCCCGCCGAGCGGAGTTTTGCTCCGCAAAACTCCGCTAAATACGCTTTTGAAATTCTCCGCCACGCTTTAGGCTGGCGAATACTTCTGCCTCCTGCTTCAAAGCGGCGTATTTCATCCGCTTATCCGAACTATTACCGGTTTTCAAAATTGTACCGGTCAATGTATGGCGGTTTTTGCCACCATCCGGCAGTATGTGTACACTTATATCACCGACTTTGGCGTCATCCCCCGTTAGTGTACGAGCTTTGTATACCTCAATTTAGTCATAAAAACTCCTTATTAAGTTGTCTCAGGCGGTGTTTCTAATTCGAGCGGTATCGGAGGCGGTTCCGTCTCCTGCAACCACGGTATATCGAGGCGCAGCCCGTCAGGAGTGTAGACGATGTACCGCCGCAAGCCGAAAAACAGCGCTACAGCAAGCACAACGAACGCAAGCACAACACCGATAACAAAGCGTATCAGTATCCGCCTAACGCGCCGATTTTTGTAAGTATTCGGAATATAACGCGGCATTAATTACACCTCCCGGTCAGCCTCTCCGTCAATTTTGCAAGCTCAAAAGCTTAGAGCGTGCAAAATCTATTTCAATTTACGCCTCGATTTTTTCGACGCGTTTTGTGTGCCGTCCGCCGTCAAACGGAGTCTCGAGAAATATCTTAACAATCTGCAACGCAAGCCCAGATCCGGTGACCCGCGCGCCGAGGCAAAGGACGTTCGCGTCGTTGTGGCGGCGTGTCATTTCGGCGGAGAAGCAGTCGCCGACGAGGGCGGCGCGCACGCCGCGAACCTTATTTGCCGCCATTGACATTCCAATGCCTGTCCCACAAACGAGGATTCCGCGCTCGCACTCCCCGTTTACTACTGCATTTGCAACACTTTTTGCGAAATCTGGATAATCGCATGACTCCTCTGAAAACGTGCCGAAGTCCTTATAGGCGAGCCCCATTTCATCAAGTTTAGCCCGAATTTCGCCGAGAAGATTATAGCCGCCGTGGTCACATCCTAATGCAATCATAGTCAAAATCCTCCAAATTCACAATTTTTTTACATTCTAAATAGAATCTCTTGTCATATGCCTCACCAATTGAGAAGCTTTTACGCGGCAAAACTCCGCGCTCGTCAATCATCGCAAAAAGCTCTGACCGATTCATCAGCGGAAGTCTGATACTCACATTTCCCGACGGCTCGCTGAGCGTCTCAAACGATGTCTCGCTGTGAATATAGTCAACATCACAACGGCACTCGTCGATGTAGTCCTGAATCGTTTCAATAATGTCGCCGAGCTTTTCGGGCTTTGCCTTAAACTTTACCGAGCGCCCCTGAAAACGGCACTCAATTTCGTCACTGCCGTCACCTTCAATGGCGGTTCGCAAGCCCGCAATCCAATCGTCAACACCCACGTCAAACACGACGCGGTTAATCGGGTGAAACACAATCGAATCATCAAAAACATTATTCAGCTCTGCGAGCATAAACCGCGCGGGGTGGTTCGCGCGAGCTTCCGGTGACAGCGTCTTTTTCGTATCATTCCACAGCAAACGCGCCGCCGCGATAGAGTGATTTCCGTCGCCGACGAGAACGCCGTCCGGCAAGTTGTTTAGTTGCGCCGCAACAGATGCGGCACGCGCTCCGTCAAGCAGATATCCGCGCACACGCCCGCTGTCGCCGAGCAATTCAAAATCGTACAGCACCTGCAAACCCTCGGTTGAAATCTGCTTGATAATCTGCTTTTCGGGGTCGTTAATCAACAGCATGACGTGCGACGTTTCAAGGGGGCTCGCCTCGCGAATCCGCGCCCTTGGCGGAAGCCGCGACGGCACAAGCCGCTCTGTTGAGCGGCACTTCCCGCAATAGCTGTCCAAGCCGACCGATTCGCCGATAAATGATTCTAAATCAAGCGCTCCGACGATTCCACGGCGCACAGCGCCGCCGCGAAGAGTGCGCTCTACAAGAACAAACGCATTCGGAAACGCCTTGAAAACGCCCTCTTGCAGGTATTTTGCGGCAGTCTTGCCAATCGCGTCCTCGCGTTCGCGCACGTCCGCGTCTCGCAAATAAACCTCAGGCAATGTCAGGCGCAATGTCGACGACGAATCGCCGACCGAAGCCTCTATCTCATTCCAATAAGCACGCTCTGCCGAGTACTGGTCGCATGCGATGACCGCCCATTTCTTATAGTCCTTATTTGCAGGTAACAATATCTCTGTAGGGTTGAATATCACGTAAAATTACACCTCGAAAGCTTTTTTTATTTCTTTAATATATCGCTCATCACTGCCGCAGCACGCCCCGACGAGCTTTACATCGAATTTTCTGTACGCCAGCAGCTGCTGAGCATAGTCCTCGGGCGATATCGCATAGCCGCCCTCAGAATCCGGCAGACCCGCGTTGAGCTTTAGAATCAGCGGGAGCGCAGTCGCCGCACGAAGTTCCGCCACGACATCCATCATATACTCCGGCGAGTACGAGCAGTTAATTCCGAGCGCCGCCACGCCGAGGCTCTCCGCCGTTTGCGCGAAATCCGTTGGCGAAACGCCGAGATATGTGCGACCCGACTTCTCAAACGACATCGTTACAATCACGTCAAGCGAAGTATTTTCACGCGCGGCACGGATTGCCGCCGCGCACTCCGCAAGGTCGCTCATCGTCTCAATCGCGATTAAGTCCGCGCCGAATTCCGCACCGAGCTTCATTTGCTCTGCAAATTGGGCATACGCCTCGTCCTGCGGGAAGTCACCGTTTGGCTCTAACATGACACCGATAGGTCCGATATCAAGCGCAACGAGAGCATTTCCCGCTCTGCGAGCCGCGTCAATGCCGCTTTTTATGATATCGCGCGGAGAATACCCGCTTCCGGCAAGCGCATGCGCGCTTGCGCCGAAGGTGTTTGCCATAACGATATCACTGCCCGCTTCGATGTAGAGTTTATGAACCTCTGTAACCTTATCGGGTGCTATGATATTCATTATATCACTGCGCGTTTTCGGCGGAAGTCCGCGTTTTTGCAGCATTGTGCCGCCCGCGCCGTCGAGGTATAATATGCGGTTGCCTTTGAGAAGGTCTGAGAATTTTGACATTTTTGCCGCCTCCCTCTATTGATAAATTCCCCGCCGGTAATCCGACGGGGAATTTTCGATTGATTTAGTCCGCGTAAACAGAAACCTGCTTGCGGTCGCGGCCCATCGGCTCAAAGCGAACCGTGCCGGATGTCAGGGCGAAGAGCGTATCGTCGCTTCCGCGGCCTACGTTCGTACCCGGATGGATTTTCGTGCCGCGCTGGCGGACGAGGATATTGCCGGCGAGGACGAACTGACCGTCCGCGCGCTTTGCGCCGAGGCGCTTAGATTTACTGTCACGACCATTCTTGGTCGATCCCATACCTTTTTTATGTGCCATTACTTACGCCTCCTTATACGCTGATCTTATTGATGCGAACGCGTGTGTAGGGCTGTCTGTGACCCTGCTTACGGCGATAACCCTTCTTGGGACGCATCTTATAAACGATAATCTTCTTTGCGCGGGCTGTCTTTTCAACAGTCGCGGTTACGGTTGCACCCGCCACAAGCGGAGTTCCAAACGTATTCGTGTCGCCGAGAATCGCAAGAACCTCATCAAATGTGACTGTTCCCTGCTCTTCAATGGGCAGCTTCTCGATGTACAGCGTGTCACCCTCGGCAACGCGGTACTGCTTTCCGCCCGTTACAATAATTGCTGTCAAACCTTTACACCTCAAATTAATAAGACTCGCTCTTATAGGAGGCGGACCCGAAAATCCACGCTTACAAACATACCTATTCAATGCGGCTTGTTATTTTAACATTTTCCGCGCGATAAGTCAAGGCTTTTTTCGAGATATTTCAAATTATTCTTACAAATTTTCTCTTGCATTTCGAGCCCTTACGTTATAGAATATATAGGGTATGAACTTATATATTTGGGGGTAACGTATGAACTTTAGAAAGATGAGTATTTCCGATATCGACGTTCGCGACAAGAAGGTGCTTTTGCGTTGCGATTTTAACATTCCGCTTGACCGTGAGACGCGCGCAATCACGGACGACGGGCGCATAATCTCTGCATTACCAACGATTCGTTATCTGCTTGACCAAGGCGCGGCGGTTATCGCTTGCTCGCACCTAGGTCGCCCGAAGGGTAAACGCAGCAGCGAATTTTCACTGCGTGTTGTCGGTGACCGACTTACTGAATTGCTTGGAAAACCTGTAAAAGTTGCGCTTGATGTCATCGGTGAGGACGCGCATCATCTCGCCGCCGATCTTCGCCCGGGTGAGATTATGCTTTTGGAAAACCTCCGCTTCCACGAGGAAGAGGAGGCGAACGACCCCGAATTTGCGCGGGAGCTTGCGAGCCTCGCTGATATTTTTGTTGAGGACGCTTTCGGCGCGGTTCACCGCGCGCACGCTTCTATCGAGGGTGTGTCGCATTTCCTGCCGAGCTACGCCGGATTTTTGCTCGAAAAGGAGCTTTTTCACATCGGCGGTGCGCTTATCAATCCGCGGAAGCCGTTTGTCGCCGTTCTCGGCGGGTCGAAGGTCTCTGATAAGCTCGGCGTTATTGAAAATCTGCTGGAGTGCGCCGATACGCTGATTATCGGCGGCGGGATGGCGTACACGTTTATTAAGGCGCGCGGCGGCGATATCGGTGATTCGCTCTGCGAGCCGGATAAGCTAGATTACGCGATGGAGGTCACGCGGAAAGCGCAGAAACTCGGTAAAAAGCTCGTGTTGCCCGTGGACTCGCTGATTGCCTCGGGTGTTGAGGATAAAAATCCACCGGAGGTCACGTTGAGCTATAACATTCCCGACGGAAAAATGGGGCTTGATATCGGCCCTAAGGCGGCGAATGAGTTTGTCTCTATCATCAAGGACGCCGGAACGGTAATCTGGAACGGGCCGATGGGTCTTTTTGAGAATCCGACGTACTCTAACGGTACGCGTATGGTCGCAATCGCGATGACTGACCCGAATATTGTGTCGATTATCGGCGGCGGCGACTCGGCGGCGGCGGTGCGCTCGTTCGGGCTTGAGGGGCGCGTTACGCACGTCTCAACCGGCGGCGGCGCAACGCTTGAGTTTTTAGAGGGTCGCGCTCTGCCGGGTATTGAGTGCCTACTCGACAAGAATTGACGGAGACTTAACATTATGAATCGTTTTATTATCGCAGGAAACTGGAAAATGAATATGCCGGCCGAGATTTACGACTTTGCCGCGCTTCCAAAAACGCCGGCTGAGGTTGAGGTTTTGCTCTGCCCCCCTGCCCCGTTTTTAGAACGCGTGGTGGCTTTGCGCCACATCCTCGGACTGCCGTTTGTTAACGTCGGCGCGCAGGATGTCTCTGCCGCGGATAGCGGCGCGTTCACGGGTGAGGTCTCGGGCGCGATGCTCGGCTCGCTCGGCGTGAAATACGCGATTGTCGGTCATAGCGAGCGGCGCGAGTGCCACAAGGAAACTGACGAGGTCGTCAATAAAAAGGCTCAGGCGGCTCTGCGTAACGCTATTAATCCGATAATCTGCGTGGGCGAGACACTCGCCGAGCGCGAGAGCGGTGCAACGGTCGCGCGCCTGACGGAGCAGGTCACGCGCGCGCTTGACGGGCTATCCGACGAGAATATTGCGAATATTGTTGTTGCATACGAGCCCGTTTGGGCGATTGGCACAGGTGTCGCCGCCTCGGCAGATGACGCGCAAAGCGGTTGTAAGTGCATTCGCGGCGTTGTCGCCGCAATGTACAGCGCTGAGATTGCGGCGAAGCTTCCGATTTTATACGGCGGCTCGATGAACTCAAAAAACGCGTCGGAGCTTCTGTCCTGTCCCGACATAAACGGCGGATTAATCGGCGGAGCCGCGCTTGACGCAACGGCGTTCTGCACGATTATCAATGCCGCTGTCGGAATTTATGAGACAGGTGGTAAATAATTGAAAACTCCAGTTTGTTTATTGATTTTGGACGGCTATGCGCTGACTGCGCCCTCGCCGTCCAACGCGATTTTCGTCGCGAACACGCCCGTCCTTGACGAGCTTTTCGCGACCTGCCCGAACACTACGCTTGAGGCGAGCGGAGGCGCTGTCGGGCTTCCCGACGGTCAAATCGGCAACAGCGAGGTCGGTCACACAAACATCGGCGCAGGTCGCGTCGTATATCAGGACCTGCCGCGCATTACGAAATCCATTGAGGACGGCGATTTCTTTGAAAATCCCGCTCTGCTCGGCGCGATTGAAAACTGCAAGGCGCACAATTCGGCTCTGCATATTATGGGGCTGATGTCCGACGGCGGCGTTCACTCGCACATGAATCACGCGTTCGCGCTTCTAAGGCTCGCGCGGGAGCACGGCATTGAGCGCATTTATCTGCACTGCTTCCTTGACGGTCGCGATGTTTCGCCGAAATCCGGGCTCGGCTACGTGCGCGAGGCGATGGCGCAATGCGAAAAATACGGCGCGACACTCGCGAGTATCAGCGGACGCTATTACGCGATGGACCGCGACAACAAACTTGACCGCGTCGCCAAGGCGATGGGGGCGCTTGTCGGCGGCGATTCGCGCGTCGAACTGATTGAAAACGCCGCGGACGCTGTTCAGCGCAGTTATGACAACGGTATTACGGACGAATTTATGTTACCCGTCGTCTGCGCCCGCAACACGGGCGTGCGCGAGCACGATTCTGTGATATTCTTCAATTTCCGTCCCGACCGCGCGCGCGAGCTAACGCGCGAATTTGTTGATTCTACGCTTCCGCACGTCCACTTTGTCTGCATGACGGAGTACGACTCAACGATGCCGAATGTGTCCGTTGCGTTTCCGCCTAAGGTGCTCGAAAACACGCTCGGCGAGTATTTGTCGGACTTTGGAATGGCTCAACTTCGCATTGCGGAGACGACAAAATATGCGCACGTCACGTTTTTCTTCAACGGCGGTGAGGAGACGGTTTTCCCCGGTGAGGACCGCGCACTAATACCCACTCCGGACGTTGCGACGTTTGACCTGATGCCGGAGATGAGCGCGTTTGGTATCACGCGTGAGGCTGTCGCGCGGATTAAAAGCGGCAAATACGACGTTATTATTCTGAATTTTGCAAATTGCGATATGGTCGCTCACACGGGCGACCTTGCGGCGACGATTCGGGCGGTGGAGACGGTTGACGAGTGCCTCGGCGAGACGCTTTCCGTCATTCGCGCCGTCGGAGGCGTTGCGCTTGTGACCGCTGACCACGGCAACGCCGAAAAAATGCTAGATGACGACGGTGTAACCCCGCACACGGCGCACACGACGAACCTTGTTCCATTTATTGTCTCGGGAACTGATATTCAGCTTCGCGACGGCGGTAAGCTATGCGATATCGCGCCGACGATTCTCGCGCTTCTCGGTGTTAAACAGCCCGCGGAAATGACGGGTGTCAGCCTGATTAAGTGAACTGAGCGATTTTATAAATCGCATACATATATAACTTTAGGAGGAACTAAAAAATGCGTAAGTATCTTGCAATTGAGGACGTTTTTGCGCGTGAAATTCTTGACTCGCGCGGGAATCCGACCGTTGAGGTTGAGGTCACGCTCGCCGACGGAACTGTCGGCCGCGCCGCTGTGCCGTCCGGCGCTTCCACAGGTAAGTTTGAGGCGGCGGAGCTTCGCGATGGAGACAAGGCTCGCTATCTCGGCAAGGGCGTTTTGACCGCAGTTGAGAATGTCAACGAGGCTATCGCAGGCGTTCTGATGGGCAGTAACGCCCTTGACCAGCGCGAGGTTGATATGCTGATGATTGACCTTGACGGCACGCCGAACAAGTCGCGCCTCGGCGCGAATGCGATTCTCGGCGCGTCGCTTGCCGTGGCGAAAGCTGCGGCGGAGTCGCTCGGTTTGCCGCTTTACCAGTACATCGGCGGCGTTGGCGCGCACACGTTGCCCGTTCCGATGTGCAACGTCCTAAACGGCGGCGCGCACGCGGATAACAGCGTCGATATTCAGGAGTTTATGATTATGCCCGTTTCGGCGACCTCGTTCCGTGAGGGTATCCGTATGACTGCCGAGGTTTTCCACAGCCTGAAGAAGCTTGTTCCGTCCTCCGGCGTTGGTGATGAGGGCGGTTACGCGCCTGACCTCGATAACGACGAGGACGCGCTGAAGGCTCTCGTTTCCGCGATTGAGGCGGCGGGTTATAAGCCCGGCGCGGACTTCCAAATCGCACTTGACCCCGCCGTTTCCGAGTGGTTTAACGAGGCGGACGGTATGTACCATCTGCCGAAGCGCGGTACGGTTATGTCCCCCGCTGAAATGGTTGCAATGTGGACGGATTTTGTCGATAAGTACCCGATAATCTCTATTGAGGACGGTATGGCTGAGGACGATTGGGCGGGCTGGAAGCTGATGACTGAGGCTCTCGGTGACCGTATTCAAATCGTCGGCGATGACCTGTTTGTCACGAACTCTGAGCGCCTTTCAAAGGGTATTGAGCTTGGCGTGGCGAACTCGATTTTGATTAAACTCAATCAAATCGGTACGCTGACTGAGACGCTTGACACGATTAAAATGGCAAATCGCGCGGGTTATACCGCTGTTATCTCTCATCGCTCCGGCGAGACAGAGGATACGACGATTGCCGATGTCGCCGTCGCCGTCAACGCCGGTCAAATCAAGACCGGGGCACCGAGCCGCACTGACCGCGTTGCGAAGTATAATCAATTGCTCCGCATTGAGGAGGGGCTTGACGCGGCGGCGTATTATCCGGGGAATGACGCGTTTTTTAATCTGAAATAAGTAAGTTGCAAGAGAGGAAGTAAATAAATGACATCGCAAGAAATTATCGCCCGCCTGAAAGCGGGCAACGAGGCGTTTGTGCGCTCTAAAACTAACGCCTCTGACACGTCCGCCGAACGGCGTGAGGAGCTTGTCCGCGGGCAGAGCCCGTTCGTTACAATCATCACCTGCTCTGACTCGCGCGTTGTGCCTGAGCACATTTTCTCCGCGGGGCTCGGCGAGCTTTTCATAATCCGCACCGCGGGTAACGTCGTATCGGATTTCGAGTCCGGCTCTGCCGAGTACGGCGCCGAGCACTTGCACACCGGCGCAATCGTCATCCTCGGTCACACGCATTGCGGAGCCGTCGGCGCCGCGCGTGAAAATATGAATCACCACAACGCCGCTATCGGCAATCCGCGCGGGCTGAACGCCATTGTCTCAGAGATTGCGCACGCCATCGTCGGCACGCGCTCTGCCGGTGAGGCTGTGCGCGCAAACGTCAACAACAGTGTAAACCGCCTGCTTGAAAACCGCGTCATTCTTGAGCTTATTGACGACGGTAAAGTCGAAATTCTAAAAGCCGTCTACGATATGGACAGCGGGAAGGTAGAGTTCTTTCAATGAGTGATTTTTTTCCCGCCCTCGGCACTGTCGCCGGACAAGTTGCAACACTGTTTATAATGATGGCAGTCGGATACTGCCTTAAAAAGCTCAAAAAAATCACGGTTGAGATGCAGAAGCAAATTATGTTTATCCTGCTTTACATCGTATCTCCGTGTCTGATTGTCAACGCAATGCAAATCGAGCGCAGTATGGATGCCGCAAAATCAATGCTAATCACCGCCGGCGGCTGTGTGCTGTATTTTGTAGTCGCCGTTCTGCTAAACGGTCTGTTTTTCAAAAAGCGCGAGCCAGACACGCGCGATGTGCTCCGTTTTTCAACGATTTATCCGAACTGTGCGTTTATGGGTTTCCCGCTTATTCGCGCCGTTCTCGGCGATGAGTCGATGGTCTATGCCTCTGTGTTCCTAATCATTTTCCAGTTGATTCACTGGACGCACGGAGTCGTCCTTATGGGCGGTCGCAAAGCCGCCTCGCTAAAGGCTGTGCTTGTGAACCCCGGCACATTCGGCTTTGTTTTCGGTATTTTGCTGTTCGCGCTGAACATTAAAATGCCGTGGCCGATTGGCAACGCGTGCCGTATGGTCTCCGAAATTAACACGCCGCTTGCGATGTTCGTTGTCGGCGCGCAGATGGCGGACGCGGATATTCTGCGCCTGTTCAAAATGAAGAATCTCTACGCCGCGGGCGCGCTGAAGCTTATCGTTTTTCCCGCAATTGCGGCGGCGCTTCTATACCCGCTGAACCTCTCCCCGATTGTCTATTGCACCGTTGTAATCCTCGCCGCGACGCCCTCTGCGGGTGTTACCGCGATGTTCGCTCAACAGTTTGAGCGTGACGAGGTCACGGGCGCAAGCGCCGTGTCGCTTACAACGCTTTTGTCGATTATAACGCTTCCCGTTTTTGCCGCAGTGGTGAAGATGATAAGTGGGATTTGATTATGATTATATACAGATTTACAACTGAACAAGACGCTGAAATCCTTGCAAGTGCAAGGATTTCGCTCTTGAACGAGGATTCGGGCATCGCCCGCGATGCGCTTGACACGCTTTTTGTGAGCACTCGCGACTATATGCGACAGAGCCTGCAAAACGGGAGTTTTTTCGCTTTTGCGGCTTTTGAGGGCGACGAGCTAATCGCCACTGCGGGTGCAACTTTGTACGAGGTTTTGCCCGGCATCAAGCTTCCGAACGGTAAGATCGCGTACATTCAGAATGTCTATGTCGCGCCGGAGCACCGCCGTGTCGGGGTCGGGCGCGAGCTTATAAGGCTCTGCGTTGATGAGTCGCAGGCGCGCGGATATACGCGTATTACACTCTCTGCGACCGAGAGCGGAGCCGAGCTTTTCAAAACGTGCGGGTTCGCGCCCGCGCCGCATGTCGGACTTTTTGAGATGGAGTTTTTGGGAGGACTATAGAATTGGAAATGTGCTGTTTGTTTTCAAAGGACAAAAAGTATCAAATTGTTTGGGATATTGCTGAGTTAAAGAAAGACATGTCCAATATGAATTTTGAAATTGTATACAAAAATGTGCTCCGTTTATCTGAACAGGATGGCGGTATCTGCACTAATCCCGAATATGCGATGGAAACAAATCTCGAAAACCCGTGCATTATAATTAAGCTAAATGAGGATATCGAAGTATTCTTAGACGGTAACCACAGGTTATACAAGGCGCGAAAATTAAACGTAGAAAACATTCCTTGTTATGTGCTTCCGACAGAGTATCATAAAAGATTTATTGTTAATTTTGATTCGGATATATACGAAACTATATCAGCAGAATATAGTGCTTAAATATTTTAGTCCCACACAAAGGAGCCGCAAATGATAATTGATTTCCACACACATGCGTTCCCCGACGCGCTCGCCGCGCGGGCAATCGGCGGGCTTGTTGCAAGTATGGTGAACCCTATCTCGCCCTTTGCGCCCGCTACCGACGGCACGCATGCCGGGCTCATCGCCAGCATGGATCGTTGCGGCATTGATAAATCCGTCCTTCTGCCGGTCATCACGAAGCAGAGCCAAACTACAACACTTAACGAATGGGCGGCGGAGCGCGCCGGCGACCGAATAGTCTCATTCGGCGGGGTTTTCGCACACACGGATGATTACAAGCGCGATATTGATTTTGTCGTATCGCTTGGGCTTCGCGGGTTAAAATTCCACTGCGAATATCAAAAATTCACCGTCGATGAGCCGAAAATGCTAAAAATCTATGACTACGCACTCTCTCGCGGTTTGATTTTAGTGTTCCACGCGGGGTATGACCCCGGATTTCCGCCGCCGTATCGCTCATCTGCGAAGCAGTTTCGCAATATCGTCGACGCTATGCGCGGCGGCGTTATTGTTGCGGCGCACCTCGGCGGGCACGAGGAGTGGGACGCGACTGAGCAGTACCTCGTTGGCACGGATATTTACCTCGACACTTCGACCGGTTTTGAGTATTACCCGCACGACCAATTCGTGCGCATTGTCCGCAATCACGGAGCCGATAAAATCCTGTTTGCAACCGATTCGCCGTGGAGCTCGGCAGAGTACGAGCTTCGCGCGCTCAACGCGCTCCCCCTTTCCGATGAGGAAAAGGCGTTAATTCTCGGCGGGAATGCGGTTCGCTTATTGGGGCTTTAGAGTTTATAAAAACGCACATAAAAAGACCGGAGATACCAATCTCCGGTCTTTTAGTTTTCTTCTGCGTCGAGCTCCGCGAGGAGCTTTTTGTCCTCTTTACTGCTTAAATCGAGCTTTGCGTACATGTCCGGCCGACGCTCGCGCGTGCGCTTGATGGACATTTTGCGCCGCCATTTGCGGATATTTTCGTGATGTCCGGACAGCAGAATTTCCGGCACGGAGCGCCCCTGCCACGTCTCCGGGCGCGTGTACTGCGGGTATTCCAGCAGTCCCGCCCAGTGCGATTCGTCCGTGAAGCACTCCTCATCCGGCAGGACGCCGGGCACGAGCCGCAAAACGGCGTCCGATATCGCAATCGCGGGAATCTCGCCGCCTGTGAGCACAAAATCGCCGAGCGATAGCTCCTCGTCCACGTATTCGTCGATAAATCGCTCGTCCACGCCCTCATAATGCCCGCAGGCGATTATGAGCCGGTCGTAATTGTCGCGCAGGCGAATCGCGTCCTCCTGCTTGAACACTTTTCCGACCGGTGAGCAATAGATTGTCCGGATGCGCTCCCCCGGTTCCGCCGTCTCAAGCACTGCGCGATGGCAATCGTACAGCGGCTGAGCCGTCATCATAGCTCCGCGGCCGCCGCCGTAGGGGTAATCGTCGACCTGCCGCTGTCTGTTCAGCGTGTAATCGCGGATTTGGTGCGTCTGCACGCTTATGAATCCGCGCTCCTGCGCGCGGCCGATTACGGACTCGCACGCCATCGCTTTTACCGTCTCAGGGAACAGCGTTAAAATGTCAATTCGGTACATTTACAGCCCCTCCATCATATGGAAGCGCACAAATCCGCCCTCAACATTAATCTCGCGCACGAACTGCGGCACAGCGGGAATCATAATCTCGCGCTCGCCCTTTATGACGTAAACGCCGTTTGAGGGCAACGTCAGAAATTCGCGGATTGTGCCGATTGTCTCGCCCGTTGCGTCGTCAATCGCATCGAGTCCGATTAGGTCGACGATGAAAACCTCGCCATCGTCCATCTCTGCGTCCTCGCGCGCGAATTTTACGATTTTGCCGCGCAGAGCATGCGCCGCCTCAACCGTGTCAAGTCCGCGAAGCGTTGCAAGCACGTGATTTTTGTGGGGGCTCGCGTTGATAATTTCATATTCAGTTCCGTCGATAAACAGGCGCGAAAAAGAGCATAAAAACTCAGGCGTGTCGGTCCACGGCTCAATTTTGACCGCACCGCGCACGCCGTGAGTGTTTACAATTTTTCCGCCATCAATAAACTCGCCCGACATCCTAATCTACGATGTCGACGGAGACGCGCTCACCGCGGCGCTGTGCCGCGGCACGCACCAGCGTGCGAATCTCCTTGGCGATTCTGCCGCCGCGGCCGATGACCTTGCCCATATCGCTCTGCGCGACGCGCAGTTCGAGCAACGTCTCCGGATTGCCATCGCGACCAATAACGCCCTCTCGCACGGTCACAGAGACATCGTCCGGATTGTCAACGAGCGCCTTGGCGATGTACTCTAAAAGCTCTTTCATTACTGAGCAGCTTTCTTCAGAAGCGCCTTAACAGTCTCGGTCGGCTGTGCGCCGTTCTTAATCCAATAATCTGCGCGATCCATCTTGATGTTAATCTCAGCGGGGTCGGTCAGCGGATTGTACGTGCCAATCTCCTCAATGAAGCGGCCGTCACGCGGGAAGTGCGAATCCGCAACGACAACACGGTAGAACGGGGCCTTTTTGGCGCCCATACGGCGCAAGCGAATTTTAACCATTAGTATTTTCCTCCAAAATTTTTATCGTTTATATATCAGACACGCATTTGCGTGGGTGATTACTCGTTACTGCGCGAGGCTTTCTTTATCCGAACAGCCCGCCGCGCTTGCCGTGTTTACCCTTTCCCCCGCCGAGGAATCCGGGGATATTGCCTTTTGAAATCTGTTTTGTCATCTGCTTCATCGCCTCAAACTGCTTCAGCAGGCGGTTTACATCGACGACCTGCGTGCCGCTTCCGGCGGCAATGCGTTTCTTGCGGCTTGAGTTTAGCACATCGGGGTCGTCGCGCTCACGCTGGGTCATTGATAGTATAATTGCCTCGGTTTTCGCAATCTGGCGCTCGTCAAACGACGCGCCCGCAAGAGCTTTCGAGTCCATTCCCGGAATCATTCCCGCAATATCGGACAGACTTCCCATATTCTTGACCTGCGAGAGCTGGTCGTAATAGTCCTGCAAGGTGAAGCGATTTTTCATAAGACGGTCGGCGAGCTCCGCCGCCTTTTTCTCGTCAAACGATTGCTCAGCCTTCTCAATAAGCGTCAGCACGTCGCCCATTCCGAGGATTCGAGACGCCATACGGTCGGGGTGAAAAACCTCAATCTGGTCGAGCTTTTCGCCCGTGCCGGCAAACTTAATCGGCTTTCCCGTGACCGCCATAACCGACAAAGCCGCACCGCCGCGCGCGTCACCGTCAAGCTTTGTGACCATAACTCCGTCGATTCCAAGCGCCTCGTCAAACGCGCTTGCTGCATTGACCGCGTCCTGACCCGTCATCGCGTCGACGACAAGCAGAATCTCAGTCGGGTCGACCGCCGCTTTGACCGCCTTTAGCTCGTCCATCAGAGCCTCGTCGATGTGCAACCGTCCCGCCGTGTCGAGGAAAACCATATCGTTGCCGTGCTTCGT
>JGI994J12354_10001772_pt1 | contig 21654 bp, 21 predicted proteins | sample IntmicLarv3ML3BL_FD_12354 | JGI IMG/M metagenome (IMG submission 12354) | reverse complement strand
GAAGTGTAGCGACGCAGGAATGTGTGCAGGAGGCCCATCGCTGCCTTGGCGATTGACAAACAGAGTGCTGTCAGAGCCTAGTCAAGGGGATGATTCATGTTACAAAGGCTTAATGTAGATCTTAGCTTTTTTTTGCTTCCTCGGCTTGCCGAGGAGTGATGATGCCTATTTTGGATTGACTGCCATATTCCCAGAAGTGTAGCGACGCAGGAATGTATGCAGGAGGCCCATCGCTGCCTTGGCGATTGACGAACAGAGTGCGGTCAGAGCCTAGTCAAAGGGATGATTCATGTTACAAAGGCTTAATGTAGATCTTAGCCTTTTTCGCTTCCTCGGCTTGCCGGGGAGTGATGATGCCTATTTTCTTCATGGTATCCAAGACAAGCTCTTGTCTTTGTTTGGCAAGTTCCCAGTTTTCATGGGGGGAGTAGGCAGAGGGGGCGGGGAGGATGCCGACGAGGAGGGCGGATTCGGCGAGGGTCAGGATGGCGGGGTCTTTGTCGAAGTAAGTTTGGCTGGCTTCTTGGATGCCGTAGGCACCGGAGCCGAAGTAGATGGTGTTGAGGTAGAGGGTGAATATTTCTTCTTTGTTGTAGGTATGCTCAAGCTGGAGAGCGAGGACTATTTCTTCGGCTTTGCGGCTCCAGTGTTGCTCTTGAGTGAGGAAGATATTTTTTGCGAATTGCTGGGTAATAGTGGAGGCACCTTCTTCGATGCCACCTTTTTGGATGTTGACGAGGCCGGCTCGGATGATGCCTTCCCAATCGATGCCGATGTGGTCGTAGAAGCGGCGGTCTTCCATGACGATGACTGCCTGCTGGAAGGCCGGGGCAATATCCTCAAGGGAAGTGAGCTCTTTCTTTTTGATGTGGTAGGCGACGGCTTCTTCGAGGTTGAATGAACGGTGAAGTTTTTCAAGCCATTCATTTGACCAGGGGCTGTAGGTACTTTGGGCGAGATGGGGCAGAGAAGATGTTTTGTCGCTATTTTTGGAGCCCGGAAGCCCGAAGTAGAAGAGCCCGAGTAATAATATCAAGGTGATGATGATAAAGCGTTTCATAAAATTCCTCTTTCTTATGAATTAATTGGTGAGTGCTAATGAGTTAGCCACGGAGGACTCCGAGGCTGAAATTTTTAGTTTTAAATTGAATGGAGAAGAATCTATGTTTCTCTTTCTATTTTACTTGAAAAAAAAAAACTGGCAAATTAAATAAAAATTATTTGATTATTTATGCAATTAATTGTATAATAAAACGAAATGGTAATGAAATGGAGAGCGATGAGAAATGACAAACATTAAAAAAATTGTACTGGCTTATTCGGGGGGCTTGGATACTTCGGTGATTATTCCTTGGCTGAAGGAGAATTATCCGGGGGCGGAAGTAATTGCTTATTGCGCTGACGTGGGGCAGGGGGATGAGCTGAATATTGTGGAAGAAAAAGCGCTGAAATCCGGTGCAAGTAAAGTATATATTGATGATTTGAAAGAGTCTTTTATTACGGATTATGTATGGCCGGTGGTAAAAGCCGGGGCAGTGTATGAGGGGAAATATCTGTTGGGGACTTCATTTGCCCGGCCGATTATTGCCAAAGGTATGGTGGCGGTGGCTGAAAAAGAGGGAGCCGATGCAATTGCCCACGGTGCGACCGGTAAGGGCAATGATCAGGTGCGGTTTGAGCTGACTGTGAAGGCGCTGGCACCTCATTTGTCGATTATTGCACCTTGGCGACTGTGGGATATTCGGTCTCGTGAGGATGCGATTGATTATGCGGAAAAACATAATATCCCGGTGCCGGTGACGAAGGCGCGCCCTTATAGTATGGATCGGAATATTTGGCATTTGAGCCACGAAGGGGCAGATCTTGAAGATCCAAAGAATGAGCCGAAAGATGATGTACTTGTGATTTGTAATTCCCCGGAAAACGCGCCGGATGAGGCTGAGTATGTGACGGTTGAATTTGAAAAGGGGATTCCTGTAGGGGTAAATGGTAAAAAAATGGCGACGGCTCTGGAGCTTTTGGAGACTTTAAATCAAATTGGCGCTAAGCATGGGGTCGGTGTGGCGGATATCGTAGAAAATCGCTTGGTGGGCATGAAATCCAGAGGGGTTTATGAAAATCCCGGCGGAGCGATTATTTATTATGCCCATCGAGAGCTGGAGTATCTTTGCTTAGACCGAGCGACTTCCCACATGAAAGAGCAGCTGGGGGTTCGTTATAGCGAGCTTGTGTATGATGGGATGTGGTTTTCGCCATTGAAAGCTGCTTTGGACGCTTTTGTGGATGAGACTCAAAAGACTGTGACCGGTACGGTAAAAATGAAGCTTTATAAAGGAAATATCATGAGCGCCGGCAGCGAGTCGCCTTATTCCCTTTATCATGAAGGCTTTGTGACTTTTGGGCGAGATGAAGTCTACAATCAAAAAGATGCGGAAGGATTTATCAATCTTTTTGGGTTGCCATTGAAAATCCAGGCACTTTTAAAACAGAAGGGATAACAAGATGACGACGAAATTGTGGGGCGGTCGATTTCAAAAGCAGACTGCGGTGGAAGTGGAGAAATTCAATAATTCGATTGAATTTGATCAGCGGCTTTATGCAGAGGATATTGAAGGATCGATTGCTCATGCCCGAATGCTTGGCGAGCAGGGAATTATCGAAAAGTCCGAGGCGGAGCAGATTATTGACGGATTGGTTCGGGTGAAAGAAATCATTGAAGCCGGGGAGTTTGACTTTAAAATTGAGTATGAAGATATCCACATGAATATTGAAAAAGTCTTGACTGATTTGATTGGCTCAGTGGCAGGGAAACTGCATACTGCCCGGAGTCGAAACGATCAGGTGAGCCTAGATACTCATTTGCATTTGCGAAAAGAAATTGATGCAATTGCCGGGCTACTGCTGAATTTTCAAGAGGCGATTTTGGAAATTGCAGAGCGGGAAAAAGAGGTGATTTTCCCCGGTTATACCCATTTGCAGCGGGCTCAGCCGATCCGCTTTTCTCATCATTTGTTGGCCTATTTCTTTATGATTGAAAGGGATATAGAGCGGCTTTTGGATTGCCGTAAGCGAACGGATATGATGCCCCTGGGGGCGGGAGCGATGGCCGGTACGACCTTTCCGATTGATCGGGAGCAGGTAATGATGGAGCTGGGCTTTCAAAGAATGTATGAAAATTCGTTGGATGCGGTGAGTGATCGGGATTATATTATTGAATTTTTGTCTTTTGCTTCGATTTTGATGATGCATCTCAGTCGGCTTAGTGAGGAGATTATCCTCTGGAGTTCGTCGGAGTTTGGTTTTATTGAGTTGGATGATGCTTATTCGACCGGTTCGAGTATTATGCCTCAGAAAAAGAATCCGGATGTGGCAGAGTTAGTGCGGGGCAAGACCGGTCGGGTCTATGGAAATTTACTGGCTCTTTTGACCACTATGAAAGGACTTCCTTTGGCTTATAACAAGGATATGCAGGAAGATAAAGAGGGGTTATTTGATACGATTGATACAATCAAGTTTTCCCTGACGGTATACCCGGAAATGCTGAGGACGATGAAGGTTTTCGGAGAAAAGACGCTGGCGACGTTATCTCACGACTTTTCTAATGCTACGGATTTGGCAGACTATCTGGTGCGCCTGGGAATTCCATTTCGAGAGGCGCATCATATCACCGGAACGGCGGTTCATTATGCGATCCAGCGGCAAAAGGTACTGCTTGAGCTTAGTGATGAGGAGTTGCGGAGATTTCGCCGCTGTTGACGCCGAAGTGCCGGGAAGTGATTTCGATTGAGAAATGTGTGGATAATCGAAACTCTCGGGGGGGGACAGGAAAAATTGCAGTAGAAAATGAATTAAAACTAGCAAAAGAATCTTTTCATAAATTAAAAGAATATCTGAATAATTATTAATTATTGAAGGAAAAGTTTTAACTTAGTTAGAACTTTTCTTTTTCTTTTTGAAGGAAAGTAGATTAAAAGAGAGAATTACAAAAGGTGGATAGGTTTAAATTTATGAATTGAATAGGTGGGGTAAGATGGCTTGGTGGGCGCAGATTAATCACCTGATTGCGACAATTGGCATCTGGGAACTTTTGGATATTATTTTGGTGGCATTTGTAATTTATCAATTATATCGAATGATTCGAGATACGAGGGCTTTGGCGCTCTCAAAAGGAATCATTGTGTTGTTGCTGGCGACGCTGATGAGTCGGTGGCTTGATTTACATGTGATTTATTGGCTTCTTCAGACGACAATCGGTGTGGTTTTGGTGGCTTTGCCGGTAGTCTTTCAGCCGGAATTGCGCCGAGCTCTTGAAAAATTGGGTCGAGTGCCTTTGATTGCCGGCGGCGATGGGGTGCGGAAGGAAGAGACTCAGAAGATGATTCGGGAGCTTTCCAAGGCGGCGAGTACTTTGTCGAAAAATAGTATTGGCGCGCTTATGGTGATTGAGCAGGGAACCGGGTTGGGCGATTACATTGAGACAGGTATTGAGATTAACGGAAAAGTCAGTAGTGCACTTTTGATTAATATTTTTATCCCCAATACACCGCTTCATGATGGAGCAGTAATTATTCGGGGCGACCGAATTATGTCGGCCGGAAGTCTTTTGCCGCTGTCGGAAGATGACCGAATTAGTAAAGACTTAGGCACTCGGCATCGCGCCGGCATTGGTATGAGTGAGCAGTCTGATGCGGTGGTCTTGATTGTTTCTGAGGAGACAGGGACGATTTCGATTTCTCGTGGGGGCGTTTTGAATCGGATGTCGAATGTCCAAGAAATGACGAATGAACTGGAAAAATATCTGATTTTGCCTCAAGAAAAATTGCTTCATCAAGCAAAACGCTTCTTTTCTCAGAGAGGAGGCGATTCGGATGGCGCTGAATAATAGCTGGCTTCCCAAAGTTTTGGCTCTGGTGGCGGCGATTGTCCTTTGGATTTTTGTGATGAATGAGCAAAATCCACTGGCAGAGCGGGTGGTTTCGTTGCCGATAGCAGTTGAAAGTTTGGATTCGGATCAGCAGATTGTGATGAATTCGATTCCCAATGTGCAGGTCAAGATTCGGGCGCCTCGACTTCAATTGGCAGAGTTTAGCGATAATGATTTAAAAGCGATGGTTGATGTCAACGGGCAAGTAGCGGGAACTCACATGATTCCGATTCAAATTACGACACCTCGGGGCATTGAAATTGTTGAGATGTCATCGTCGTCGTTAGAAATTATTTTGGACGATCTCATCACTCGACAAGTGCCGGTTCGAGTACAGGTGGAGGGAACTTTGCATGCAGATTTCCAGATACAGGAAATTCAGGCATCTCCTGTATCGGTGACAATTACGGGTCCGGCATCGGAGCAGGAATTTGCTAAGGAGGTACTGGCTTCTATTAGTGTGAATGGTGCGGTAGATTCTATTTCTGCTGAGGCAGTACCGACTCTGGCCGGTGGCGGGGAGCTTTCTTCTCATTGGAGAATTTCGCCGTCTAAGGTGGCAGTTTCGGCAACGATTATGAAAAAAGAGAGCAGGGACGTGGCAGTAGAGCTTCAGACTTCCGGTAGTCTGCCGGAGGGGCTTCGGATTGCAGATATCCGAATTGAGCCTGCTGAAGTGAATTTGCGGGGGAGTTCGACATCTCTCAGCCGTATTGATAAAGTGAGGACTGAGCCAATTAATTTGAATGAAATTCGGACAAATGGCGAATGGGTAAAGGGGTTGGAATTGCCGGCAGAAGTGGTCGGCGAGCCGCAAAAAGTCAAGATTGTGATTCAGATAGAGTCGGTAAGAGCAGGGAATTAGAGGCTTGAAATTGAGATGAAAAGAGTAATAGTGTGCTGAAAATAACGAATGTTTCGATATCTTTGGAAGAAGATCAGCAGTGGCCGGAGATTGTGTATTCTAAGACCGGGCTGAAAGAATCCGGGGTAAAGGAAATTAAGATACTGCATCGGGCGGTGGATGCTCGGAAAAAAGATAAAATACTTTTCAATTACACACTGGGTGTGATGGGGAGCGGCTCTGATGAAGAGCTGCAACAATCGTTGAAACCACGGATTGCTTCGAGCATTATTAAAGTTGACGAGCCGGAGTCGGAGCTTGTGCTTGGCGAAAAGGCTTTGCTGCATCAGCCGGTGGTGGTCGGTATGGGGCCGGCCGGGATTTTCGGGGCTCTTTATTTGGCTCGCCGAGGTTATTGCCCGATTATTTTGGAGCGAGGTAAAAAAGTCGAGGAGCGAAGTGAGGATGTAGCGGGATTTTGGCAAGGGTTGAAGCCATTTAACAGTCAGTCCAATGTGCAGTTTGGTGAAGGTGGTGCCGGAACTTTTTCCGATGGGAAGTTGACCGCTCGAAATAAAGACTCGCGAACCGGTTCTATTTTGCGGGATTTGGTTGACGCCGGAGCGCCGGAAGAGATTTTGTATCAATCTAAGCCCCATATTGGTACAGATATTTTACGAGAAGTGCTGGTGAATCTTCGGCAAACATTGCTTGATTTGGGAGCGGAGATTTACTTTGAAGAGCGGCTTACGGATTTGAAAATCCGGGATGGGAATTTGGCTCAAATCAGGACTTCGACCGGTCGGGAACTCCCGGCAGAGGCACTTATTTTAGCGATTGGTCATAGTGCCAGAGATACTTATGAAATGCTTTTTCGGCGAAAAATTCTCTTGGAGCCCAAGGCATTTGCGGTGGGCTTGCGGATTGAACATCCCCAGGAGTGGCTGAATCAGGCACAGTATGGTAATTTTGCAAATCATCCTTCTTTGGGAGCGGCAGACTATATGCTTTCTCATCAGAGCCAAAATGGTCGCGGGGTGTATACTTTTTGTATGTGTCCCGGCGGCGAAGTGGTCGCTTCAACCAGCGAGGAAGGTCATGTGGTCGTTAATGGAATGAGTTTTTTTGCTCGGTCGTCGGGGATTGCCAATAGCGCGGTGGTGGCCTCGGTGATGCCGGAGGATTGGAATAAAGAGGTCTTAGGCGGCATTGAATTTCAAAGGAAATGGGAGCGGCAGGCATTTGAACTGGGAGGCCGGGATTATTCGGCACCGATTCAATCGGTGGGCGAGTTTTTAGGAATTTCAAAGGAAGCTTTTTTGTGTGCGCCGACCTATCGTCCACAGGTTAGGGAGGCGGATTTGCGGGAAGCTTTGCCAAGTGAAGTGACTATCAGCCTTCAAGAGGGGCTTCGGAGTTTTGGCAGAAAAATCAAAGGATTTGACCACGCCGGAGCAGTGCTGACCGGGGTAGAGACTCGAACTTCAGCGCCGGTACGGATTTTGCGGGATTTAAGTGGCGAAAGCGTTTCCTGTCGGGGGCTTTATCCGACCGGCGAGGGTGCCGGCTATGCGGGAGGAATTGTCAGTGCTGCAATTGATGGGGTGCGGCAGGCAGAGCGAATCATGCAGAAATATCGGCCTATAAAGTAATTTGAGAAGAAAGTAGTGAGTGTAAGTGTCAAGATTGTTTGGAACCGATGGAATTCGAGGCATTGCAAATACGGAGATTACGGCAGAGCTGGCTTATCAGTTGGGGCGAGCGGCGACCTTTTATTTCGGTAAAGCGACGAAAAGGCCTCAAATTATTATCGGTAGGGATACCCGGCTTTCCGGGATGATGCTGGAGAGTGCGATGGCTGCGGGGATTTGCTCCGCCGGCGGGGATGCGCTGATTTTAGGCGTGGCACCGACTCCGGCGATTGCTTATCTGACTCAATCGTTGAAGGCTCAAGCGGGGGTTGTGATTTCCGCTTCTCATAATCCCTATCCGGATAATGGAATCAAATTTTTCTCGGCGGAGGGCTATAAATTGCCTGATGCGGTGGAAGATGAATTGGAAGAAATTTTGAAAAATGGTGTGGGAAATCTTCCGAATCCGGTAGGTGGCGAGGTTGGAGCGATTATCCCGATTCAGGAGAAAATAGCAGACTACTGTGAGTATTTGATTGGGTCAACTTCGGTTTCTTTAGAGGGTCTAAAAGTAGTCGTGGACTGCGCAAATGGTGCGGCTTTTGAAGTTGCGCCAAAGGTTTATCAGGCTTTGGGAGCTGAAGTGGTAGCGATGTATACTGCGCCGAATGGGGTAAATATCAATGAAAATTGCGGTTCTACCCATATGGAAGCCTTGCGGCGCGAAGTGATAGCGCAAAATGCTGATATCGGTATTGCTCATGATGGAGATGCGGATCGTTGCCTTGGGGTGACTGAAACCGGCGAGATGATTGATGGCGACCGAATTATGCTGATTTGCGGGCTTTTGCTGAAAGCTCAAAGTCGATTGGTAAAAGATACTGTGGTGGCTACGGTGATGAGCAATATCGGCTTTCATCAGGCGGCGAAAGAGCAGGGGCTGAATTTGGAGATTACCGGAGTAGGTGACCGCTATGTGTTGGAGCGAATGACAGAAAAAGGTCTTTCCTTAGGGGGCGAACAGTCCGGGCATATTATTTTTGGCGATTTATCAACTACCGGCGACGGAGTGTTGAGCGGTGTGCAGCTTTTGAGTGCTTTGAAAAATTCCGGCAAGAAAATGTCTGAGCTGAGTAGCGTGATGACGGAATTTCCGCAACTTTTGGTTAATATAAAGGTTAAGAGCAAGGTCGGTTGGGAAGAAGATGCTCGGATTGCTCAGGCGATTCAAAATGCTGAGGCGGAATTGGGCGATCGAGGGCGGATTTTGGTGCGTCCTTCCGGTACGGAGCCTTTGCTTCGAGTGATGGCAGAAGGGCCAACAATGGAGATTCTGGAGCGATTAACTCAGGAGATTGCCGAGGCGGTGAAGTCTGCATTGGGAGCGTTTGACGAAGCCTAAAATTTACTGTACAATGAGTTCGAATTGGAAAGCGTCTGATTCCAGACGCTTTTTACATTATATATAGGGGGTGATGGATGGAAGCAGGCAAAAATATCGAAAAAATGAAGATTTAAGCGCCAGTCCTCAAAACATGAGTCTTGAGGGGACGAGGGTGGAGGTTTATCGAAAGTTCGGCGGATGCCTCCCGGTCGCTGTGACCGTTAGAGAAAGGACAAAAACTGTCGGTAACGGCAGAAACAAAACCTTTTGGGCAGATAGCAAGTTATCTTGAGTTAAAAGATTTGAAAAGTTATTAATAAAAACGAGAAAATAAATGATAGATTGAAATAATTTAATAATAGGAGGTTCCTCTATATGTGTGGAATTGTTGGATATATTGGCCCGAAAGAGGCTATGGATATTTTGGTAGAAGGAATGAGCAAGCTAGAGTATCGGGGTTATGATTCCGCCGGGGTTGCGGTTTATTCGGAAGGAAAAATTAATATCCGAAAATCTGTAGGACGATTGCATAAACTGGCAGATAGCTTGGAAGAAACGCCTCTTGGAGGGAGTGTAGGGATTGGGCACACCCGCTGGGCAACTCATGGTCGTCCGTCGGATCAAAATTCCCATCCTCATACGGATTGCCACGGAGATTTTGCGGTGGTGCATAATGGCATTATCGAAAATTATTTGGAAATTAAAGAAGAGCTGATCGAAAAAGGTCATGTATTCACTTCGGAGACTGATACAGAAGTGATTGCTCATTTGTTGGAAGAGTATGATACCGGTGATTTTAAAGAAACTGTACTGAAGGTGCTGGGGCGGGTTCGCGGTGCTTATGCGCTTGCTTTTTTGTCCCGGAAGCATCCGGAGCGCTTGATTTGTGCGAAGCAGGATAATCCGCTGGTCGTAGGGCTTGGAGAAGGAGAGAATTTTATCGCCTCTGATATTCCGGCGATTATTCGTCATACTCGCAAGACTTTTATTTTAAGTGATGGCGAGATTGCTGAAATTGATGCGAATAGTGTTGTGGTGACCGATAAAGAAGGCAAAATCATTACGAAGAAAGTCTTTGAAGTCCGTTGGGATGCAGAAGCTGCAGAAAAAGACGGCTATGACCACTTTTATGCTGAAAGAAATTTTCGAACAGCCAAAAGCGGTTCGGGATACTTTGGGCGGTCGCTTGGCTGAAGATCAAGTGGTTTTAAAAGAGCTTGATTGGACTGATGAAGAGGTCAAAAATTTCCGAAAAATCTTTATTGTTGCTTGCGGTACTGCTTATCATGCAGGGCTACTGGCTAAGACTTGGATTGAGTCAAAAGTGCGGATTCCGGTTGAAGTGGATATTGCATCGGAATTTAGATATAGAAAGCCTTTGGTAGATGAGCATACTTTGATGATTGTTGTTAGCCAATCCGGTGAGACCAGCGATACTTTGGCGGCTCTTCGAGAAGGAAAACGACTGGGGGCTCATACAGTTGCGGTGACAAATACTGTAGGGTCTTCGATTGCTCGTGATGCAGATAAGGTGCTTTATACTTGGGCGGGTCCGGAGATTGCGGTAGCTTCTACTAAAGCTTATACAACTCAGGCAGTGGTTCTCTTTTTACTGACCTTATATTTGGCGCGCAAGTTTGATAGAATGACTGTGGAAGAAGAAAAATTCTATATTTCCGAGTTGGCGAAATTACCGGAATTGATTACAAAAGTCTTGGAAAGCGAAGCTGCTTGTAAGGAATTTGCCGAAAAAGAAGGTAAGAACGCCGGACATATGTTCTTTATTGGTCGCTCCTTGGATTATGCGGCAGTACTGGAAGGGGCGCTGAAGTTAAAAGAGATTTCCTATATTCATGCAGAGGCTTATGCAGCCGGTGAATTGAAGCATGGGACTTTGGCATTGATTACTGAGGGAATGCCAGTCATTGCGGTATCGACTCAGTTGGAAGTGATGGAGAAAACTATCAGCAATATTCAAGAAGTGCGAGCTCGAGATGCAGTTGTTTTGGGAATTGGTTCTTCTGAAAATAAAGATTGGCGCCATCATGCGGACTATGCAATTGAATTGCCGCCTTGTGATGCAATGCTGATGCCGATTATTACCGCAATGCCTTTGCAATTGATCGCTTATCATTCGGCAGTAGTGCGGGAGTGTGATGTGGATAAACCGCGGAATTTGGCTAAATCTGTTACTGTTGAATAAGAAATATGAAGAAGGCACTTTGTGCCTTCTTTTTCTTTAGGCAGGAGAGCGACGAAAGATGCCGAAAAAGTAAAGGTAAGATGAGTTTTTGAGGAGGATGGCGATGATTCGAGGCATCGGAATTGATATGATTGAAATTGATCGGGTGAAAAAGGCGGCGCAGAGCGAGCGGTTTCTTCAAAAGGTTTTTACGCCGAATGAAATCGCTTATTGTAAGGGGCGGGGGAAGCATCAATATGCTTCGTTGGCGGCTCGTTTTGCTGCAAAAGAAGCGGTAATTAAAGCTCTGAATATTGGCAATCAGGGTATTTTTTGGCAGCAAATTGAGGTGGTACGGGTGGCAGATGAAGCACCACGGATTTTATTGTCCGGAAAAGTAAGGGAAATCGCTGATAATAACGGGGTTTCAACGATTTTTCTTTCTCTGAGTCATCATCAGACCGAGGCGATTGCCCAAGTCATTTTATGTTAATTTTGTAAAATTAATGGCTAAAGCTCTTGAATTATCCGAATTTGTGATAAAATAAAAAATAAACTTGATTTGAAAAGAGGGATTCGGTGCGAAAGTTTTTATCGGCACTATTTACATTAATTATCATTCTTGGGCTTATGTGGCTGAATGACGAAAAGCAGTCAGATGCTCCGGATATTGCACTTACTGATGAACTGAGGGTTCATGTGCTTGATGTGGGGCAAGGGGATTCGATTTTGATTCAAGGGAAGGGTCAAAATATTTTGGTAGATACCGGCCCACCGAATGCCCGGAAGCAGTTTTTAGCGACTTTGGATGAGCATGGGGTGAAAAAAGTTGATTTGCTCATTTTAACTCATGCCCATACGGATCATATCGGCAATGCGACAGCGTTGATTGAAAAAATTCCGGTGACTAAGGTCATGGAATCGCCGGCTGAGACTTCAGCACCCGGAGTGACTCGCTATTATCAAGCGATGAAGAAAAAAGGGGTAAAACTTGAGATTCCCAAAGCTGGTGGCAAGGTGGAAATTGGCGAAGGGGTGTACTTGGAATTTTTTACTCCTATTAAAGGGGAAGAAAATCCAAAGAATGTAAATAATAGCTCATTGGCGTTTATGCTTCATGGCGGTAAGACACGAATGCTCTTTACCGGGGATATGGAGAAGGATTTCGAGAAGAAATTGGTTGACCTTTATGGAAATCGGCTTCGAGCCGATCTTTTGAAATCACCTCATCACGGAAGCTCAACTTCCTCATCGGCGGTTTTTTTGAAGGCGGTTCAGCCGAAGGCGGCGTTTGTTTCTTGTGCAAAGGGAAATGACTATGGGCATCCCCATCGAGAAATTGTGAGCAGTTATAAAAAGCAAGGAATTGAAATGTACCGAACTGACACTCAAGGAACATTGAGTGTGCGGATTAATCAGGAGGGCTATCAAATTTCGACGGAGAAAGAGAGCGGCAAGTGATGGAGTTTTCGGTTTATGTGGATCAGATTGAAGCCGGAGTTGCCCGATTGACCTTTGAGGATGAAGAATGTGTAGTTTCGTGGCCTGTGGAATGTTTACCCGAAGGGGTCGAGGAAGGCAAGTGGCTGAAATTTTCGATTTCATCGGATTTAGCAAAGGCAGAAAGTGTCTTTGCGGAAAATATGCGATTAAGGCAAGAACTTATGGGAGAGAAAGATGATGAAGAAGATGAGATTTAGCATTCTGTGTGCAGTTGCATTGGTGTGCTCTTTCGTGTGCGGTGTGTCTTTGACGGAAGCGGCATCTTTGCCTAAAATTCAAGCAGTTCGCTCGGCGGCTCAGCCGGATAATCCGAATGGTGAGAAGGTCTGGCGCTATGTGATTGATTTTTCGGATGCTGTAAAGAAAAAGCCGGAAATCAAAGGCAATGTGATTCTTTTGCCGGGAGTTGATTTAAAAGCCCAACAGGGGAAAAGCTTTGGTAGTGGCACGATTCCGCCGATGAAAATCGGCAAGGCTAATAATGTAGTGGCTTTGACGATTACGCCAAAAGCCGGACAAAATTTGGAGTATAAGGTGTTTGCTTTGGCGGCGGCTCCTGAAAGGGGCCAAAAAGAGCGGATTGTCGTTGAGATGACTGAGAAGAAGGGGGAGCCGGTGATTACGGTTCAAACCTCGGTGGTCAGTACAAAGCTTTCGGAAAACGGCTATTCGATTCAGCGAATTAAAGTGGATTTGGGCAAAGCGGTCAATGGTACGATTGCGCTGGATGATAGCGAATCCGGCGTGATGGTAGTAACAATGCTAAATGCGCCATTGGGCGTGAAAGAGCAAAGTCATACAATTGATGGCGGTGAATCGGTAACTCGGGTGCGGATTGCACCGGACGGTAAGAATACCGATATTATCCTGCCGATGTCGACTTATTTTGAGAAGCCGGATATTAAAGTCAGCGTGACCGCAGGGGATGAGAAGAAAAAGACAACCACGGTAGTTCAGCTGGATGTTCGGCAGAAATTACCGGATTATAAGTATTCGGTAACCGGCGGGCTCAAGGGTAAAATTATTGCAATTGATCCGGGGCACGGTGGTAGTGACCCCGGTGCAGTCGGTCTGAATGGAACAACCGAAAAAGCAGTCAATCTGGCAGTAGCAAAAAAGCTGGGTGATAAGCTGGCTGCAGCCGGTGCGACGGTAGTTTATACCCGTACGACCGATGTGGATGTGGCGAAGCCTTTTGCTTCGGGCGCTGAGGAGCTTCACAAGCGAATTGATGTGGCTCATAATGCAAAGGCTGATCTTTTTATCAGTATTCATGCGGATGCGGCGCTTTCTCGTGAGGCGAATGGGTCAACGATTTATTATTTCCCGAAAACCCCTTACGATCTGAATTTGGCGGAAGCGATTCGAAAAAGAGCGGCTTATAATGCCGGGGTCATGGATCGGGGCTCGAAAGAAGCGAATTTTTATGTGATTAAAAAATCCTGGATTCCCGGTGTGCTTGTGGAGACTGCTTTTCTCAGTAATCCGGCGGAAGAAAAATTGCTGGGTCAAGCAGAGTTTCAAGATAAGATGGCGACAGGCATCTTTGACGGGATTGTGGATTTCTATAAGATGGGTGGAACGAAATGATGAAACGAATAAGTGTGTGGTGTATGCTGACGATAATGGTGTTGGCTTTGGTGGGGTGTACTCTGGATGATATTAAGCCTGCGGGCTCAAAAAATGGAAGTGATTCACCGACTTCAACGGCAAACAGTGACGGGACGGAGGACATTGAGGTGACCTTTTATTACCCGACGGTGGATGCGATGAAATTAGTGCCGGTAGAAATGAAAGTCAAGAAAGAAGAAAAGTGGCTGGAAAAATCCTTGGATTTGCTGGCAGAACAGCCTTCGGATAAAAATTTGACCAAGGTTTTCCCGAATCGTGGTTTGGTCGGATCGCTCCGAATTGAAGGCGAAAATGCCTATGTGGATTTGAAGGGGAAGGAAGTCAAAAAAATTCCCAGAGGGGCAACGATTGAGCAAATCATTATTCAGTCTTTAGCTCATACTTTGACAAAAAACAGCGATGTGAAGAGAATTGTTTTGACTGTTGATGGCAAAGAAAAAGAAACTTTACTCGGACACATCGATATTTTAGACCCGATTGAGCCGGATTCGGAATGGCTAAAAAAATAAGATTTTGGCAGGCGATAAAGCTTTTTCGCCTGTTTTTCTTTTCAGGAGGACAGAGTTATGAAAGTGCAGGTTCACTCGGAGGCGGAGACGATGGCGCTGGCTGCTTTTTTCGCCGAAAAATTGAAGGTGAGCGATGTGGTTAGCCTGAGCGGTGATTTGGGGGTCGGAAAGACTTTTTTTGTTCGGTCGATTTGTGAAAAGTTGGAAGTTGAAAAAAACCAAATTAGTAGCCCGACGTTTTCGCTGATTCAGGAATATCAAGGGAAAATGAAGATTTATCACTGCGATTTTTATCGGCTGAAAAGAGCTGAAGAAGTCGAGGATTTGGGGATTTATGACTGGCTTGGTGTAGAGGGGATTAGCTTTTTGGAGTGGGCGGATGAATTTTCTGAGGTCTTGCCGGATGAATATTTGCAGGTAAATATTTCTCGCGGCGCTGATGAAAGTGAGCGCTTGTTTGAGTTTGTTTCCGTCGGAAATGAGTGGGAGGAGCGGATGAAAGCATGGAAAATGCCGTTGTTTTAGCTTTAGAGACTTCCAGTCTGGTGTCCTCCATTGCGGTGCTTAAGGAAGATAAACTGCTGGCAGAGCTGAATATCGAAAGCACAAAGCATCATTCGGAGCTATTGGTTCCTCATATTGAGGAGCTTTTAAAAATGGCATCCATTGAAAAATCGGGTCTCTCGGCGATTGCAGTATCTACAGGCCCCGGTTCATTTACGGGGCTTCGAATCGGTCTGGCAACTGCAAAAGCGATGGCCTATGTGCTGAATATTCCGGTAATTGGAGTATCAACCTTGAAAGGGTTGGCTTGGAATTTGCGGGTAGAAGGGGCGCTTTTATGCCCCTTGATGGATGCGCAAAAAGGAAATGTCTATACCGCGCTTTATGAAGTTCGAAATGGTGAATTTGCAGAGCTGTGGAATGAGCGTGTGGAAAGCCTTGAGTGGGTGCTGGCGGAAGCTCGGCGAAATCCGAAGATGATGCTTTTGGGCGAGGGCAACAATCGGCTAGTAAGAAAGATTGAGGAATACGGCCTGAGTAGTCAGCGACCGGCGCCACATCTTTATATGCCCCGGGCGGCGAGCATTGGCTTTGCAGCGATGGAGCGAATTTTGGCCGGAGAAGCAGATTCTTTGATGAAAGTTGTGCCCAATTATATTCGGCGGTCTGAGGCGGAGGAATTATGGGAGAAAAAGCAGGCAAAATCCGAGCAATGAGGGAAGCGGATATTTTGGCGATTGCCGAAATTGAAGAACTTTCTTTTGCTATGCCTTGGAGCGTTCGTTCTTTGGAAGAGGAATTTTCAAATCCCAATGCCTATTATTGGATTTGGGAAGTAGACGATAAGGTCGGCGGTTATTTGGGAGCGTGGTTTGTTCTTGGAGAAGCTCAAATTACCAATGTGGCGACCCATCCGGAGTATCGGCGGCTGGGGGGCGGCAAATTGCTGATGGAGGAATTTTTTAGGCAAATGGAGATTGGTGATATCAGCAATGCAGTACTTGAGGTCAGGCCTTCAAACAAGGGGGCGATTCGACTTTATGAGGGATTTGGCTTTCAAGTGATTGGCAGGAGAGCCGGGTATTATCAGGATAATCAAGAGGATGCTTTAATTTTTGAGGTGAAGAGGAAATGAAGAATTTCGGAAGAATTTTGGCGATTGAAACCAGTTGCGATGAAACTTCCGCCGCGGTGGTGGAAGCGGGGCGCAAGGTACTTTCGAATGTAATATTGACCCAAGTTGAGATTCATCAAAAATTTGGCGGCGTTGTGCCGGAAGTGGCTTCCCGAAAGCATATCGAATGGGTAATGCCGGTGGTAGATCAAGCTTTGAAAGAGGCGGGGACAACTATTGATGGGCTGGATGCGATTGCGGTGACGAACGGCCCCGGCTTGGTGGGAGCCTTGCTGGTCGGAGTTGCGGCGGCGAAAGGGTTGTCTTTTGCAAGCGGTCTGCCGTTGATTGGAGTTCATCATTTGGAAGGGCATATTGCGGCGGCTTGGCTTTCAAGCAGCGAATTGAAGCCGCCATTTTTGGCTCTAGTGGTGTCCGGCGGTCATACCTCTTTGGTTGATGTAGAGGATTATAATCAATTTACTTTACTGGGGCAGACTTTGGATGATGCGGCCGGTGAGGCATATGACAAAGTAGCACGACTTTTGGAGCTTCCTTATCCCGGCGGCCCTCAGGTGGAGAAACTGGCTCAAGGTGGGAACGAAGAGGCAATCAAATTTCCCAGAGCTTTGGCGCAGGATGAATTTAATTTTAGCTTTAGCGGTCTTAAATCTTCGGTGGTTAATTTCCTTCATAATGCGAGGCAAAAAAATGAGGCGATTTGCGGCGCTGATGTAGCGGCGAGCTTTCAGGCGGCGGTAGCGGGCGAGAAAAGATGGCTCTGGTTGGTGGTGTAGCGGCAAATCAGTATTTGCGGAGTCGCCTTCTGAAATTGGCAGAGGAAAGGTCGATAGAAATGATTGTGCCGCCTTTGGAATTATGTACCGATAATGCGGCGATGATCGCAAGCCGTGCTTATTATCAATGGATTGAGGGCAGAGTGGCGGATTTTCGGCTCAATGCGATTCCATCATGGACATTGGGCGTAAAGGGGTAAAGTTATGGGATTTGTAGGGGATTTGTGTCGGAAGTTATCCGGGCTAAAGGCAGATGAAATTAATCAACTTGAGAGAATGACAGGGCTTTTTCCTTTGGTGGCAGATGTTGCTTACGGGAAGGCTTCTTTGTATGTGCCGGGGAAGGTAGAAGGTCAGTATCTTCTTGTGATCGAGGCTTTCCCTCATACCAGTTATTTTGAAAAAGCACCGGAGGCAATTGGTAAGCTGTTTCAGAAAAATGAAGAGCCTTTGGTGGATTTGACTTTTAAAATCGGAGAATCCCAACTGGGAAAGCGGCAATGGAGCGTGACTGAAAAGGAAACGGATCTTCAAAGTTGGCCGATTCGGCTGGATTCCTCCGAAGGAGTAGTTGGGGTATTGATTTTTGAGTGGTCAATTCCGGAGAATTCAAAAATTCGCTCGAAAATCTTGGCGGAAACTGCTTTTGAACTGTTTGTAGGCTCGCTTCAAGTGGGGAAAGAGCTGCTTGAACCGGTGCTTCCTCAAGATGGGATGATGCTTTTTCAAGGGGAAGGAAAAATTTTGTGGACCAATGAAGCGGCGGAGCAACTTTATCGTCCTTGTGGTGTTGGGCACTTGGTCGGTCGCTGGTACTATGAGCGGATTCTGAATTTAAAAGGTTTTTCTCGAACTTTAGGGACTTTAAAACCGATTTGTATGCCGGAAAAGATGGGGGATAATATCTGGGAATGTCGCTATATTCCGGTGCTTCGGGGGAATCAGCTTTTAAAAGTACTGGTCATTATTAGTGATAAGACTGAGGTGCTCGAAAAAGAAAAAGAAATTAAGATTAAAGAAGTATTGATTCGAGAGATGCACCATCGGGTTAAAAATAATTTGCAGACTATTGCAGGGTTGCTTCGAATGCAGGCGCGGCGCAGCTCCTCCGATGAGGTAAAAGAGGCACTTCAAGAGGGGATTCAGCGAATTTTCAGTATGGCGATTGTCCACGAATTTCTTGCTTATAAAGTGGATGAGGAGATTCGACTTTCTGAGTTGGTGGCTAATTTATTTCAGATGAATCAAAATATTGCTTCGGAAAAGGGTCAGCTTGGTAGGATTTTGCCGGGCGATGAGGTCTTTTTAAGCCCTGATGAGGCGAGTAATTTGGCGTTGGTCTTAAATGAATTGATTCAAAATGCTCTTGATCATGGACAGGCGGGTAGTTTGGAGATTTTTTGGCAGGTCCTTGATAATGGGGTAGAGATTGCAGTGCAGAATACAGTCGCGATGGATGGAAGAGAAGAGCCGAAAAGCGAGGAAAGCTTGGGCTTTCAAATCGTTCGAACTTTGACCGAGGAAAGTTTGCAAGGTAGTTTTTCCTTTGAGCGGGATGGGGAAGTCGTGAAAGGGAAGATTAGCTTTGGGCGAGGTGAAGGATAATGAGAAAAGGGAAAATTGTGATTGCTGATGATGAGGCGATTATTCGGATGGATTTAAAAGAAATGCTGGAAGCGGAGGGCTATCAGGTGATTGCTGAGGCAGCGGACGGCGAAAAGGCGTATCAGTATATTGCTGAGCTTGATCCGGATTTGGCGATTTTGGATATTAATATGCCCAAGTGCAGCGGTCTTGATGTGGCGCGTCGCTTGTCAGGGGTGAAGTCTTTGCCCATTGTCATTTTGACGGCTTATAGTCAGGAAGCCACTGTAGAAGAGGCGGTAGAGCTGGGGATTTACAGCTATTTAATTAAGCCGGTGCAGGAAGAACAGCTTTTTCCGGCTCTTCGGGTGGCTGAGAAGCGCTTTGATGAGTATCAGGCGCTATTGGTTTTCCCCCTGATTGCTGATGCGGTCAAATTTTTGCAGACCCATTATGAGATGGATGAAGATAGCGCCTACAGGCGAATTCGCAAGTACAGCATGGAAAAAAGGCTTACTTTGAAAGAGGTGGCGGTCTCTATTTTAAAAGCTGCGGCGGAATTAGAGAAAAAGGCTTGAAAAATTTTAAAAAAGTGATACACTAGAAGATGTGATTAGCACTCTCGAATAGCGAGTGCTAACAAAATGAAAAGGAGGCGTAATCTTATGTTGAAACCATTAGGTGATCGCGTTGTGATCCAAACTTTAGATCGTGAAGAAGTGACGAAAAGCGGTATTTTGCTGCCGGATACTGCCACGAAAGAAAAACCTCAAGAGGGGAAAGTCGTCGAAGTGGGTAGCGGAAAAATGCTTGAAAATGGTCAAAAAGTTGAGTTGGAAGTCCAAAAAGGCGATAAAGTAATTTTTTCAAAATATGCAGGAACTGAAGTCAAAATTGAAGGTCAGGATTATCTGATTCTGAGTGAACGGGATATTTTGGCAGTTATTACAAAGTAAGAGTTAAGGAGAGATAAATAATGGCAAAGCAGATTTTATTTAATGAAGAAGCTCGTCGTGCCCTGGAGCGCGGTGTAAATGCGCTTGCGGATGCAGTAAAAGTGACGTTGGGGCCGAAAGGCCGCAATGTGGTATTGGATAAAAAGTTCGGGGCTCCGGCAATTACTAATGATGGTGTAACCATCGCCAGAGACATTGAGCTTGAGGATGCTTTTGAAAACATGGGCGCTCAGCTGGTTAAAGAAGTTTCGATTAAAACCAATGATGTTGCCGGTGATGGAACAACTACTGCAACTCTTTTGGCACAGGCGATGATTCGGGAAGGCATGAAAAATGTGGCTGCCGGATCTAATCCAATGATTATTAAAAAAGGTATCAGTCAAGCGGTTGAAGTACTGGTTGAAGAAATCAAAAAAACTGCGGTAAAAGTGGAAGGTAAGAGCGCGATTGCTCAGGTGGCTTCGATTTCTGCCGGAGATGAGGAAATCGGTAGCTTGATTGCGGATGCCATGGAAAAAGTAGGCTCTAATGGCGTTATTACTGTGGAAGAGTCAAGAACCATGGGAACAAACTTGGAAGTTGTAGAGGGAATGATGTTTGACCGAGGCTATATTTCCCCTTACATGGTAACTGATACGGACAAAATGGAAGCGGTACTTAATAGCCCGATGATTTTGATTACGGATCGTAAAATCGGTGCAATTGCAGACTTACTTCCGGTACTTGAAAAAGTGGTTCAACAAGGCAAAGAACTTTTGATAATTGCCGAAGACATCGAGGGCGAAGCGCTGGCAACTTTGGTGGTAAACCGTCTGCGTGGAACATTCAAAGCTGTGGCTGTAAAAGCTCCGGGCTTTGGAGATCGCCGCAAAGCAATGCTTGAAGATATTGCAATCCTGACCGGCGGTCAAGTGATTTCTGAGGAACTGGGACGCAAATTGGACAGCGTAGAGTTGGCTGATTTGGGTACTGCTCGCCAAGTTCGTGTTTCTAAAGAGGAAACTACAATTGTCGATGGCGAAGGGGATAAAGCTGAAATTAAAGCCAGAGCCGGTCAAATTGAGTCGCAAATCAAAGATACCAGTTCTGATTTTGACCGTGAAAAACTCCAAGAGCGACTGGCAAAATTATCCGGCGGTGTAGCAGTAATCAATGTAGGCGCTGCTACGGAAATTGAGCTGAAAGAGAAAAAACTCCGCATCGAAGATGCGCTGAATGCAACTCGTGCAGCAGTAGAAGAAGGAATCGTTGCCGGTGGCGGAACAACCTTCATTGACATTCAGAAAAGCCTTGATGTACTCGAAGCTGCCGGCGAAGTAAAAGTCGGTATTGAAATCGTAAAGCGTGCAATCGAAGAGCCACTGCGACAAATCGCTTATAATGCCGGTTTGGAAGGTGCTGTAATTGTGGAGCGAGTTAAAGCAACTGCGAAAGGCGAAGGCTTTGATGCGCTAACTGAACAATATGTGAATATGATTGAAGCCGGAATCGTTGACCCGGCGAAAGTAACTCGTTCGGCTCTCCAAAATGCAGCTAGTGTGGCTTCTTTGGTATTGACCACTGAAACTTTGGTTGCTGATAAACCGGCACCGGAAGCTGCGCCAATGGGTGGCGGAATGCCCGGAATGGGCGGCATGGGCGGTATGATGTAATTTCCGGTTATCATCCTTGATGTCCGGTAGGTTTTATTCGCTTGGTGTGAGTTGAAAAATAAAATAGTATATTAATCAAGGAAAGCCATCGTCCTGAATAGGATGATGGCTTTTTTTGTTAAAAGAAAACCACCGGCTGTGCCGGTGGTCAAGCTTAGAGCGCAATTCGCAGAGAGCCTCCTTTTGATTAAAATAAAACCGCGGTCTGCCAACTGCGAAAGAAAAATCAAAAGGAGGCTAAAGAGATGTAAGTTAGATTGCTGGTTTGGCGGAATTTTTACTGAAAGAATTGTACATTACAAAAAGAGTGCTTACTCGGTTTTAGAGTAAGCACCCTTTTGCTGTTCCGGTATTTTGAGAAGTTTTGGATTTCTACCGGGGGAATTTATAGACGTGGTATTTTGGGTCGGCGGGAGATTAATCAGCCGGTGGTTTTAA
>JGI994J12354_10001771_pt1 | contig 21664 bp, 21 predicted proteins | sample IntmicLarv3ML3BL_FD_12354 | JGI IMG/M metagenome (IMG submission 12354) | reverse complement strand
TGATAAAGTTAGTGATATTGTCGATAAAAACCACCCAGGATTTTTGAAGCTAATGGCGATGATTGCCAAAGGTGCTAATGATGCTGGCATTTGGGCGGGAATATGTGGCGATTTAGGAGCAGATTCAGAATTGGTAGAAAAATTTGTGGAGATGGGTTACAAAGAGTTGTCGGTGCCACCAAAGTACATTTTAAAAACACGTGATAAAATTAGAAACATCGAGTAGGGTTTTATGTATCACAACAAAAACACCTCAGAAGTTAGACTAAAATCTAACGGCTGGGGTGTTTTTACTTTATAGGCAAGTGCTCTATAAAGTAAAAACACTCCGTAGGATTGCACCTCGGCGTACAAAGTGAATTTCGCAAACGAAATTATTCCTTGTACAAACAGCAAATTATGTATATTTAATATACATTTGTCGCAGAATGTCTATATCCAAAATGGGTCAGCGGTGGCAAGCTAATGAAGGATTATAATAAGTGGTTTTGCTTATTGTAGGGAGGAGGGCGATAGGATGAAAACGTAGTAAAATAGAAGGTTTGAGCCTACAAAATCCTTCTGTTGAAAGCGGTTGATAGAAATATGAAAAAGCAGTATGCCATAATTTACGAATACAGTTTTTGAGTATTTGAGAAAGTGAAAATACAATAGGAGGAAGATGGTATGTTCAAGTTTCTTAAGAAAGGCAAGATAGTTATCAGTGCACCAGTAAGTGGTGAAGTTATGACATTAGATGCTGTACCTGATGAGGCTTTTAGTAGTGGAGTGTTGGGGCCGGGAATTGCAATTCAACCAAGGGTTGGCGTTGTGAGCGCACCAGCGGATGCTACTATAGATACATTATTTGATACCAAACATGCCGTAAGTCTTGTGACGACTGACGGAGTGGAGGTTCTTGTTCACATCGGAATAGATACAGTTACGCTTAATGGAAAGCACTTCACAGCATTTAAAAGTACGGGCAACACTGTTAAAAAAGGCGATGATTTGATTGGATTTGACATAGCGGCGATTACTGCTGAAGGATTTAAGAGCGTAACACCAATAGTCATATGCAATCCAGATGCTTTTAGTGAAATCACATTCACAACGGCAACTCACGTAGAAGCGGGTGATGAATTGATTTATCTGGTGAAAAAATAAGTGAGTTACATTCTCCAAATTTGCAGATACAAAATACAAAAGAAAGGAGAAGCAAATGAAGGAAATTAAGTACGTTATCACGGATGAATTAGGGATTCACGCTAGGCCAGCAGGTAATTTAGTTAAGGCCGCTAGTGGATATCAATGCGATATCAAAGCCGGCAGACCAGATAAGATGGTAGATGCCAAAAGGATTATGGGTGTGATGGGATTAGCTATGAAGCAAAGCGAAGAGCTAACAGTGACATTTGATGGTGCAGATGAAGATGTAGCAGCAGATGAAATGGAAATATTCCTAAAAGAAAACCTATAAGAGGTAAGAGAGGGCAACAAATGATGAAAATATTACAAAAGCTAGGTAGGTCGTTAATGTTACCAGTAGCAACACTGCCAATCGCAGCACTATTTTTAGGGATTGGTTATGCGATTGACCCAGTAAGTTGGGGTGAAGCCAATGTTCTCGCGGCGTTTTTAATTAAAGCTGGTGGTTCAATTATTGACAATATGGCAATCCTATTTGCGATTGGTATTGCGGTAGGTATGGCTGAGGACAACGACGGCGCAGCCGGTTTAGCGGGTCTGGTGTCATGGTTAATGATTACAACACTACTAGCGCCAGGGACGGTGGCGATGCTTCATAGAATAGAAGAAGCTGCGGTTAACCCAGCATTTGGCAAAATTAACAACGTATTTATTGGTATTATATGTGGGTTAATTGCCCAGTTTTGTTATAACAAATTCAAAAATGCTAAACTTCCAGATGCGCTAGCATTTTTTAGTGGAAAGCGTAGTGTAGCAATTGTAACGGGTGGAGTTAGTATTGTAGTAGCAGCTATCTTGTTATTCGTATGGCCATTCGTATACGGTGGATTAGTAGCATTTGGTGAGTTTATTCAAGGTCTTGGAGCGGTTGGCGCAGGTTTATATGGATTTTTCAACCGATTGTTAATTCCGTTTGGGTTGCACCATGCACTTAACTCAGTATTCTGGTTTGATACTGCGGGGATTAATGACTTGGGTAATTTCTGGGCAGGCACAGGAACTCTTGGAGTGACAGGACGATACATGACAGGGTTTTTCCCAATGATGATGTTTGGTATTCCAGGTGCGGCATTAGCTATCTATCATACAGCTAAAAATAACAAGAGAAAAATCGTTGCAGGGTTGATGCTTTCGGCAGCAGTTGCAGCATTTGTAACAGGGGTAACAGAGCCACTTGAGTTCTCTTTTATGTTCTTGGCTCCAGCACTTTATGTTGTCCATGCAGGGCTTACGGCCGTAGCAATGACGATTATGTATTTACTACCATCAAGAGCAGGATTTAATTTTAGTGGTGGTGCGATTGATTTGGCGCTTAGCTGGAAAACACCATTAGCGCTTAATCCTTGGATGATTTTGCTTGTCGGAGTAGGATTTTTCGTGGTTTATTACCTACTATTCCGTTTTGTAATTACCAAATTCAACCTCAAGACACCGGGTCGTGAAGATGATGACATTTCGGATGATGAAATGGCGCTCACTCTCGACAACAAAGACTACCCAGCAATTGCAGCAGGTGTTTTAGCTGGTCTGGGCGGAGCAACTAATATTACATCATTAGACAATTGTGTAACACGTCTGCGCATGGAAGTTAAGGATTATACTCAAGTAGATGAGAAGAAAATCAAAGCTTCTGGTGCACGTGGAGTAATCAGACCAAGTAAGACAAGTGTTCAAATTGTTATTGGTACGCAAGTCCAAAATGTAGCTGATGAAATGAAAAAATTACTATAAATTAATAGTAGTTTATAAAGTGAGAGACCGGAAATTATTCCGGTCTTTCGTTTATTTGATGGAAAATTGCAGCTATATAGTATAAAATAAACAGATAGAGTCAAATGATTTATGAAAACACTGTCATTCTGAGCGAAGCGAAGAATTTTAAGAATTAGAAGGGAATGATATGAAAGAGTATTTTACACATTTTATTAATAATCGTAATGAAATAGAAACTTGTCCTGAATTTGAGGTTAGCAATGTTTTGTGGAATAGCACTCGTTCGCCACGGACAACAGGGCGAATGGGTTACATTGCTGACGAGGGGTTAGTTATCAAGATGAAGTGTGAGGAGAGCAATCCACTTCGTACGAAGACGGCGAACATGGAGATGGTTTGTCTTGACAGTGCAATGGAAGCTTTCTTTTCTTTTACTGAGCAAGGGCAAGTTCCAACTATGGACTCGCTTTATTTTAATTTTGAAATTAATGCTAATGGTGCTCTCTATGCTAAAAGTGGTTATGGTCGTGCCAATCGAGCGGAATTTTTGCCAGAAGAAATCACCTTAGTTGCACCGCAGGCGTGGATTAGCGATGATGCATGGTATATGGAAATCACAGTGCCTAATCAATTACTCCAAAGATTTTTAGGTGAAGAACGACTATCAGCAGGAGATATATTTTACTGCAATTTTTATAAAGTAGGTCAAACTGCTGAAATTGAACATTATATGAGTTATAATTATATTGACTCGGATACACCAAATTTCCACATGCCACCATATTTTGCTAAGGCGACAATAGTAGAAGCCTAGAGCACTTAATGAAAGCGAGTGAAGCTTGAGTTTAACCAAATTGAACTTTCGAAAGAGAGGTTTTATGAAGATTAAAAATGTAAGAATTTTAAGCGCTAATGGTGAAATTGTTTTAGGTGATATTGGCGTTGCTAATGGGCGCTTTGTGTCTTTTGATGAAGCTAAAGGTGAAGTGCTAGATGGTGACAACGCAATGTTGGTGCCAGGATTGATAGATATTCATTTGCATGGATGCCACAAAGATGATTTTAGCGATGGAACCAAAGAAGCGTTAGAGACAATGTTAAAATATGAAATTAGCATCGGTGTCACCTCTATTTGTCCCACCAGCATGACAATCGAAGAAAGCTTGTTAGAAAAAGCGATGAAGATAGCAGGTGAGCATGTGAATGATGACGATAGTGACATGGCAACAATGCAAGGGATTAATATGGAGGGGCCGTTTCTCAACCCGGATAAAAAAGGTGCGCAAGATGCGACCTATATTAAACATTGTGATGTCGATTTTTTCAACAAATTACAAACAGCCGCAAAAGGCAAAATTAAGTTGGTTGCTGTTGCGCCAGAGATGCCAAATGCTTTGGATTTTATTGACGCAGTTCACAAAGATTGTGTAGTTTCAATTGCACACACCAATGTCGATTATAATACAGCCTGTGAAGCCTACAAAAGAGGTGCTTCTCATTTGACCCATATTTATAATGCAATGCCAGCATTTTCACATCGTGAGCCCGGACCAATCGGAGCCGCCCTTGANAATGAGCATGTTCGTGTTGAGATGATTTGCGATGGTATCCATATCCANCCAAGCGTTGTGCGGGCGACTTTTGAAATATTTGGTGGCAATCGAGTCATCATGATTAGCGACAGTATGCGAGCAACAGGATTAGGCGAAGGAATTTCTAGCTTAGGCGGTCAGGAAGTAAAAGTAGTTGGACACAAAGCAACCCTAACTAGCGATGGAGCTATCGCCGGTTCGGTAACTAACTTAATGGAATGCGTCCGCGTAGCCGTCAAAGATATGGGCATTCCACTAGCGGTCGCACTACGCAGTGCAACGTATAATCCGGCTCGTGAAATCGGCATTGATAAAGATTATGGAACTATTGAAGAAGGTAAATATGCGGATTTTATTTTGTTGAATGATGATTTGGATTTATTGGGTGTGTATAAACGTGGTAGGGAAGTTAGGTCGCGGATTTGAGATTCGGAGAGCATAGGAGTACTATACAAGTACCAATCGCAGAGAGGACAACGCCGAATTGAATCATGGTCATAACACCATATGAATCATGTATTAATCCACCAATAAGGGTACCTATGATGCTTCCGAGGATTTGAGATACAGCAAGAAAAGACTGTCCTTTTACCTTATCATCGGAAGCAACCAGTTTATTAGTATAAAAGACAGAAGCAGGAGTATATATAGCAAATGATAGAAGTTGCATAAGTTGTCCCGTATATACAATCCATATGCTACTAATGAATAAGAAAAGGATAGCTTTTATAGTAAAGAATATTGCCGAGATTTTCAATAAGGTGCCAGAGGGCACTTTTTTGATTAGATAAGTAAAGAAAAACATCATAGGCACCTCACTGACCGCAGCGAGGCTAAGACAGATACCGACATCACTTTGGGTACCACCGGCATAACGTACAATTTGTAAGATGTAGACATTTAAGGTAGAGTGCAAAGAGAAGAGGAAAATGACGCCAATAAGCATGACACAAAAGCGCTTGTATTTTTTGAAAAAAGGAATCAGTCCGCCATGATTTTCATTTTCCTGAAAAGGTTCTGTTGTCAAAGCATTTGTATTGCGCTCCATTTTAAAAGTGGAGAGTACCAAAAGGAGTATTGCATACAAAAGGGCACCAGCAATTAGGATGATATCAGTTCCGAAACGTTCAATAAGGACACCTAAAACTAGAGAAACGAGGGCAAAAGAAATTGAGCCAATGCCTCTTGCCATACCGAAGTTAATCTTAACACCTTTGTTTATGTAGTACATACCAATGGCACTGACAAGTGTAGATATTGTCATTGAAGTAATAGAAATAAAGATAACACAAATTGCAATTAGTAGGAAAATATTAGAAGCAAAGTATAATAATAAAAGCACAAAAATAGTTAATGACACCAACAAAATGGTAATATGTTTTAGAGTCATTTTGGTGGTACGGTCGGCAAAATCGGCAAGGAGAGGTTGTAGAATAACAACACATATATTAGCGATGGCTAAAATAATCCCTATTTCGCGAACGAAAAATCCTGATTCGGTGAGATAAAGGGATAAAAGTGCGTATGAAGGGCACAAAGATGCCCAGAAAAAACCTTGTAGAAAAGAATAACGAGTAGTTAATGTTGTAGTGTTTTTCATCTTTGTCTCCAAATTTTCTGTATTAATGTCCTCTTGAATTTTGTTGAATATAAAGAAAAGTTATAGTGTACCAATACGATGTCACATTTCCTCAGTTATTTGTTTTTCTATTGTATCAAAATTGGAGTATGATAGCTAGACTTATTTTTTTGCTAATTTTGCTAATTAAAGGAGGGAATTTGCTTTGCGAGACTATTTTAACGCAAAACATTGACATTTAACTCACGCAAAGTTAAAATGTAATAAAATAAGTTAAAAGGATGCGAATGTATGAATGTTTCAACGGATACAATAGGAATGCAGATAACATATAAGCAATGGAACGGAGTGGAACGACTGCCACTCTACTTGAGCAACGGATATAATTTTCGAAAAGCCGAAATTGATTCATGTGAATGTTTATTAATAGAGCCAAAGGTTGAATTATCAACTTTGCCAGCGTTAAAAAAGCAAATAGTTAAAATCCAGCAAATTGAAAATATCCCTGTGGTAATATGCTTAGAGTCTATGAGTGCATTCAGACGTAAAAACATGATTGAAAGCAGGATACCTTTCATTGTAAAAGGTAAGCAGGTCTACTTGCCGTTTATGGGAACGTTCTTGCAAGCGAAAAGTGACAAACAAATTACTGATGTTGAACGATTTATGGTTTCAACACAAGTGCTATTTTTTATGTACATTTACCGAGAAAATAAAGAATTATATTTATCGGAGGCAACCAAGTATTTGCAATACTCAGCAATGACTATAAATAGAGCAGCAAAACAACTAGAAGCAACCAAGCTATTTCAAACGAAGAAAGATGGTGTTAATAAAGTTTTGTTCTCTGAGTTGAGCAAGAGAGAATTGTATGAGGAGATAAAAGGCTATATGGTATCGCCAGTTGTTAAAACATATTATCTGTCAAAAGATTTGGTGACAAAGGAGATGACATTAGCGGGGTTATCTACTCTATCAGAAAAAAGCATGCTGTCAGAGGGAAAGCTGGTATATTATGCGGTTGAGCAGGGGAGGACTACCCCAAAAGTAAAAGAGATTGAACTGCTTGAGCCAAAAAAACAGGTGATGATAGAAGAATGGAGTTATAATCCGCAATTATTTGCAAAAGATGGGATTGCTGATCCAATTTCAGTTGCATTATCACTTGCAGATGATAATGATGAGCGAGTGGAAATGGCAATAGAAGAAATGATGAATAAATTATGGGAGAAAATAGATGGTTAAAGGTTTTGAAAGTTTCAAGAAATGGTTTGAAGGATACGAGAATCAATATACTATCATTGGTGGCACGGCGTGTGATTTGATTATGGCGGATGAGGAAATGGAATTTAGAGCAACCAAAGATATTGAAGTCTTTCGGCCATTTTGCTAAACGATGAATATTATGATTTTTTGAAAAGCGGACAAAGAATAATAGATGGGATTCCGCTACTTCGTCAAGAGTATTTAATTCCATTCAAAGCTAAAGCTTGGTTAGATTTGTCAATTAAAAAGAAGAGTGGCGAAGCTATAGATAGCAAAAATATTAGAAAACATAAAAATGATATTTTAAGATTATCCGTTTTAATAACGAAAGAAGAGAGAATGCATCTCCCGAAAGAAATCAAGAATGATATGCAAAGCTTTTTTGATGCAATGAAAGACGAACCGATTGATATGAAAGCTATTGGACTAGGCAACATCACTAAAGCAGAATTTCTTGTGCTAATCCAGAATTGTTATTTATAAAAACATTCAAGGTGTTTTTTGTCATGCAAAAGAGGATAAATGATGGGAAGAGAAGAGCATAGCTATGTAAAAATTGGAAATACAGAATTTCATGTAGTATCAAAATATCATGGGACAAGAAGTTTAGAAGAAATACTTAAAAGATTGATAAGAGAAAAAATAGAGCAGGGATACCTAAACAAGTTTGACAGTGCAGATGACGACTCTTGATGAGCTTTTTGCCAGAACTACAAGGTTGTAGTTCCATATTGAGAAGTCATAAGAAAACATGAAAAAATGGTGCGAAACACCTTGAATATGAGCTGATTTGATAAAAAACTTTGAATTTTGATTAGAATTACAAATTTAAGACGTTGTTTTATAGAAAAAAGGAGTAAAAACACATGCCAGAATTACCAGATGGTAACTCCATATTGTGAAACATACTAAAAACAACGTATTAACAGCAAACATTTTACTTAGTGATATAAGTGAGATTTATGAATTTAACAAATATTTTTATTGGCTACAAATATGATATGGAGTTACCATTTGTGGTTTAATAGAATACAATATGAACTGGCAAATCGGTTATGGCAAGAGGAATGACATTGATTCGAATGAATTAGTATCATTTCTTTTTGTGATATATGACACATTACCCTTGATTATAATTCAACTTAAAAGTATAATGAATAAAACAAGTGTTCGAAAGACGCTGAATAGATACCACCACTTTAAAATGAGGATGATTTATGCTAGGAGCAAGGACAGAAAAGACAAGCTGCTACTAGTGATTTTAGGATATATCGCAATAAGATAGTATGTCTAAAAATTTATTTGTATTTGTGTAGAAAATTTGGAATGCACTAAAATAGTGTTGAGTGGCAATGAGAGGAAGGGCTTTAAAGATGTATAACTATAAGAACTTATCTGATTTCGAGTTTGAAAAATTGTGCAAAGACATAATGGAGAAAAGGCTAGGTACGAATCTACGATTTTTTGCAAGAGGTCGAGATGGAGGGATAGATATTCGAGACAATAGTGAGGGGAATATTATTATACAAGTTAAACATTATTATAATAGTAATTATACATCTTTAAAAAGAAGTTTAGAAAAAGAGGTTGACAGAATATCTGAGATAAACCCAAAACAATATTATGTGTGCTGTTCCAAGGAACTAACGAATGCCAATGTTAACGAGATAAGGGAACTGTTTATAGGATATATGGATAGCATCAGCAACATAGTTACGTTAATAGATATAGATGAAGAATTGCACAAAGATGAGAATATGGAAATTGTAAAAAAACATTATAAACTATGGTTGGCTTCATCAAATGTGCTGTCACTTATTAACAATAATCATATGTGCATTGATTGCGAAGTGTTTTTTTATGATATTGAAGAACAGTCTAAGGAATTTGTTGAGACAGAATATTATTTCAGAGGCAAAGAAATTCTTGAAAAGGAAGGAATATTATTTTTTTTAGGAGCACCAGGGGTAGGAAAAACAGTGACTACAAAAATGTTGGCTTTGCATTATCTTAACGAGGGGTACAGGTTGAGGTATACAACAAATGGTGATATTAAGGATATTAAAAATGCCATTTCGACGGATAGAACTTTAAAAGAGGTGATAATTATAGATGATTGTTTAGGGCAACATTATCTTAAGATGAAAGAGACACAAGGCAATGAATTGTTAGCATTGATTAAATACATTGCCAATAATAAAAACAAAAAATTAATACTGAACTCTAGAATAACCATATATAATGAAGCGGTTGAGCAATCGATAGAGATGAAATATTTTATTAAGGATGAAAAGATAAATATAACCATTATTAATATGAGTAATATGTCATTAGGGGATAAAGGACACATACTTTATAATCATTTATATTTTAGTAAAGTACCAAAAACATATTTTGAAAATATTGTGAAGGATAAAAATTATAGAAAAATAGTATCGCATATAAATTACACGCCAAGAATAATAGAATTCGTAACAAAAAAAGACAATTATAACAATGTTGATGCGGCAGGATATTATGAATATATAAAAGGACAGTTAGACAACCCTCAGGAAATCTGGAAAGACGAATTTGAAAACAAATTGGGGAGAGAGGATAGAATATTTTTAAGTACTCTTTACTCCTTAACAGACACAACGGTAGAAGAGGATATATTAAGAAGAAGCTTTGAAAAAAGAATTACGAATAGCAACATTGATACAACGAGAGATGTTTGGGGAGCTGTTAATAAGCGGTTAAATGAATCAATGACTATTTTAACGATAAAATATGATAAAAAGGAGGTTGGAGTAATAAATCCGTCTGTTAATGATTTCTTAAAGAGATATATTGACGGAAATGTATTGGAAAAAGAAGAGATTAAAAAATACGCAACGGAGTTCAAGCAAATTAAAAAGATATTTCCAGAAGGTGTTGAAAAATTAGTCAATACAGGGAAAATCCTAAAATATAATTTCAAGAGTGATTATGAAAAAAGTCATATAGTATTAAGCAATGTTATTAGAGGAAAGATTTTTAATGATATATATCTAAAGGTTATCGACAAATTTCTAAGTGAGTTCGAAGGTGATTCTATTCAGTATACATTTCATGAATGTGTAGGTAGGGGCAGAATATTATCAGAATTGTTTGAGCCTTCCATAAGGAAATATTATCAAATTGATAGCCTTGTTGATGACAATGGAGGGATAAATGAGTTTTTGAATTATATGGAATTCCATGAATATTGTGAATTTGTGGAAAATGTTGATGATACATTCTTGATAGATAATGAAGATGCGATTATTAATGGATATAATGAAGCTATAGAAAACTATTTTGAATATGTTCCATTTGAGGATGAGTATTTCGACGGGAATATAGGTGAGTTGATAAGTGAACATACAGAGACTGACGAACTGGGAAGAATTTATGGGGTTGATACAGATAGAATTGAAGAAATTGTTGATGAAAATGCAACAGATGGAGTATATAGTGAAGTGTATTGCAGAGTAAAGGAGGCATTAAATAATCGTATTGATATAAACAAAATAAAAATAAATACTTTTGATATAAATATAGACCAAGATGATATAAAGGATTTTGTCAATGAGGGGTTAATCGAAGATGCTGAATCATATAAAGGAGCGAGTCACAATGCAGAAAGTGATTCGGAATTTGTCCTAGATGTGATGTTTAATAGATAATCTTGTATACTCTATGAGTGTGGCATTTATCATTTGAAATTAAGTATAGAAGGTGGAAGTGTTTGAATGACGCAGATGTAGATTGAATTTGCGTTTTGAGTATTTGAATCTAGCAAAAGACTGGAAATAGAGTGTCTTGTACGGTATAATAGAGAACAAGAAACCGTACAAGTATTTTAAAATAGGAGAAGTCAATGAGTGAAAGTAAATATAAGCCACCATATACAATAACAGACAAGGTGGTTAATTTGATTTCGGATATTACTGAGGCAATGACAAAAATCACAGTAAACAGTAGTAATAGTGTGAGTAAAAATCCGAGACTGCGAAGAGATAATAGGATTAAAACAATCCAGGCATCGTTAGCGATTGAAAATAATTCGCTATCATTGGAACAAGTTACGGATATTATCAATGGAAAAAGGATTTTGGGAAAGCCAAGCGAGATATGTGAAGTGAAGAATGCTTTTGAAGCATATGAAGTACTGTTACAATTCAATCCGCTATCGCAAAAGGATTTATGGAAATGCCATAAAATTTTGATGAGAGATTTGACAGAAGAGGCAGGCAGGTACCGCGATGGAGGAGTTGGAGTATTTGCAGGCGATAGGCTAGTGCATATGGCACCGCCAGCAACAAACGTGCCAATGCTTATTACTAATCTGTTTCAGTGGGCCAAAAAGTCGGATGCTCATCCGCTTGTTAAAAGCTGTGTATTCCATTATGAGTTCGAATTTATACACCCCTTCGATGATGGGAATGGTCGCATGGGAAGAATGTGGCAAACACTTTTACTATACCAATGGAATGAACTTTTTGGATGGTTACCAATGGAAACATTGATTAGAGAGCGGCAACAAGAATATTACGATGCGTTGGGCAGATGTGATGCAAATGCTGATTCGGGAGAATTTGTAGAATTTATGCTTACAGCTATTTTTGATGCACTTACTGAGTTCATAGTAAACGAGAAGGCAGATATCCTTATAACCGAACAGGCGGCAAGATTATTAAGATGTCTTGGTGATAAGGAGTATTCTACAAGAGAACTAATGGGATTGTTAGGATTGAAACATAGGCCTACTTTTAGAGAAAATTACCTATTACCAGCATTAGAGGCAGGGCTAGTCGAGATGACAATCCCGGACAAGCCAAATAGTAGAAAGCAAAAATACAGACGCAAAAATTAGAATTCCAATTTGGAAGGAGAAGTAGCTATGTTTGTTGTTGATACATATGAAGAAATAGAAAAGAATGAAAAAAGGTTGGCGGAAAAACATATAATTGTGTTGCTATTTGTGAGACCTAGTTTACCAGGGGCGAAAGAAATCATAGAGGAATTTGAATATATACATTATAACTCGAGAAAATTTTGTTCTATGATATGCGGTAGGATATTCTAACGATATGGCTTGTGATAATGAGCAAAATTGGAGAAAGGTTAGCAACATGGAGGATGGCTGGTATTACAGTGGCAAAGCATTTGTTGAATTTAAAGATAGATTGGAAAGAAGACTTAATTGGAGATATAGTGGAGATGTTGAGATGATTATTCTTCAGAGCAATCCAGAGAAAGGAAATATTCTCAATTTTGAAAATTATCTAGCGATAGATTTGAATTATGGGATTCAGCGTGGATATATAGAATCTTTTCCGAGATTTATGGAATCATTAATACGAAGTTCGCGAAGTGAAGTTGAAACAATAGCTTTTGCTAAGGATATGCGAAGAGGAAGGTTGAAAATCAGGCAGGTGCTAGAAACAACACTTGATGATTGTAAGAAAGTACCAACTCCTGTAAGGCGAGTTATCAAGGATAGATTATTTTATAGACCGGCAAGGTTCTACAGTGAAGGATGAAATACTTAGTATCTGTGAATATAAGTATTACAATAAAAGGTAAGGAGAGGAGTGCAAGACATGAAGGAAATAAAATGTCCTCATTGTGGGAAAACATTTACAATTGATGAAGTTAGTTATGCAGATATATTAAGGCAAGTTCGCACAAAAGAATTTAATAACGAAATCAACGAAAAACTGGAACAAATAAAAGAGCAGCACGAGAGTAAATTAGCTTTGTTTGAAGAAAAAGCAAATAATTCCATGGATAAAAAAATCGCAGAGAAAGAAAAGGAATTAGACAGCCTTAAAGCGAAAATTAGTTCTAGTGAGAAGGAAAAGGAACTTGCTATTTTCAATACGGAAAAATCCGTGAGGGAAAAATTTAATGAGCAAGGGAAAAGAGTTACAGAACTTGAAACTAAAGCAAAGACTTTTGAGCGGGAAAAAGAACTTGAAATAAAGCAAGCTTTGTCCGAAAAGGAGAAGGAGTTGGTTGAGTTGATGGCAAAATTTCAATTGCAGGAAAAGGAGTCAGAACTTGAAAAAAGATCAATCAAAGAAAGACATGAGATTGAAATAAAGCAAAAAGACGACACAATTGCTTTCTATAAAGATTTCAAAGCTAAGCAGTCTACTAAACTGGTAGGAGAGAGCCTTGAACAGCATTGCGAAACAGAATTTAACCGTTTAAGAATGACAGCTTTTAAAACAGCAGAGTTTGGAAAAGATAATGATGTCAGAACAGGTAGCAAAGGTGATTATATTTACCGAGAGTACGATGATAATGGAACTGAAATTATATCTATTATGTTTGAAATGAAAAATGAAGGGGAGGAAACTGCAACTAAAAAGAAAAACGAACATTTTTTCAAAGAACTTGACAAAGATAGGAATGAGAAAAAATGTGAATATGCTATTCTAGTGACAATGCTCGAAACGGACAATGAATTTTATAATGATGGAATTGTGGACGTCTCTTACACATATGAAAAGATGTATGTTGTTAGGCCACAATTTTTCATTCCGATTATCACGCTTTTAAGAAATGCCGCACTTAATTCCCTGCAATATAAGCAAGAGACAGCATTGATGAAAGAACAAAATATAGATATTGCCAATTTTGAAGAAGATTTGAATAAATTCAAGAATGCCTTTGCAAAGAATTATGATGTGGCCAGTCGGAAATTCAAGCTTGCTATTGATGAGATTGATAAAACGATTAGCCACTTGCAGAAGACAAAAGATGCGTTATTGTCTTCAGAAAATAATTTGCGCCTTGCAAATAATAAGGCTGGAGATTTGACTGTTAAAAAATTGGTGAAAAATAATCCTACAATGAAGGAGAAATTCACAAAGTTATAATGTATTATTAAAACAAGTGTCACAATTACAAATTTATGAGGTTATAGGGAAGGAACAAAATAATGAGATTGCACAAGTTAACTATACAGGGATATGGGAGGCATAAGGATCGGAAGTGTTTTTTTCTGATGCGAGTTTTCTCATTGGAGAAAATAATACGGGCAAAAGTACAATATTAAAGGCTATTGAATTGTTATTGACAGATACTGGAAGGATAACAGATGATTCTTTTTTTAGATTTACTCATGCTGGAGGCGATGAAACGATTAATGAAATTGTTTTGACAGCTGAATTTAGAGGTTTGCCTGAGGGGGCAGAAGAGTGGAGAGGCTTCAGAGGACGCATATTTACTTGCGAGGACGAAAAATTTGCAGGGCAAGAAGACTCTGAAAATTCTATTTTCTATAGGAAGAAATTCACATCAGGCGCTTTAAGAAAAATTGAAATGAAATCGAGAGAGAAGAAGAAAAAGGACTTTTTAAAGGATATAAAAACTATTAATGGTTTTGTCGAAAATGGATTTGAAGAAGAAATTTTAATTGATACAGAATTTGAGACTGTGGATAGAACTAAGAATATGACAGCAAATAAGTTGCAAGAATTCATAGACTATTTTGAAAATGAATTTGATTTTTACGATTATTCTGATGATGAAGTTTGGGATTTGAATCCAGGCGGTATAGCAGGAAATGTCCTTTCTAAGCTACCAAAAGTACTGTATATACCTGCTCATGATGGGGCGGATGATTTAGGAGAAACCAAAGGTGCATTTCAGAATATACTAACAGAATTATTTTCGGATGTTAGGGATGAATCTGAAAATTACAAGCAAGCACAGGTGCTATTAAATAAGCTAGCGGATGAACTCAATCCGGAAAATTTGGAAACGGAATTTGGTAAAATGATGGTGGATTTGAACAGTACCTTAACAGGAGTGTTCACAGGTGTGGGACTAAACGCTAAGGCCGCATTATCTGATGCGGATAGTGCAATCAAGCCTAAATTCACAATTTCAATGAGTAGTAACATTTCGACTCCTGTGGAAATGCAGGGAACGGGTGTTATTAGATCGACAGTTTTTGCTCTTCTTAGATATAGGGCATTGAGAGATATGGAAAAAAGTTCATATAGGAGGCCGCTTATAATTTGTTTTGAAGAGCCCGAAATTTATTTGCATCCTAATGCAGCTAATCAGATGAGAGATACTATATACGAGTTGGCAAATACTGCAAATAACCAAATTGTTTGTTCTACCCATTCGCCATATATGATTGATTTGGGAAAGCGTACTGGGCAACTACTTAATTATCTTTACTTAGATAATTCGTCGATTGAAATAGGAACGGGCGAAGCAGTACCATGTGAGATTGTGAAAAACCAAGCATTTAACATACAAAGTGGGTTCAAAAATTTGCAAGACGACGATAAGGACTATGTAAAGCTTATTTTGAAAATGGATGATTATCTTGCGAGAATATTTTTTGCGAAAAATATTTTGATAGTTGAAGGTGATACAGAAGAAATAGTATTAAGAGAAACTATATCACTTATGCCAGAAACAATGAAAAAGAATGCATTATGTAATTGGCAGGTTGTTAGAGCACGGGGTAAGGCTAGCATTATTGCATTGGTCAAATATTTAAAGGCTATGTGTATAGAACCATATGTTATGCACGATTTAGATTTGGATACCCAAGGTGCTGCTGTTATGAATGAGCCTATACGAGAAGCACTAGGTAACGATGAAAAACTGATAACAATAAAAAATTGTATTGAAGATTTGCTGGGATATACAGCACCGTCAAAAGATAAGCCTTATACCGCCTACAAATTTATTCAAGAGAATTGGGGTAATTATTCGGAAATTAGCGAAGCTTGGAAACAAATTGTTGAAAGTATATTTGGGGATCAATAAAAAAATATTATGGAATTATGGAATTGGAGATGAATTTTTTGAATCAATCCCAAATTGTTATTTATAAAAACATTCAAGGTGTTTTTTGTTGCACAAAAGAGGATAAATAATGGAGAGAGAAGAGCATAGCTATGTAAAAATTGGAAATACAGAATTTCATGTAGTATCAAGATATCATGGGACGAGAAGTTTAGAAGAAATAATGAAACGAATGATAATAGAAGAAGCAGAGAGAGGGCGTCTATTAGATAAGTTTAACAGCGTGAAGGACAACTTATGATGAGGTATGTGCCAGAACTACAAGGTTAGAGTTCCATATTGGGAAACAATTAAAGAACAGTAAAAATGACAAAAAACACCTTGAATATTATCGGATTTTACAAAAAAATCCTAAAATCCAACTCAAATCGTTAGTTAAGAACATAATTTTCAAGGAGAAAAGGAGTAAAAACACATGCCAGAACTACCAGATGGTAACTTCATATTGTGAAGCGTATTAGTAACATTAAAAACAATGTAGTAACAGCAAACATTTTACTTAGTGTGTGAGTATGATTTATGAAGTAAGTGGATATTTTTATTAGCTATAAGTATGGTGTGGAGTTACCATTTGTGCTTAGAAAGCGTGTAATGTGAACAGGGAAATTATCTATGATAGAGGGAATGATATTGATTCGGGCGAATTAATATCATTCCTTTTTATGATACACATTTTTATATGTTATATCCCCTTGATTTTAATGGAAGTTAAAAGTATAATGAAGAAAACAAAAGTTCGACTGATGATTCAAAACTAGAATGCTGAAAAGGGGAATAATATATGTTGGGAATGAATGATAAAAAAGAAGAAGCAATAAATGCTGTACTAACAGAAAAATATTTGGTTAATGCATATAATGACTACCATAAGGAATTGAGTGATTGCGATATTATAATGTTTGATAGTGACGAAGAAACGGTTTTTGCGAGACAATGTATAGATACAACTATTGGGAATTATCATGTTTTTGGTGTTGGTGATTACAATCGTACAATGGTCTTTAATGAAAAAATTAGGAAGGCGTTAATAAGCGATTCGAAAGATGGACTTGGAGTTAATGTGGGATTCTGTGTGGACTTTGATTCAAATATTATGTCTTATATGCCGAGAGCATTAAAAAGTAGCAAGATGGAAAATGAGTTTAATATACTGTTGAACCATGTTAAAAAATGTAGTAATGCACCAACATGTTTGCCTTATATGTTGGAAAATAGTCTTAATAATAATGGGATGGATGAACCAGGCGAAGTATATGAAACATTGTTGTATTTTTATGCTTTTAGTAGAGTGCCTATTTATGAATTGGAAAAATCTCAATATAAAGAAATAGAAGTGCTTACGGAAGATTATTTAAAGGCAGATGAAGTTTGGCGTATCATGAGAGATAACAGAGAAAAAAACATGGAAAAAGAAAAACGAAAGAAAGCAATTCACTGTATTCTTTTAGAAACGATGATTCTGAAACACAAAGATCAAAAATCATTTAATGATAAAATGGATAGACTAATTGAATTTATGAATTCTCAAGTGGGGGTATATATAGAAAATGTTTTTTATGCATGCGCTCTATATTTGCTTGACAGCAATCAAGAGGGAATCCGTAAATTTTTTGCCAAGATGCAACCATCTTCTAAAAACTTACAGAATAATATTGCTGGCATGGCGTGGGATTTATTTCATATATCAGACCTACCTACTGAGATGGCGCTAGAAAGTAAAAAAAGCGGTGCAATAGTTTTGAGCTATTTCGCCACGCGAGATCAAGGGCTAAATGAAATAGCGAAATGGAATCCCGTTACAAGAATGGTTTTTTGTAATGGAAAGGCAGTTGCAAAATATAGGCACACAATTGAAGAATTAGCAATTGATGCGGAAATTTTAAATAAAATCCCAACAGCTAGAAAATCCAGGAAACAGTTATGTAATGTAGCCGATTTTAATGAGCTTCTAAAGAGCAAAGAAAAAGAGTTGCTTGATTTAGTTGAGTCAATGAAAAAGAGCAAGTGAAAAGGAACAAATTAGCTATCGAGAAATAGAAAGAAGATAAAGTGGTTATTGAAGATTGGAACGGTAACAAATACCAGAAAGCTGACCGACAAAATCGTAAACGGCAAAAATATGAAGCATAAAAAGATTATTTTACGGAAAAAGTAGATTTTCAGTCGACATTTTCGAATTTACGTGTTACAATGATGCGGAGGTGAGAAAAATGAAAATGAATTTGTTGAAAATAGTATGTAAAAACTTAAATGGTTTTGAAGAAAAAAAACTGGAAATAGATTTTATTACTGAAAAAAGGGTGACAAGCCGTGAGATTGAAGATAATGTTGTTTCGAAGCTTATAAATAGAATATATAAGTTTAATTCTATTGCATTCATTGGTATCAATGCTTCGGGTAAAACGTCTACGATGAATATTATATCTTCTGTTTTAGATATATATTTGGGCAACGTTAGTCTATCATATAAAATGAAAATTTCTAAATATTTTAATGAATATCTAGAGATAGAATCTTTTTATTATGATAGAAGTGAAAAGAAAATATTTAAGATATGGTCAAAAATCAGAAAAAATGACGAAGAAGAAAGTTTGTTTTTTGAGGACGAGGCACTTTACAGTAAAATTGCTACGTCGCAGACTTCTCGAGAGAACATTTTCGAATTCAAAGAGAAAAATAAAATTTTTAATAGAAAAAATATTGATAATGAGTTCTTGAAGCAAGAAGATAGTATCTTTTCGAGTTTGATGAATAGAAGACAAACAACGCGTCCTACAATAATTGATATGTGTGATGTTAAGATGAATCTTTTAACGGCTATGAATATTAAAAAAGTTATGAGTTTTATTCGATATTTAGATCCTTCAATAGTGAAATTTGAATATATAGTAGAAAAAAATGATGAAATAGGGAAGGCACCTAGGTTTAAAATAAAATTCAACAATTCGGATAAAGAAATTATAGTGGAGCACTTTGAATTAGACACGTATTTATCTTCGGGAACGATAAAAGGTATAAGTTTTTTGTCAAATATTTATACCATTTTTGCGAGTGGTGGATATTTGCTTATAGATGAAATAGAAAACCACTTTAATAAAACTATTGTGATGAATATTATTAAAATGTTTAACAGTGAGATTAATAAAAACTCAGCGACACTGATTTTTAGTACACATTACAGTGAAATTCTTGATGGAATTGATAGGAGCGATAGTATATATGTCATGAGTAAAAAGCAGTATATTGATATGAGCAAGTTTTCGGCGGCGGCTGGGGCATATGATAGAAGTGACAAAAAGAAAAGTGATGTTATCTTAAGTGGACTTTTGAACACATCGCCTAAGTATGCGGCATATAGGGCTTTACTCGATTCCTTTAAAAAAGATTTTGACGAGGGTAATATATGATTGATATAGCTCCGAATGATTTAGTTGCGTGTATCTGTGAGGGAAAAACAGAAAAGACGATATTGGAGATACTATTAGATGGAAATACTCTCTGCTTTTCAAGGGAACAATTGCTAAATGGTGAAATACTTTCAGGAAAATATCGAAAAAGCCTAAATTTTCAACAGGATTTTTTGACGTTAGACTATGAAGGGCAAAAAATAGTTATTTTGCTGATACAAGATAGACTTACTAGCTATAAATTGAATTCTATGTATGTTAAGCAAGTTAAGGGGGTTTATCCCCTGGTAACTAAACCGGAAGTAGAAATGCTAATGGTACATTCCCTGAAGGAATATGAAGAGTACAAAAAACAAAAGGAGAAGCCTTCTATTTTTCTTCAAAGAAAATTGCACGTTAAAGGTAGTGTGTTGAAATCCAACAAGTATATATGTGCATTTTATGAAGAGCATGATTTGGTTGAAGCAATAAAGAAATACAAAAAAGGAAAATCAATGAAGTATGGTCTTATAGATATCGTGCGAAAATAGAAGCATTAAAACGAAAGGGCTTGGTTCGCTTATCAGGATATATTTTTTAATAGAACAACTGAAACACTACAAAGCAACACGATGCCGTGTTGCTTTTCCTAATTAACAGTAAAATACGTCTATTTACAAAAGAAATCAAGAATGATAGGCTGAACTTTATTGGTGTGATGAATGATGAATCAATTGATATGAAGGCCATTGGGCTAGGAAATATCACTAAAGCAGAATTTCTTGAATTAATCCAGAGTTGTTATTTATAAAAACATTCAAGGTGTTTTTGGTCATGCAAAGAGGATGAATGATGGAAAGAGAAGAACATAGTTATGTAAAAATTGGAAATACAGAATACCATATAGTGTCAAAGTATCATGGGACAATAAGTTTAGAGGAAATACTTAAAAGATTGATAAGAGAAAAAATAGAGCAGGGATACCTAAACAAGTTTGACAGTACAGATGACGACTCATGACGAGCTTTATGCCAGAACTACAAGGTTGTAGTTCCATATTGAGAAGTCATAAGAAAACATGAAAAAATGGCGCGAAACACTTTGAATATGAGCTGATTTGATAAAAAACTTTGAATTTTGATTAGAATTACAAATTTAAGACGTTGTTTTATAGAAAAAAGGAGTAAAAACACATGCCCGAATTACCAGAGGTGGAAACAGTCCGCCAAACACTTAAGAATTTTATAGTAGGCAAGACAATAAAGAGTGTAGAGACACCATATGATAAAATCATCGTGGGTAACGCCAAAGAGTTTGCTCGGAGATTAGAGGGGCAGATTATTTGCAATCTTGATAGGGTCGGCAAATACTTAATTTTTATTTTGGACGACGATGCCTTTGTTTCGCATTTGCGAATGGAGGGAAAATATAATATCGTTGAGGAGTCGACAGAGTTAGGTAAACATGAGCATGTTATCTTCAAATTTACTGATGGTAGCGAATTGCGATACGCAGACACCCGCAAATTCGGGCGAATGGAATTAGTTAGTAGAGATAATTATAAAGATGAATTGCCATTGAGCAAGCTTGGAGCTGAACCGTGGGAGGCTAAGACTGACGAGGTATATGTTAGACTTCACAAAAGTTCCTTGCCGATTAAGACTTTATTATTAGACCAAAGCATTATGACAGGAATTGGAAATATTTACGCTAATGAAATATGTTTTCGCATGAGAATTAACCCTAAGACGCCAGGCAATAAGCTTAGTAAAAGGCGAACGGCTGAATTAATAAAAACTTCGCAAGAGATACTAGATGAAGCCATTAAGCAGGGAGGAACGACGATACATTCGTTTTCGGCCAACGGTATAGATGGGCTATTTCAAACCAAGTTACAAGTCCATATGCAACAAGAATGTCCGATTTGTAAGGGTATCATAACAAAAGAGCAGGTCAATGGTCGTGGGACTTATTATTGTAAAAAATGTCAGAGATGAGACTGTCCCAAAGATTGTGTAAACCTCTGTACTGATGTAAGATAATTACAACAGTATGGAGGTTTTATTATGGCAAGAAGAAAGAACGAATCACCACAA
>JGI994J12354_10001770_pt1 | contig 21668 bp, 25 predicted proteins | sample IntmicLarv3ML3BL_FD_12354 | JGI IMG/M metagenome (IMG submission 12354) | reverse complement strand
AAGGGATATAATCCTGTGAACCAGATTGTCGGCTATATTCTCTCCGGTGACCCGACGTATATTACGGGGCATAATGGGGCGCGCGTGCTCATCAGTAAGTTGGAGCGCGATGAGCTGCTGGAAGAGATTGTGACATTCTACCTTGATAACATTGATGAGTAACAGTATACGTGTTATGGGGTTGGATTATGGGGATAAGACAATAGGCGTCGCAGTGTCGGACCCTTTTGGCTGGACGGCACAGGGCGTTTGCGTAATCCGGCGGAAAAATGAGGTTGATTTAAAGGAGAGCTTCGCGCAACTTGCGGACATCATCGCGCAATACAGTGTCACGCATATCGTGCTCGGTTATCCTAAGAATATGAACAACACGGAAGGGCCGCGTTGTGAAAAGACGCGCGCTTTCCAAAAAAAATTGACGAAGCAATTCCCCAATTTGCCTGTCGTGCTTTTTGATGAGCGGATGAGCACGATGGCAGCAGAGCGTACGTTACTGGAGGCGAATCTGTCGCGGAAAGCACGCGGACAGGTTATTGACAAAACAGCGGCTGTCTTTATCTTGCAAGGGTATTTGGACGGTGAAGCAACGCGTAAGCGCGCGATGCAAAAAGAGATGGAAAAAGAAAATGATTGAAAGGAGAATATAAAAATGAGCGATGAACAAGATTTCACAGATGATTTGGATGAATTTGAAGACGATTTGGATACAGTTATAATGACCGATGAGGAGGGGAACGAAACAACCTTCTTTGTGGTAGACGAAGTCGATCATGAGGGCAGTAAGTACTTGTTGCTCCTGGAAGAATCTCTTGCCGATGATGAAGAAGCGGATGCGGTTATCTTCAAGCAGGTTGGCGATAACGATGAGGAATTCGTGTATGAACCGCCGACGGATGCGGAGTTTGAGGCAATTGCTAAAATCCTGAGCGGAAGACTGGACGATTACGAGATTACTTTTTAAATGAAGTTTACTTCATATTCTTCTTCGGTAAAGCAGCAGGAAATCATCATGCTGCTTTATGTTGTGTAACGAAAACTACTTAATACTACTTACTTAAAGGATAAAAAACATATGGAGGTGTCATTTTTTTGGCTTCAAAGAAAACAAAATTGAGGGTGTTCTCCCTCGGAGGCTTGCAGGAAATCGGCAAGAACATCACGGTGTACGAATACAGTGACGATATTATTATAGTGGATTGCGGCGTTGCCTTCCCGGAAGACGACATGCTTGGCATAGATTTGGTTATACCAGATTTCACATATTTATTAAAAAACAAGGATAAAATCCGTGGTATTGTTTTGACACACGGGCATGAGGATCATATCGGCTCAATACCGTATTTGCTGCGGGAGTTGGATGTGCCGATTTATGCGACTAAGCTGACGCTCGGCCTTGTCGAAATCAAATTGAAAGAACATGGACTTCTGAATAAAGTGAAGCGCAATTGCGTAAAGGCGGGCGAAAAGATTCAACTCGGCCGCTTTGAGGTAGAAATGATTGCCGTGACGCACAGTATTGCGGATTCCTGCGCGCTTGCTATCAAGTGCCCGGCCGCGCTTTGTGTGCATACAGGTGATTTTAAGATTGACTACACGCCTATCCATGGGCAACGGATTGATTTGGCACGCTTCGCGGAACTCGGAAGACAGGGCGTGACGCTCTTTTTGTGTGAAAGCACGAATGTGGAGTTAAAGGGCTACACGATGTCCGAACGACATGTCGGTAAAGCATTTGAAAGCATTTTCAACGAGTCCACACGCCAGCGTATTATGGTGGCGACGTTTTCATCGAACATCCACCGTATCCAACAAATTATTTACTGTGCGGCAAAGCATGGCCGCAAGGTCGCCGTTATCGGACGCAGCATGGTGAATACGGTTACAACAGCCTGTGATTTGGGCTATTTGGAGTTACCGAAGAATATCATGATTGATATTTCGGAAATCAAGAACTATCCGGACGATAAAATCGTTATAATAACAACGGGTACGCAGGGTGAGCCGATGTCCGCGCTGTCCCGTATGGCGATGGGTGACCATAAACAGGTCAATATCAAGCCGGGTGACCGGATTGTCATCAGCGCATCCAGTATTCCGGGGAACGAGAAACCCGTTTCGAAGGTCATCAACGAGCTTATGAAGCTTGGTGCGGATGTGATTTATGAAGGCCTTATGGACACGCATGTCTCCGGTCATGCACGACAAGAGGAAATCAAGCTTATGCACGCGTTGGTGAACCCGACATTTGTCATGCCGATACATGGTGAATACCGTCATTTGAACACGCACCGTGAGCTTGCCATGAGCCTCGGCACGCCGAAGGACAATATTTTTGTTTGTAATATCGGTGATGTGTTGGAATTGAACCAGCAAAGCGCACGCATCAGCGGCACGGTTCCTTCCGGGCAGGTAATGGTGGACGGCCTTGGCGTCGGCGATGTGGGCAATATCGTCCTGCGTGACCGTAAGCATCTGTCGCAGGATGGATTGATTATCGTTGCGGTTTCCATGGATTCCGACAGCGGGCAGATTGTTGCGGGGCCTGATATTATCTCGCGTGGGTTTGTGTATGTACGCGAATCAGAGGACATGATGGAGCAGGCGCGCGGTGTCGTGCGCAAGGTGCTGGAACGTTGTGAAGAAAAGCACATGACGGAATGGTCGCAGATTAAAAATACAATAAAAGACACATTGAAAGAATTCGTCTGGCAAAAGACAAAAAGGAGCCCGATGATTTTACCGATTATCATGGATATCGACTAAGCAACCAACACCGGAGCGGGGGGCGTTTTTTTGGAGGAGCTTATCAAGGCTGCAAAAGAGCTTGCGTCGCAGCTCTCGGAAAGTGATTGCTGCCGCGCGTATGCAACAGCGCGTGAAGAAGTCGAGCAGGATGCAGAATTAAAGCAAAGGCTTGCCGCATACAAGGCGTGTCATCTGTCATGCCGCACAAAGTTCGGCAACACACCCGTTTCGGATGAGGAGCGGGTGGTCGGCGAGCTGTACTGGGCGCTGATGTTAGATGACCGTGCGCGGAATTTCTTAGAATCGGAGCGGGAAGCAGCTGATTTGGTTGCCATGCTCTTCCGCACCATTGCGGAGGGTTGCCCGGTGGAGCCTGCATATCCGCAGCAATGACGCGCCAAAATTTCTTGCGCTGCGTGCAACAGTGTTATGAAAGCGATGATAGAGGTGATACCCATATGTTGAAACGAATCATTAATGTTTTGTCCTTTATTACAGGAGGTCTTACGAATATCGCCATCGTTGCGGCATCGGTCTTCCTTGTGTATTTCGCTTTGACGAAGGCATATGCGTATGGACAAAATTTTATATCCGAGATGGACAACACAAAACGTGCTTCGAAGGAAATCACCATCACGATTCCGGAGGGAGCAGACGCGCGCGTCATTGGTGACATTCTCGCGGAACATGACTTTACCTCCAGCGGGCTGATGTTTTACTTACAAGCGCGCCTGAACGGGACATACAATTTGTTTAAGTCCGGTGACTTTGTGTTGAATGCGAATATGTCACTCAATGATATCATGGATTTACTCCAGCAAGAACAATATGCTGCGCAGGAGGATGAATTAAAGGTTACTATCGTTGAGGGGCTAACGAACAAGCAAATTGCAAACTATCTGGAAGCAGAAGGATATTTTACGGCGGAGGCGTTTTTGGAGGAGTGCATGAATGGGGAGTATGACTATCCCTTTCTTGCAAGCATGCCGGACAATAGGGGTGAAAAACGTCTGGAAGGCTATCTTTTCCCCGATACCTATAATCTTCCGCCGGATCCGGAGCCGCGCGACCTTATCATTCGTATGTTGAATCGTTTTTCGGATGTGGTGGATACGAATCTGCAAGCGAAAGCATCTTCCATGAATTTGACAGTGGACGAGGTAGTCATCATGGCGTCCATTATCGAAAAAGAAATCAAAGTTGCGGACGAGCGCGTACTATGCTCTGCCGTTATACACAACCGTTTGGCGATTGACTGGAAGCTGCAAATGTGCTCCACGGTGCTGTATGCGCTTGATAAGCGTAAAGACCGTCTGTTTGATTCGGATTTGGAAGTTGACTCACCGTACAACACATACCTATATCCTGGTTTGCCGACAGGCCCTATCGCGAACCCGGGCGCGGCCGCATTGCAAGCGGTCGTGAATCCGGCTGATGTAGATTACATCTATTTTGTCGTGCGGAACGAGGAAACGGGCGAGCATTTCTTTACAGCGAGCGATGCGGATTTTATCACCGCAAAACAACTTTACAATCAGAAATATTGAGGAAGTAACTATGGGATTGTTACACAAGGAATTAACCGAATACTTGAAAAACATACAGCCCCCTTTTGAGGGTGTTCTTGGTGAAATCTACCGCGACGCCCTCAAAGAGGGCTTTCCCGTTATCCCGCCGGAAACGGCAAAGCTACTTGCGTTTCTTGTCACTCTGACGAAGCCTGTAAATGTGCTTGAAATCGGTTGCGCGGTTGGCTTTTCTGCAAGCCTGATGACGGCGCATATGCCGGAAAATGGCAAGGTCACAACCATTGACCGCTACGAATACATGCTCGTACGGGCTCGGGTGAATATCGCGAAGATGAGCTACACGGAGCGAATACGTATTTTGGAAGGCGACGCAGCGGATATATTACCGACGATGACGGATTCGTATGACCTGATTTTTCTCGACGCGGCAAAGGGACAATACGGCCGGTTCATGCCGGATTGCCTGCGATTACTGAAAACAGGCGGCATCCTTATCGCAGACGATGTGCTGCAAGAAGGTTTACTCGCAGGAGACAGACTGGATACACCGCGCCGCCAGCGTACAACCTATACGCGGATGAATGATTATCTGCGGGAGTTGTCCCATACGGAGGGATTGCAGACAAGCATTATCCCTATCGGCGATGGCGTAGCTGTGGCAATGAAATTAGCGGATGAAGTGATATGGAAGGGGGAGGTGGCCGCTGATGAATAAGCCGGAATTGCTGGCACCAGCCGGTGATTTGGAAAAGCTGAAGGTTGCCGTCGCATATGGCGCAGATGCGGTGTACATGGGCGGACTTTCTCTCGGCTTGCGGATGAAAGCCAAAAACTTCGACCTCAACCAGATGGCGCAGGGGGTCACGCACGCCCATACAAATGGTGTGAAAGCATACGTCACCGCGAATGTGTATGCAAAAAATGCCGATTTCGTGAATATGGCGGATATTTTCCGCGAGTATGCTGACATTGGTGTGGATGCGTTGATTATCTCTGACCCGGGTGTGTTTACTGTTGCGCGTGCAGCGGTGCCGGGTATGGATATTCATATCAGCACGCAAGCGAATAATACGAATTACGCAAGTGCAATGTTCTGGCAATCGTTGGGCGCAAAACGCATCGTCTTGGCACGGGAATTGTCCTTAACAGAAGTCGCAGAAATACACGGCAAAGCGGACGGCATTGAGCTGGAAGCTTTTGCGCATGGCGCCATGTGCATTTCCTATTCCGGGCGATGCCTGATGAGTAGTTATATGACCGGCCGTGATGCGAACAGCGGACACTGTGCACAGCCTTGCCGTTGGGAATACCGTATTGAAGAGTCAAAGCGTCCGGGGGTGTTCTTCCCGGTGACGGAGGATGAGCGTGGTACATACATCATGAATTCCAAGGATTTGTGCATGGTTGGCCGTTTGCCGGAAATGTTATCTGCCGGAATTACAAGCTTAAAAATCGAAGGCCGTATGAAAACACCGTACTATGTGGCGTGTACGGTTAAAGCATACCGTCAAGCGTTGGATGACCTTGCCGTGTCGAAAGAATTATACCATGAAAACATCCCGCGCTATATGCAAATTACTTCTGAATGTAGCCATCGGCCGTTTACAACAGGCGGATATGACGGCGGGAACTGGGCGGATACGCAGGTATATGATAGCGCAACGTATGCGCGGTCACACGAATTCCTCGGCATTGTGCTGGCATATGACTCTGTTTCCGGCATGGCGGAAATAGAACAACGCGGCAAGTTTAGTGTTGGGGAAGACGTGGAGCTGTTCCGCGCGAAGGGTGAAAGTATTCAACAAGTCGTGAATGGGTTGTGGGATATGGACGGAAACGGGGTGGAATCCGCGCCGCACCCGCAGCAGCGCTTGCGATTGAAAGTGACAGAGCCCGTCGCGCCGCTAGACATCCTAAGGAAGCGCGTTGAGGTGGTGCATGCATGAGCTTTGTCTATGCAAAAGAACTCGGCCAAGCGGAAATGGATGAGATATATGCCTTGGCAAAGGAGCATGCAAAGGATTTTTTTACACCTGATTTTCCAGATGCTATGCGTGTAGATATGCCGTTCCAACGTGCATTCTATCTACGTGAGAATGAAGGAATCGCATCCTGCATCGTATACACATGTCTGGATGGGAGCATTCACATCACAATGATGTTCACACAGCGGGAGTTAGCGGGTAAAGGATATGGTACGCGCCTTATAAACGCATTTGCAACGCATGCGGCGGCATATGGTATCAACAGTATTGAACTGCTTACCTTTTCATCCCGCACAAATCCGCTTTATACTGCGACGATTGCGTTTTATGAGAAGAATGGATTTCGGCGTATTGATGAATATGAAGGTTTATGGGGAAAGGGAACAGTGGTCGTCAAAATGCGGAAGGATTTAGTTGGAAGCGAGGTAATCGTATGACAAAGAAGAATGCAGAATTGTGGAATGCATTTCTCCAATCCTTAGATGACCAAAAGCGTGCTGTCTACGAAGCACTGGCCGCGTGCATGGCGGAATATGGTTATGAGCCAAAGAAAAACAATTCCAATATGTCTTTCTATCACATGAGGCACAACAAGCAGCTTGCTAAAATGGGCGTCCGAACGGGAAAGAAGAATGTCGGGCCGTTCTTTGCACTGCGGTTTTCTGCATGCCGCATATTGACGAAGCGTTTTACAGACATAATTGATGCGAACATCGCACGCTTTCCGCAGAAATCTGCACGTTGTGTGAATGGCGAATGCGGTTTTTGCAAGGGCAATCCGTTCTCGCATGTATACCTGCATAGCACAGATGCATCTGCAACACATTGCGGCGCCTATGTGCTGGAGATTCCTTGCATTACGGAAGAAGATGTAATGGAGATTCGGAAGTTGATACAGGAAGAACATTCATACCTAATGAAGTACGAGGTCGGCGAATCGGAGGCGTAATATGAGAGAGCAATATCGCATCCCCTTGGAGGGCTGTTCCAATTTCCGCGATTTAGGCGGGCATTCTATTAAAAATGGTGGCGTAACAAAAACGGGCCGTTTGTTCCGTTCGGACAGCTTATCGAAGCTAACGAATAATGACATTGCCGCCATTTCAACACTTGGTATCACGGCTGTGCTGGATTTGCGTTTTCCCTATGAAGCGGCGGAGTCAGCAAACCGGCTGCAAAACCATGCCGGATTCCTTTACGAAAATATTTCCGTCGCGGACAAAGCGCAGGCCAACCCGCTTGATTTCCCGGATACAAACGAAGAATTTTACAATAACATTTTACATAAAGGCAAGGAGCAGGTTGCGGCCGTTTTCCGTTTCTTAATAGAAAACGCGGATAAAAACATTGTTTTTCATTGTACAGCCGGGAAGGACAGAACCGGCGTTGTTGCGGCTTTGTTGTTGGATTTGGTAGGGGTTGCCCGTGCCGACATTATGGCGGACTACGCGCAGACGCACGCATACAAGTGGGATGAGCTGATGGAGCTTAAAAAAACCATCGAGGCACAACGCGGCATAACGCTTAAAGATAGCATGTTCGCTTCGCTGCCGGAGAGCATGGAAGCGTTCCTAGATGAGCTGTACCGCGTGTATGGAGGGGCAGCGGCATATCTGACTGTAATTGGTTTTTCTGAGAGAGATTTATGCACGCTTAGAAAGATGCTTGGCTCATAAGCGGGTTTTTCTTTACATTTAAGAGACGCGATGGTAGAATGTTTTTGTATAATTATTTAGGAGGCATCAATATGGCATTGCTGGTACCGAAGGGCTATCAATCAAAGCTTAACATCCGCGAGACGGAGCAGGGAATTAAGGCTGTAAAAGATTATTTTGAACAAAGTTTAGCCGCGCGGCTCAATTTATCGCGTATTTCCGCGCCGTTGTTTGTTTTCCGCGAAACGGGTTTGAATGATGATTTGAACGGTGTGGAGCGGCCGGTGCGCTTCACTGTTAAAAATGCAAATAACCGTGAGGTTGATATTGTACACTCTCTCGCGAAATGGAAACGCGTTGCGCTTCAGCGCTACGGTTTTTCTCACGGCGAAGGGATTTATACGGACATGAACGCCATCCGAAGGGATGACGATTTGGATAACCTTCATTCGATTTATGTAGACCAATGGGATTGGGAGCGGATTATCAACCGCGAGGAACGTACGATTGCCGTCTTACAAAAGACGGTGAATGATATTTACGCCGCTACAAAGGAAACAGAGTCTTTTATTTGCAATCTGTTCCCGCAGCTTTCCGCATTCTTGCCGGAAAAAGTGATGTATATCACCTCGCAGGAGCTACTTGACAAATACCCGGATTTAGATGACAAAGCGCGTGAAGATGCGATATGCAAAGAGCACGGCGCAGTTTTCCTTATGCAAATCGGCGGCGTGTTATCGAATGGGGAAAAACACGGCGGCCGTGCCCCCGATTATGACGATTGGTCGTTAAACGGCGACTTGCTTTTTTGGTATCCTGTGTTAGGTCATGCCTTTGAAATCACCTCCATGGGTATCCGCGTGGACAAGGATGCGCTTCTGCGGCAACTGGAAATATCCGGACATAACGACAGGCTTTCCTTCCCGTATCACAAGGCTGTTTGTCAGGACGAAGTACCGTTGACCATAGGCGGTGGCTTCGGTCAATCACGCCTGTGTATGTTCCTAATGAACAAAGCGCACATTGGCGAAGTACAGGCATCCGTTTGGCCAGAGGATATGCTGGCGGAATGCGAAGAAAACGGTATCAACCTATTGTAAAAATGATTGCGAAATGACGATTCATAGTTTATAATGGTAGTATTGGAGTTTTGTATCGGTTCGTAAGATATTTCGAAAATCAGGTATAAGGTCGTATCAGAATGGGGCGTGAACAATGAAAGCCGAACACCTCAACGCATTGATACAAGGAACGCAAAATATCATGAGCCGCGTCTGCGGTGAGAATGTAAAATTGGGCAAGCTCTTTGTGAAGCGCTATCCGTATCAACCGATGGAAGTCGCTGTAACAATTGGGCTTATTGGCAATTTACAAGGATATGTTGTGTATACGATGGAATTTGGCGCGGCCATTTATCTGGCATCACGGCTTTTGGATGATGCGATTTTAATGGATTTAGATATTATGACGCAGAGTGCCTTGTCGGAGCTGGCCAATATGATTTCCGGCGCTTCTGCAACGATTTTATATTCGATTGATACAACGATAGATATTACGACACCGTCGTTCTTCCATAATGGTAAGCCTGAGGATTTTCCGTTTGTCAAACCGGCGACGCAGGTGCTCTGTATGCCGATGCATCTTCGGGACGGAAGCGTATTTGAAGTCGATGTGGTTATTGAATGAGCGCGATACTATATTGGACGAGGCTGGTTTTGTTTATTCCGATTCTGGCGTTTGTTGTCTGGCGGGATATTAAATCACATATTATACCTGACCGCGCGATTTTGATTGGTCTTGGCGTTGCAATTATACTCGCGGTGGCGGAAGCAGTAACATCGCAAAGCTGGGCGCCGGTATTACGGATGCTGGCTTCTTTTGCGATTGCGGGCATACCTTTTGCGCTTGTGATTCTTGCCACGCGTGGCGGCATGGGCGCAGGCGATATGAAACTTATGGCGTTGATCGGTGCACTTTTCTCGTGGCAGATGGCGTTGGTGACTATATTTTTCGGTATTGTTGCGGCGGGGATGTTCGCTGTCGGGATGATGCTCTTACAGAAAGCAAATCGTAAAACAAAACTGCCGCTTGCTCCATTTTTGGCGGCAGGATGGCTGATTGTCACGGTTTTCCATACACCTTTGTCTTCGTTTTTATGGATGTATTATGGAATCACATTATAGAGGAGTCAAATATGCTGGAACGTTTCTTTCCTGACGAGTATTATCCATCAATACGAGAGGTGCCATTTGATGCCCTTCATGCGAGGGGTATCCGGGGCTTAATTATTGATATAGACAATACGCTTGCACCGTATGATGTACCGGAGCCGCCGGAAGCGGTGACGCGGCTTCTGCGGAGCCTGGAAGCTAAAGGGTTCCGGATTTGTCTGTTTTCCAACAACGGAAAGACGCGTGTGGAGCGGTTTAACGCCAGCCTCGGTCTTCTGGCAGTCTATAAAGCGGGAAAGCCGAAAAAGCGCGGCATACGCAAGGCGATGTCCATGCTCACTCTTTCCGCGGCGGAAACAGCGCTCATCGGTGACCAGCTTTTCACGGATATATGGGGTGGGAACCGTTGTGGATTACGAACAATATTGTTGGAACCCATTGCTCAGCGCGATGAATGGACGGTACGGTTGAAGCGTCCGCCGGAGCAATTTGTCCTCCGTGCATACAAAAGGCGGTGCAGTATATGATTTCCGCTTTACACACAGCCCAAACGCCTGTTTACGGCGTGATAGGCAATCCGATTTCTCATTCCTTCTCGCCAGTTATACAACAGACTATTGCGGCGGCCGCTGGGGATGATATTGTATATACGGCGTTCCATGTCCTGCCGGACGATGTTGGTGAAGCTATACGCGGCGCGTATGTGCTGCATATCCAGGGCTTGAATGTGACGATTCCGCATAAGCCAAGCGTCATACCATACCTTTCGTATGTGGATACCTCCGCACGGGAAGCGGGCGCGGTGAACACATTGAAGTACATGCCCGATGGTTATCACGGATACAATACAGACGTCACAGGGGTCACGCGTACGCTTGTTGCATCAGGCGTGAACCTATCCAATTGCACAGGCATCGTTCTCGGTAGCGGTGGAAGTGCACCAGCGGCTGTACTGGCTCTCGCACGGGGCGGCGCGAAACGAATCACCATTGCGAACCGGACATTCGAGAAAGCACAAGCGCTGGCAGAACGTATTGGAAAGCTATACAATACGGAAATTGCCGCTATTCCGCTGCAAGAATTGGACGGTATACCAGAAATAAATGTGCTTATACAAACGACTTCGGCCGGTTTCGGGTCACAAGCGAACCAGTCGCCTGTGTCGAATCCGCGATTCTTTGAACGGGTCGGTATGGCGCTTGATATTGTGTATGCGCCATGGGAAACACAGTTCCTGCGCGACGCACGGGCTTGCGGTATCCAATGCGTCAATGGTTTTGATATGCTCGTTTACCAAGCCATCGCATCGTATGAAATCTGGCACGACACCACGCTCGACGACGCTGTGACAGAGCGAATTATACAAGAATTGAAGGACTACTACATAGCTTACAACAGGAAACACTAGGAAAGGCGGTTTTTCGAATGGGGAATGAACTTCGGAACTATATGGAGGATTGTGTTGACGACCAACTACTGTCTGTCCTGCGCGGCGTAAACTGCTGTATGTGTGAAAACTGCCTGTTTGATATTAAAGCCATCGCGTTGAATTCACTTCCACCCAAATATGTTGTGACGAGAAAGGGACAGCTTTACACAAAGCTGTTCACGCTTCAACAACAGTTTGATGTGGATATTATTGCCGCGATTACAAAGGCGGCCGTGATTGTTTCCCGTACGCCGCGGCATGAATCATAGATTTTTTTATAAGAGAATCCGATTTTTTAGCGAAAAGACTTGAATTCTTATTGTTTTTAATGTATTCTATATAAGTTAAACAGTTGAATGAATTTGAAGCGTTCAGGAGGAATTTTCATGATTTCCGCAAGTGAATTTAGAAATGGTGTTACGGTTGAGATTGACGGCGATATTTTCACGATTATTGATTTTCAGCATGTTAAACCCGGCAAGGGCGCGGCGTTTGTCCGCACGACACTCCGGAACATTATCTCAGGTGGTGTGACGGAGAGAACCTTTCGTCCGACGGAAAAAATGCAGCGCGCGCATATCGAGCGTAAGGATATGCAGTATCTGTATGCCGAGGGCACACTGTTCCATTTTATGGATGTGGAATCGTATGACCAGATTGCGTTGAACGCAAGCGATGTCGGCGATACCTTGAAGTATGTTAAGGAAAATGAAATGGTGAAGATTCTTTCGCACAACAACAACGTTTTCGGTATTGAGCCGCCGACCTTTGTGGAGTTAAAGGTTGTAGATACAGAACCGGGCTTTAAGGGCAACACCGCAACCGGTGCCACAAAGCCTGCCCAGGTCGAGACCGGCGCCAGCATCAATGTGCCGCTTTTCATCAATATTGATGACATTATCAAAATTGATACACGTACGAATGAATACCTTGGCCGTATCTAGGTTCATTATATTGTGACTTTATCGCTGCCCTTCCATCGGTTTATACCGGTGAGAAGGGCGGTTTTACAATCCGCAGAATGTCAGGGGGTTATCACGATGTATGATGAGAGCTATATGCGATACCGAAATATTCGTACCATGGCGTGGGAGCTTCTGATACGGCATGAGGTGAAAGAGCTTCCTGTTGATGTCATCGGCATTGCGGAGAAGCTTGCTGTCAAGGTGCTGTCCTATGATAACGCGGAAGAGCTCATTATGACGTGCGCACTGGAGACACTGCGCACGTCCAATGATGCGTTTTCCCTTTATACAGATAGGTGGTATATCCTGTTTGATGCAGAGAGGGAGACGCAGCGGTTTGCGATTGCGCATGAATTGGCGCATATTCTGCTCAAGCATACGACGGCTAAGAAAAAAATTGGCGTGTTTACGGCGTATCACTCGACATGGAATAGGGATGAACCGACGATGCGCGCGGAAGAGCAAGAGGCCAACCGCTTTGCGGTGCGGCTGCTTGCTCCAGCTTGTGTGATTCGACATTTGCGGCAGCGTGATGCGCATAGCATAGCGATGCTGTGCGGCTTGCCGCGGCGGGAAGCGTTTGAAAGAGCCGAACGGATGGACAAGCTTATCGCCAAGGGTAATTTTCTCATACAGAACGAGGAAGCCCGGGTGTATGAACAGTTTGAGACTTTTCTCACGATGCGGGAAGATTTATTCGTACACGAGTGACAGTGTTGAAAATGATAAAAGGAGGTGAGAGAATGAAGCTGCGTACGATACAGGGCCGCGCAGGTACGGGTAAAACAACAATGTGCCTGCATGAAATCGCTGCAGCGCAGGCGATGGATGAAAAGCATACGCTTCTATACATCGTGCCGGAGCAGTTCTCTCTCTTATCCGAAAAAGCACTGCTGGCAGCATCCGACGGCAGTGCCTTGTCTCGTGCGGAAACGATGGGCTTCCGCAGACTTGCATTCCGTGTTTTTGCGGAATTGGGTGGGTCAAACTGCGTACTTTTGGATGATGTTGGACAGAGTGTTATCCTACGCAAAATACTGTTCGACGTGCGTTCACGGCTTGCATATTTCCAAGGGTCTGTGGACAAGCAGGGATTTGTCGATAAGCTCAGCGCCATGCTTCGTGAATTGTATCAGTACGAAATTCGCCCGGATGCATTGAAGCAAGCGGCAGGGCGCGTGATAGGTGATGAAAATTTACGGCTCAAGCTCCATGATTTGGCCATCATTTTGGAAGCATATGACATATATTTGCTCGGCCACGCTTTTACGGGTGAGGATGCATTGGACATACTTGCCGACCGCGTTGAGGAGTCCGCCATTATACGCGGTGCCCATATTTGGATTGACGGTTTCAAAAGTTTTACCCCGCAGGAATACCGCGTGTTGTTGCGACTGCTTGTCTGCGCGGAAAGCGTAACCATTGCGATGACGACGGATAGCCCTGCGGCAGGGTATCCCGAATTACAGCGGCAGGATGCTTTTTATGAAACAAAAAACACATTGAATACGTTGTTCAGTCTTGCCAATGATTACGGTGTGGATATAGAAGCGCCAATCGCATTGCAATCGGTACAGCGCCACGCCCAAACGCCCGCACTTTCCTTTTTAGAAAAAAACTTCCTCGGCTACCGGCGTTACCAATATGCCGGGGACGCATCCTGTGTACGGCTTATGCAAGCGGATAATATGTATGAGGAGCTACACGCTGCGGCACGCACCATACTTGCGCTTACGCGAGAAAAGGGGTATCGTTACAGCGACATCGGCGTCGTGTGTGCGTCGCATGAAGCATATGCCAAGAGTGTGGACGTAATCTTCGGGCAATACAATATCCCTGTTTTCATTGACGCAAAGGAAGATGCGCTGTCACATCCCCTGACGGAATATATACGCGCCGCGTTTGAAATCGTGGGAAACGGCTGGCAGTATGAGAGTGTATTCCGGTTTCTAAAAACAGGTATGACGAGTTTAACACGTGCGGAGATTGATCGGCTGGAAAATTATGTTCTGGCATATGGTATCCGCTTTAACCGATGGCAAAAGGAATGGGAATACGGCTTTGATGGTGCATATGAAAATTTCAATCATGATGAAATTAACGCCCTTCGCGTGCGTGTTATCAATATACTAGAACCGTTAACGTGCCGGTTCACACGTACGGCACGTCGCGACGCTGCGGAATATTGCCGTGCGATATACACATTTATGGAAAATAGCGGGACGTTGCAGTTACTTTCTTCATGGATGCAAGCTGCGCGTGCAAAGGGCGACAACTTGATGTTACAAACACACACACAGATTTGGGACAGTGTATCGTCTTTGCTGGATAAAATATTTGAGACACTGGGACAAGAACGTTTGACACCCGGCGAATTCGCACGGATTCTAGAAGCGGGATTTTCGTCGATTTCGCTCGGGCTTGTGCCGCCGTCGTTGGATCAAGTTATTGTCGGTGATTTGCGCCGTTCTCGTTTGCCGGAGGTGAAGGCGCTGTTACTCCTCGGCGCAAGCGAATCTGCTCTTCCCGAGAGGGCAGCGTCCAATAGTGTGCTCTCCGATGAGGAGCGGCAGATGCTTGCAACTGGTGGCGTTACACTGGCGCCGGATACCGCGACGCGTGCCGCAGAGAATAATTTCAACATATATACAATCCTTGCCAAACCGAGTGAATTTTTGTATATTTCATGCCCGCTGGGTGCGCTTGACGGCAAGGCTATTTTCCCATCGCCTATTATGGCGCGCATCACGGAGCTCCTGCCGACGGCGACGCGCCTACGCGCTGGGATGGGAGAAGGGGATGAGATGGCATGTGTTGCGGCCGCGGGGCCTTCGTTTGATGCGCTCACGCTTGCGCTTCGGAATTATGCGGAGACAGGTACGTTCAGTCAAACGCAGAAAGCTGTGTATATGTTTTTTAGGGAGAATGCAACATACCGAGAGGCACTTACGCAAACGGAGGCGCAGATTGTATCGGTCGGCAAGCCAGAACGCCTCTTGCGGGAGACGGTATACGACCTTTACGGCGGCCGGATTGTTTCCAGCGTGACACAGCTTGAACGGTATGCACAATGCCCGTTTTCCTATTTCGTACGGTACAACCTTCGCGCCTTGGAGCGGAAGCTGTATGAGGTAGAGGCTGTACAACTGGGAACACTCTTCCACGCAGCGTTGGAATTGTATGTGAAGCGTTTGATGGAACTTGGCTTGGACTGGAATGAGCCTGACGAAGAAATGCTCATCGAACTTGCGATGGTTTGTGTGGATGAAGCGCTTACCGCCCGTGGGAATGAAATTCTGCGAACTACAGGACAGTACCGTCACTTTTCCCGCCGGGTAAAGGAAATCGCAGTGCAATCCATTCGCGCATTGACCCGGCATATGCGGGGGAGCGGTTTTGCTGTAGCGTCGGTGGAATCAGGCTTTGGCGATGATTCCGTTCGGGTTCCACTTGAAGCGGGTGAGATGGAACTACGTGGCAGGGTTGATCGTGTGGACGTTCTTGATACACAGGATAGTATGTATGTGAAGCTTGTGGATTATAAATCGGGACATAAGGAATTTAACTTATCGGAGGTATACTATGGCTTGCAATTGCAGCTTGTGCTGTACATTGACGCTGTACTCGCGAAAATGAAAGCACGAGTGAAGGTAGAATCAGCGAATGTCCTCCCGGCAGCGGTGTTGTTTTTCCGTATGCAGAATCCGAAAATTGAATTTGACGCAGCATTCAGTGAGGAGCAGCTCCGCGAAAAGCTATTGGCGCAGTTCCAGATGAGCGGCCTCGTGCTGAACGAACGGTGTGTATTGGAGAATCTTGATGAAAACTTGCGTGCCGGACAAAGCGGCGGTGTTAAATCTTCCGTTGTGCCCGTGACATTGAACGCTGCTAAAAAAGAGGATGACTTTCTGCTGTCAAAGAGTTCGAAAGCCGTGTCCGCTGGAGATTTCCAACGGTTAATGGTGTACACTATGCAGAAGGCCGCATCGCTCGGAGACAGCATACTGTCCGGAGATGTGACGGTTTGGCCCTGCCTGCATGGTAAAGAATCGGCCTGCCGGTTTTGCGATTACCGTGCGGTGTGCGGTTTTGAGCCAGGGGAAAGTAAATATCATGTGATGAAAAAGTTGAAAGCTTCCGAGGAGCGGTCTTTTTTCCAAACGGCTGATATATAAGTATATTTGATAACCATGCGCCAAAAGCGAATAGCCCACTTGTGAAATTAGTGATAGAATAAATGTGGTTGATGATGGTGCCACAATGGCAAGCACCAGGAGGCTTGAAAAATGAGCGAAAATGTAATTGACAGATTACTGGAAATTGAACATCGCGCGAAAGAAGAAACGCTTCGGTTGGACGAGGAAAAACGCAACTTGCCGACGCGGATTCAAAAACACACCGAGGCCATCCGTGCGCGGATTCAAACAAAATCGCAGGACGAAATCGAAGCGTTAAAAAAGCGAATCCAAGCGGAAACACAGCACCGTGTAGCGGAGATTGAGGCAGATTGTGCGGAACGCATACGCGCGATGGAGGCGCTGTATACGGCGAAAACAAAATTGTGGCGGAATGAAATCGTGGCCGCTGTTAAACAAGAGGCACAGTTATGACGCTGATAGCAGCAAGTTATGACGGGCTAAATGCGAAGCTCCACGCCATGCGCGGGCAGCTCCTCCGCCGAGAGGATTACGAAACACTTGCACAATACAAGACCGTTGAGGGTTTTGGCGGGAAGCTTCGCGAATACGCAGCGTATGAACGCGTACTGGCGGATGCACCTGATACGGCGTTGCGCCGCGGCTTTATGGAGCGCAAGCTCACATTGTCTCTCGCAAATGATTTCCGCCGGATACGCAGCTTTGTGGGCAATCATGAGCAGCGCGCATACTTGGATGCTCACTTTTTACGGAATGAAATCGAATTCCTCAAGCTCCTTCTGTGTGCGATGTATGATAAACGGCGGATTCCCTATACATTGCAAGAACTCAATGAACTCTTTGGTCGTAAGCACCGCCTTGATGTTTCGGCATTGCTTGCGTCAAATTCGTTGGATGCTTTTGTCGCCAATTTGCAAGGTTCTGAATTTCATCCCGTGTTGGCACGGTATCTAGGGATGGAAGCACCAAGCCTGTTCGATTTAGAAATGGCGCTCGACTTGCATTACTTCATGCAGAGGGAGAAGGCGCAAAAGAAATGCCTTGATAAAGCGAATCGCAACGCGATGGCGTATGTGAACGGCACAGAGATTGATTTGCAAAATATATTGTGGACATACCGGTTGAAGACATATTACGAAGTTAGTGAGTCTCGGATATATACTTGTCTCATCCCGCGGCGTCTACGGTTGTCTAAGGCGGCACTTGCGCGGATGGTGGAGGCGCGCACACCGGAAGCGATGTGGGATGAAATAAACGCCACACCGTACACACGCATTTTATCGGCGGGCGATGCTATTGACACAGGTTGCCGTATCATGCTGCAGTATGCATACCGGAAAGCTTGCAAGCTGCATCCGAATACAATGGCGCCCGCCGTGGCATACCTGCATGAAAAAGAAACAGAACTGCGTAATACAGTGTCTTTGATGGAAAGCATCCGTTATGGATTGCCTCGCGACGAAGCACTTTCCTTTATCTTATAAAAGGTGACGATAAAATGATTGAAAAAATGAAATACATCAACCTTATGGGGCCGGTGACGGAGTTGGATCGCGTGTCGGAGCAATATCTGTCACGCTATGAAATCCAGTTGGAGCATACGGTCAAGGAGCTTACGAACGAGAAAGGACTCATGCCATTCACTGACCCGAACCTGTATGCGCCGTTGCTGCGGAAAGCAGAAGGATTTGTTAAAATAACGGGGCTCGACCCGGCGGGGTATAGTAGCGATGGCATTACCCGCGAAGAAGCCTTGAGTGTGACGGAAGCCGCTGTGGCGTATTTTGACGATTTATCAAATGAGCTGAATCGCTTAACGACAAGACGTGCCGCCTTGCGCGACGCGGTGGAGAAGATTTTCCCCTTTATCTCCATCCGTTTCCGAATGGAGCAGCTTCGGGAGTTCGACTTCATACAATATCAGTTCGGACGGATGCCGCTGAGCAGTTTTCAACAATTTGAGGCATTTTTGTATGATGACGCTGAAATCTTGTTTGAAAAAGGTCGAAGCGATGGTGAATACCTGTGGGGTGTATACTTCGTGCCGGAATCCTTGCGCGACAAAGTTGGCTCCATGTTCTCGTCGCTGCATTTTGAGCGTATTGATTTGCCGCTGGACATTGACGGGATACCGCTCTCCGGCGACATTGAAGATGTATACGAAAACCTGTTATCGGAGAGCAGCGTTTTGGATGAGCAGATTGCCGCGTATGAAATCACGATGATGAAGGACGCGGACACCCGTACGGACATTCCCTTCACGCAAAAAGATATTGTGCGTGCTTACGCAAAGCTAAAGGTGCTTTCCACTTGCTTTGACACACGTAAGTATGCTGCGCGGACGGAAAATGATTTCTTCATTTTCGTCGGATGGATGACCGCAAAAGACGCCGCACGATTAGCGAAGGATACGGAAAACGATGAGGCAGCGGTACTGCTGGTTGAAGAATATAACGAATCCATTCTTTCACGCCCACCGACGAAGCTGCGGAATCCGTGGTTTATCCGGCCGTTTGAGTTCTTTGTTCGGTTGTACGGTCTTCCGTCGTATGATGAGCTTGACCCTACACCTTTTGTCGCGATGACATATACCATTCTCTTTGGCATTATGTTTGCGGACATGGGGCAGGGGCTTTTGGTTTCCCTGCTCGGTTTCATTCTATGGAAGAAAAAGGGATTCGCACTAGGTAAAATCATGTGTGTGATTGGGATGTCGTCCATGGCGTTCGGTGCACTGTTCGGCAGCGTTTTCGGTAATGAAGAACTGATACCTGCCTTGTGGATGCACCCGGCGGCCGGGCCGGATAATATCAACAACACACTTATGTATGCCATTGGTTTCGGCGTGCTGTTGATACTTATTTCCATGAGCTTCCATATTGCAAACGCTATACGGAAAAAGAGGCTTCTTTCCGCCGCGCTGGAGCCCAGTGGCATAGCTGGGGCTGTTTTCTATATCTCGGCATTGAGTAGTGTTTTACTCGTATTCACGGGGCAACAGATGATTGCAGGCGGACTCATCGTTGCATTCATTGTGCTGCCCTTATTAGCGATGATGTTCCGTCAGCCCTTGTTGAATCTGTTGCATCGGAAGAAAAAGCTCTTTCACGGAAGTGCGGTTATGTTCCTATTTGAATCTTTGATTGAAATGTTCGAGGTGCTTCTCGGGTACTTCTCCAACACCGTTAGCTTCATGCGTGTGGGTGCGTTCGCACTGAGTCATGCAAGCATCATGGGCGTTGTCTGGATGCTCTCCCGTGCGGCCAATGGGTCACACAACTATGTCGTTATCATTTTTGGCAATCTACTTGTCATCGCACTGGAGGGCTTGATTGCCGGGATACAAGTGCTACGTTTGCAATTTTATGAAATGTTCAGCCGTTTTTACGAAGGCAGCGGACGCGCGTTCACGCCGTTTACGCCCAGACATAACACAAGGAGGCTTTCATAATGGGAAATATTGTTGTCATTGCGCTGCTTGCGCTGGTGATTGTTGTGCCGGTTTTGCTGTACAACTTGGGTGAAAAGAAACGGAAACGGTATAAAAAATTCCTTGGTATCAACCTTGTCGGCTTTTTTGCGATGCTGATATTCGCATCGATATTCATCTTTACCGGCACAGCGCAAGCCGCAAGCGAAGCGGCAGCGGCTACGGGTGATAGCTCTGCGGCAGGTATGGCATATCTTGCAGCGGCGATTTCGACCGGGCTTGGCTCCATTGGTGCGGGTGTAGCAACGGGCCAGGCCGCCAGTGCTGCGCTTGGCGCGTTGAGCGAGAACGAGAATGTTATGGGTAAGGCGCTTATTTTCGTCGCGCTTGCCGAGGGTGTCGCTATTTACGGTATGATTATCGCGGTGCTTATCTTAGGACGGGTATAAACATATGGAAATGTATCTCATTAGTGACAATGTGGACACGCTGACAGGTTTGCGCATGGTCGGTATCCCTGGTGTGCTCGTGCATTCGCGCGAGGAGTTGGATATGGTGCTGGACGATGTGTTGCAAAACCCTGACATCGGCATTTTGCTCGTGATTGAAAAATTGGCAAAGCTGTACCCGGAGCCAATCCGGAATATCAAGCTTAACCGTAGCGTACCATTGCTCGTTGAAATACCTGACAGGCATGGTACGGGGCGTGCGCCGGATTTTATCACGGCGTATGTGCGTGAGGCAATTGGTGTAAAGCTGTAATCGGGAGAATCGATATGAAAATCAGAGAAAAGCTTGTGGAGTTTTCAAAAACAACCATGCGCGCGGCTTCAGATAAAAACGAAAGCATCAAGGCGCAGATAGATGCAGAATTCAATACCGCCAGCATCCAGGCGGAGCAAGAAGCAAAGCAAAACGCGAAGAAGCTTTACAGTGAGGAGCGCCGTAAAGCGGAGCTTGTACGGAACCACACTGTGTTGGAAGCTTCCGTCGCGGCGCGAAAATCCTTAACTGAGTTGCGTGAAGCGTTGATGGAGAAAGTCTTTGCGCAGGCGGAAAAAGCACTCACAGACTATACTGCCACAGACGAATATACCGATGCGCTTGTCGTGGAAATTAACGCCCTGGCGGAGCAGCAGGTGGGGCGACTCGTCGTCACACTTTGCACGCGCGATATGGCAATTGCGGCGCGGTTGGACAGTGCTTTCGTCACAGTGCAGGAGAGCAAAGAGGAGATGCATGGCGGGTTCCGCGCTCGCGTTGTCGGAAAGCCGATACAATATGACAATTCGTTTGCCCGTCGGCTTGCAGAGGCAAAGGAAAACTTTAACGGATTCAAAATAACGGAGTAGGTGACGGGTATGGATAAGTACGGCGTGATTTACGGCGTGATTTACGGCGTGAACGGCCCCGTCGTGAAGGCTTCGGGCTGCGTTGGTTTTGGTATGAACGAAATGGTCGCCGTGGGTGATAACAAGCTCATCGGCGAGGTCATCAGCATGACAAGTGAAATCTGTATCATACAGGTATTCGAGGATACGGCAGGGTTGCGCCCGGGGCAGAAGGTGTACGGCACGGGCAAGCCTCTCTCTGTGCGACTGG
>JGI994J12354_10001769_pt1 | contig 21669 bp, 19 predicted proteins | sample IntmicLarv3ML3BL_FD_12354 | JGI IMG/M metagenome (IMG submission 12354) | reverse complement strand
CGTTTAGTTCTTCGTTGCGCTGTTGGAACTCTTGCTTGGTAATCATATCATCCAAGCTGAGTTCCAGCAGTTTCTCCTTTTTGCGGCGAATGAGTTCCGCTTCTCGCTGTAGACGAGAAGGGTCTTCTTGCTGTGTGTCCGCACTTTGAATGAGTTCAAGTGTTTTCGCAATGAATTTTGATTTGTCCTGATACAACATATCAAAAATTTGCGCCATGATCTGGTCAAGTTCTTCGGAACGCAAATGTGGTGCAGCGCAAGCGGCAGCTCCCTGTTGCTGGTACACTTTGCATCGCCATATCTCCCGCTCTCCGCGTTTAGATTTCAGCACTGTACGGTGAAAGGTCGTGCCGTGTTCGGCACAGACGATTTTGCTTGAATAGGGATAAGAGTTGCTTGTGACTGCGCCGCTTTCTCGGAACGCTTCACCCCGTTGACGAAACAGCATGTTTGCCTTATCCCATACCTGCTCATTGACGATAACTGGAATATTGGGGTCTGGGTACATTACCCATTCGTTTTCATCCAGCTTCACAGTTTTCTTGGTTTTGTAGTCAACGGATTTCGTTTTGTTTGCGCAGTACCAGCCTTTATATTTTGGGTTCAATAAAATGTTTTTGAGGCTTGATACGCTAAACGCGTTCCCCCTTGCGTTTGTGATACCCAGTTCTGTCAGACGAAACGCAATTTTACGCAGCCCCAAGCCTTCGTTGACATACATCTCGAAAATTTGCCGTACGATGGCAGCTTCGGCTTCGTTGATAGAAAGAATGCAGTTGTGCTTTTCATAACCGTAGAGCTTGTCATTGCCCAGCACGCGGCCATTTTTGATGGACTGCCGAAAACCAAACTTCAATCGCTCAGAGAGTTTCCGCACTTCATCTTGCGCCACGCCCGCCATAACGGTCAGCCGGAATTCGCTGTCGGTGTCGATGGTGTTCAGGTTGTCGCTCTGGAACAAAACAGCTACGCCCAGATGTAATAGTTCCTGCGTGAACTGAATAGAATCCAGCGTGTTGCGCGAAAAACGAGAAATCTCTTTTGTAATGATAAAGTCGAATTTTCCTGCTCGTGCGTCAGAGATCATTTGATTAAAGCTGTCGCGTTTGGCTGTGCTGGTGCCCGATATGCCCTCATCCACATAGCCCGGCACAAATGTCCAATTGGTGTTCTTCTGGATATACTCCGTAAAATACTGCACCTGATTTTCCAAGCTGCCCGCTTGCTCCATCTTGTCGGTTGATACGCGGGCATAAAACGTAACCCGCAGGCACATCGCAAAAATAGATACGCCCCGCCAGATTTCGTCCCGCACTTTTCTGATGTCCATATTATGTACTCCCTCTCTTTTTTTTGACTCTATCATAGCCCGTGGGAGTACCTGCGTCAAATGTGCAAAACAGTTTATTCATTGATCCGTGATAAGTTGCTTCAGGGATCAACTCGTTGTTACGTACAATTTTCAGTAATGCCGCTATGATGTCTTTTTCTGTTTCTACCAAGATGATCCCTCTCTTTCTATCATTAAAAATTTTATGCAATTGTAGGAATGTCCTATGAAAAACAGGGGATTGACAACAGCGATAAATTATGTCAATCATAAATCTGATTTTAGATTAACATAATTTATCGCGTTCTCACACATACTATTTTAAAGAGGGAACTTATTACTCAGCTCTTTCCAAACTTTTGGCATGAACACCACACGCGCCCGGCAGCCGTCCAGCACGTAATCCATTCTCGTTTTTCTTTCCTTCGTTTGAAACACATATTATTCATCCTTTCTGCTCATTCGAGCAACCCTAAGCTATAGTGCAAGAGTTTGGTGCCGATGAAGCTACTATGCACAATGAATGTGGTGTCGCCGATTTTGTCGGTGTATGTTGTTTTTTTATCATGTTGTTTTCCTTTTCTTGTCATTGTGGCGGGCGAAGCGCCTCAACTGCCTAAGCACTTTCGGTGCAAACGCCACACACACTTCCCTGCCTGTTCGCTGCCGACAATATTATCAAGAGCGGCGGAGTAGATTTCGCCGCGCAAAACAGGTTTCATAAAATTCACTTCCTTTGCGATTAGATGTAGTTGGCCAGACGCAGCGCTTTCAAGATTGGCGAATTCATACGAGATATCGTCATAAAATCCACGCCACGCCCGGCCTATATATAAAGAAGAACCATCCAACGGTCAACAGCTTATTGACTCCACGAAGTCCGCTACTCCCATTCCGGTAAGCGGCAGGCTTCCTCCCATCCCTGCGAGGCATCCCCATCGGCTGCGACGGCTCACTAGCTTTCCTCACTAGTTTCAACGCTCGGCCTGTGGCTGGATGCGAGTATCATTATTCTTTCTGCCTGTTATCGCCCTGCCACTGGTAATGTCTTTGTGAACTGTATATGTATTATCATAGGTTAGCATATCGCTATTCCTCCATTTCAAAATCTGGTTCATCGGGATTTTGAAATGAAGAGGGCGGCGCACGGGCATGCTGGCAATAACAGGAATATTTGCGGAATAACCGTAAAAGCCCACACTTGCTGTTCATACAACAAGCGCGGGCTATTGGGACTATCATACTACCTTTCAACATCAAAACAAAAGGATTTTTTATTCAAGATATTTCTCTCGAACATCCTGAGCAGAATTACACGCTCCTTGACATGTGTCAAGGAGCGCTCCCCTTTGTTTCCTGATGATTCAATTCAGGCTGTAAAACTAATCCCCTTAACAATAAGAACTCTGTAAAGCGAGAAAGGGTTACGTGCTTCTTGCAATATCACAGGAAATAGCATCGAAAAAATGCTGAAAGCATTATATCGACGCTTGTCGTTACTTTCCAACGAGTAAGCATATTTGTATACTTGTAGTACAAATTAAATGCTGATTGCAACAGCGGAAAGAGGTTGTGTAATGCAAACAGGCGATGATATGAATAGGATTGCTTTTGGTAGGCGATTGAATGCGATTCGTACCGAACAGCAGATAACAGCGGAAAAGCTTGCAGAGATGTGTGAAATCAGCGCTATTTTTATTCGGCAAATTGAGCGTGCAGACAGGTTGCCAAGCCTGCCTGTATTTGTGAGAATGTGTAACGAACTCCATGTAGATCCCCATTTCTTTTTGGATAACAGTCTCATATGGAACGAAGATGACGAAATAACTGCTCTCAATGAAAAGCTCCGTGCGCTTTCGCCGCATCAGTTCAGTTTGGTAATGGATACAGTCAATTTATTGATAGATAGGTTATCAGAGCAGCTATGAGAAGCGGGCGAGTGAAAGGGGGAAGCGGATATGTTACATGTTTTTTTGGCGATGCTGGACTCACCAGAAGAGAAGAAAAAGTTCGAGGAGCTGTATCAGGAATACAAAAACCTGATGTTCAGCGTTGCGTATGGCATCCTGCGCGACGAGCACTTAGGCGAAGATGCGGTTGACCAAGCTTTCTTGAAATTAATCAGAAGCTTCAATAAAATTGAAAATTTTTCATGTAACCAAACACGAGATTATCTGGTTACTATTGTTAAGAACGTAGCGATTGATATGTACAACAAGCGGCATAGGATTGTCGAAGTCCCGTTTGACGAAGCGTATGATATAGACAGCAAACTGATGGACGATCCGATTATCGCAAAGCTGGGATATAATCAGTTGGTGGAAGTCATAAAAAAACTGCCAGAGATTTATTGTGAAACGCTATATCTGTCGAGCCAATTGGGCCTCTCAGTGAATGAAATCGCAAGTTCGCTGAATCTGTCGAGCAGCGCAGTCAAACTGCGGCTGATGCGCGCGCGACAAAAACTGAGCGCAATGTTAGAGGCGGTGAAAGAATAATGCAAAGGAAATATATAGAACACAACCCTTTTATCTGCAAAGCACTTGGGGAGATTATGGATCAAAGAGTTGAGGCCATCCCTATAATTGAGCATACATTCTCTCCTGAGTTTGAACAACGGATGGAACGGCGTATCCGCGCACAAGAAAAACCCTACTATCGCTTGATTAATACGAACGCAAAGAAGGCTGTTCTTGCTCTGGCGGCCACCTTCATACTAATGATTACCATGGTGTTCAGCGTATCCGCCCTGCGGGAACCTGTAGTGCGGTTCATCGTTGAGGTCTATGAGAAGTTCTCTACAGTTTTCTTCAGCAATCATGATGGTGAGTTGGTTCCACCAGCTACATTGGAAACGATTTACGAGCCTTCATGGCTGCCAGATGGCTATGTGTTAGAGGATGCAATGACCATGGCAACCGATTTTTCAAGGACGGATTATTATGCAAAAGGCAACGATTATATAGTGCTTCAGCAGTACACTCTTTCTAATAGGATGAACATTAACACAGAAGGAACTGAAATCCAGTCAGCATTGATTCACGGAAACACTGCAATCCTGTATCAGAATAAAGGTGCATGGACTCTTGCTTGGGATAATGGCCTGTATGGTTTTACTCTCTCAGGGCCAGAAGAGACTGGGAATATGCTCCGCATAGCAGAATCTTTACAAGAAAAATAAATATTTATTGATTTTCTGTAACCAACAGCCTCTATTTTCGGTTGTTATTTGTAAGGGGGATTGCCCCTAAACAAATAATCAAAATGAAAATGGAGGCTTATTCTAATGCGTAAAGTATTTCGAGCAATTCTGAGCTTGACACTGGTGCTGTGTATGGGCGTGACAGGAACAATTATGGTCGGTGCTAATTGAGTGCAGAGATATTACGACCTATTCCTATGAATGGACTGTGGCCAGATATCTGAAAAATTATGCTGTAGCGAATGGCTTTTTCGATGAAATCGGCATGGTGCAGGAAGCAATCGGGATTGGTAGTTTTGAGCACTTGGTGAACCAGTTGAGTGCTTCGTTCCGATATGACCCCAGCAGATCATACTCCGAATTTGGATTGGCTGTGGTTGACTCAACGGGATTAGGCGATGACCTTCTCACTCTCGTTTTTGATTGCGACATAGGCAATGCGGCAATATTGCAGACCGCATTGACGGATGCCGGTTACTCAGATACGCAAGCGGCTGCATTTATTGAACGCATGGCCGAAGTGTTTGCGTATGAGTCCTTGCAAAGCCTGAAAGAGACTTTTTCATCCGAAGATCCACAGACCGCGATCGTCAATCTATTAACTACTCCAACATTGGAAAACGAGATTGAAGACATGGTTTTTGTCGCAATCGAGTGCTATGGCGGGTTGATTGGTTATATTTTACAAGAGCTCTCCACGGACGACACGGACTTTGCATTCCATATGTGTTGTTGGGTCTTGGCCAATTATATGCAAAATTTTGCAGCAATCAATGATATCACCATCCCTTCAGGCACGATTGCACCTGATAGTTTTCAAATCAAGAACTACGAGCTAAAGGAGGAATTGGCTCAATCCGGTATTACGATTGCATTTGCAGAGGCCGAAGGAATTGATCCGGGAATCGTTGATGTCGATTCCGCAATGATGCAAACTTTAGTGGATGCCATCATGGTACAGGATATGGCTGACCTTGGCGGAATGGTTCACAGTTTGTTGCTGCGAGAAGATGTGACCACCGATGACGTTGTTGTTTTTTCGTTATTATGCACGCTATTGAACGAAAACCCCGGGGAGCAGGGCATTATCACGTTTGTGGATACCTTGCGGACGATTGCTTCTTTTCCTTCGGAGGAACGCTTCACAGAGCTTGAAAAACTCGGCGAATTAGTGGAACAGGCGCTCGGAGAGATGGAGGACGTTGGATTTGTTACATCTGCCGGTCGGATTGTGAAGGGTTTTGCAAACCATTTTCTGGAGAAATGGGATGCTATCACTTTGGAAACCGGTGAGCTGTTTGAAGAAGAGGATGATACGCTCGAACGGGTTCTGTCTTGGGTGACGTTGCTCTATATTCAAAACCTTGCGGCGCTGAACGCAGAAGAAATCTCTATGGGTATAAAAAGCAATGCTGCCGTGAGCAAGCGGGAGAGGCTGGACAACAAGGCGGTCGCCCGGCAGGTAGTCACTGAGGAAAAAATGGACGCCGTGATCGAAACGTTTTCTCTTGACAAAACGGAAATGTATGATAAACTTGATTTAGGCACGGCTCTTAATTGCTACTATGAGGGCGAGCTGGAGAGTATGATGGAAAGCGTCGAAATCCAAAAGTTTGTCATTGAGCCTGTAAACAAAATCGTAGCGGATTTGGTTGTGCGCATAACGGATGATTCTTCGGACGATTTTGCACTTGCGGAAGCTGTGATGAAAACCGCGAGCGCGGGGGTTATGAAAAGCTCGAGCGGTTGCGTTAGCAGCGGTAGTGGCAGCGGCAGCGGCAGTGTCAATAGCGCCATCAGTAGTTGCGTTAGCCTTGTCGAAGTATCTTTCGACATTTTATATGCTTGCACTGGCACCGGAAGGCCATTTTTAAACTTGGACAGAGACTTGTGGTTGCCGAAGACCGCAGCTGAAACAATTAGCGTTTCTGTAGGCACTAATAGAGAATGGGATGTTTTTTCAAATGAAAGCTGGATTGCTGTTTCTAAATTGGATGACTCAACATTCACTATAACGGTCACTGCCAGTGGTTCGTTTGAAAGAGAGGGCACGGTAATTGTTGACGCGGGCAACGGTCTTATACAAGAGATTATTGTTTCACAGTCGAATATGATGCATGTGACTACGCCGGAAGCGTTTGAGCAAGCTCTGAAAGGCGAGGGCCAATACAGCGGTTCAGGCAGGTATATTCGGTTGCAGAGCGACATCGATTTGGGTGAAGATTGGGATGCAATCAACCTTAATAATGCCAATTTTACGCTTGATGGCAATGGCTATACCGTGACATTTAAGTCGCGAAACAATTTTCCGAACAGTGGAAATAGCAACAACTCGCAAGCTGAAATGAACGCTGGGTTGCTTGGAAAAGTCACGGACAGTACCATCACAATAAAAAAATTAAGCATAGTTGGCAGTGCTGTTGTGGCATCAGAATATAACGGCGGAGAAGCACAAGTTCGCGCGGGAGGACTGGCGGCGCTGGTCAGCGGCGGCAGCTTCACTGTGGAAAACACCTGTTTCGTTAGTGCCAATGAGGGTGTTCGCGCCGAACGTGACAGGGGAGCACCTGCAGCCACCGCCTACGCGGGCGGGTTCTTTGGTGAAGTCAACGGTGCAGCCATAACTATCCGAAACTGTTTTGTCAATACGGAAGTCACAGCGGATACCAGAGTAGATGGAAGTGCTTCACCTAAATCTTATGCGGGTGGATTTACAGGTCGGGTTGCAGGCGGTTCCATTTTCATTTCGAACAGCTATGCGGCGGGTACTGTGAATGCATATGCGACTGCTTCCAGTGGTATTAGTGCCGACGAAAAGAATTATGCTGGCGGTTTGGTTGGAAAGGTGGAAAACAACGCCGTAAACACGATTGACAATAATACCAGCTATAGATTTAATCGGGTTATTTGGTTATATGGAAGTGCGTCACATAACGAAAATCAATCAGGTAAGCCCATAGTCGTAAATAATGTATCAGGCAAACCCATAAGACTGTCTGATGCTATAAATGCTGTGGGTGGTGTTAACGGCATTTTGAGAACATTGGAGGGCACGAGCAACGGCGATTGGCAATACTCAGGCGATGGTCTGCTTCCAACGCTTGCGGGAGTACCCAAAACACCTCAACGCGGCGTTCTTGACGGTGTTTTGACAAAAGTTGCCAACACATATACCGCTATGTTCCCTTATAAGGATGTTGCGGAAATGTGCATACAGTTAGCGGGATTTGATGTATACTATCATGATGCGATTGAGAACAAATTGGTAAACAGGGCTGGATTTACTGGTTTTGATGCGTATCAATATGAGACCATACCTGTGATTAATGGCGCGATAATAAACAACACCGCGCAGCATGCGTTCGCACATAAAAAAATGCCGAACGGCACAACTGTAGTGATAGTGGCAGTCAGAGGAACGGGAACCGAACACGGTATATTTGAATCCGCTGATACATGGTTGAGTAATTTTAATAGCGGCCTCGCCCTTTTTGATGAACACCCAGGATTTAGCAAAGCGACAAATGATGTGTTCAAAAACTTGAAGAGTTATTTATGGGGTAAGAACTTGACTAAGTTTGGGAGCTTTGGAGGAACACTGAAGGATAACGTGAAAATTGTCATCACCGGGCATAGCCGCGGCGCGGCGGTTGGAAATCTTTTAACCGAAAGACTGCATACAAAATATGATATTGCTAAAATTCAGAAACGCTTGTTCAACTACAATTTCGCGACGCCACGGACTATAGGCAACTATTCGGCCAGAAAGTCGAGCGCTAATATTCTAAACATCAATAACACCAACGATTCTATTACAACAGATCTCCCCCATTTCTTCTCTTGGTGGCGACATGGTAGAGATATTACTTTTGAAAAAGAAGGTGATTTGGAAGTCAGTAAATATTTTGGTAAAAGTCTAGGCAATCATCGCGCCGAGCTTTATCAAAGAGAGATCATTCGAAATGAAGGTATAAATCCTCGTCTTGGGTAAGAGTATGCTTTTTCGGCATACACATATTAATGAATGGAGGTTTTTCATATGCTGTCTGGTCTCTTCGAGATTTTCCGGCTTATTGTAGTATTTATACTTTCTGGAATAGCGGACTTCTTTCAGAATCGTATATAACGATTGCTTTTCTGGGGTATGGACCGACGGTGAGTAGCACCACAAACAACCCCGGGCCTGCGGAAAACCGGCGGGCCCGGGGCGAGTGAACACAGAGAATTTCGCAAAGCGACAGATGATGTGTTCAAAAACTTGAAGAGTTATTTGTGGAGCAAAGGCTTGACTGTGTTTGGGACCTTTGGAGGAACGCTGAAGGATAACGTGAAAATTGTCATCACCGGGCACAGCCGCGGCGCGGCGGTTGGCAATCTTTTAACCGAAAGATTGCATGGGAAATATGGAACCGAGCCTGAACTTGAGAAAATTCAGCAGCGCATATTCAACTACAATTTTGCGACGCCACGGACGATAGCCAACAAATCGTATGCGAAAGAACGCGCTAATATTCTAAACATCAATAACGAGAAAGATCCTATTACAGAATATCTCCCCTGGATGGGCACTTGGTATCGACACGGCATAGATATAACCTTTGATAAAGGTGGTGATCCGAAAGTGCTGCTCCATCTTGGCCATCATCGCGCCGAGCTTTATCAAAGAGAGATTATTCGAAATGTTGGTTTAACACCTTCTCTTAGCTGAGAAGTATGCGCGCCAACCGTCGCAAATATACTATAGGAAAGGAGGTTGTGCTCTTGAATGAACCTTTTGGCATATGGTTTGTGATTGCGCTTATATTTGGCGCCATACTGGAAATCTTTGGTCTGGGCGGCAGTTTTGGCATCCTTTTCTAACAGTTGGCAACACCACAACAACCCCGGACCTGCGGCAAAACCAGCAGGCCCGGGGCGGGTGAAACTTGGATTTCCCGCAAATGGAGGTTTTTGCATATGAATTGTCCCTACGACATGGAAGGTATATGGTTTGTGATTAAGCTTATATTTCTCGGCATACTGGAAATCTTTGGTCTGAGCGGCTTCCCCGTTGCCTAACGGCTGGCAGCACCACAAACAACCCCGGGCCTGCAGCAAACCAGCAGGCCTGGGGCGAGTGAAATTTGGATTTTTTGCAACTCGAAAAAGTTCAGGAACGCTTGTTCAACTACAATTTCGCGACACCAGGGACTATAGGTAACCAATCGGATGCACAGTCGCGTGCTAATATTCTAAACATCAACAACACCGACGATCCTATTACAACGGATCTCCCGAAGGGCACTTGGTATCGACATGGTAGAGATATTGAGTTTGAGAAAGCAGGCGATCCGAAGGTGAAATTCAAGCTAGGCCCTCATCGCGCTGAGCTTTACCAAAGAGAGATAATTCGAAATACTGGTTTTACACTTCCTCTTAGGTAGGAATGCTTTTGCAGTATAAACGCCAACCGCTGCAAATATATTATTAGGAAAGGAGGCTGTGCTCTTGAATTTCCCAACTTCTCTCGCCGTTTTTTTTTCTGAACCTTTTGGCATATGGTTCATAATTCAGCTTATATTTTACGGCATACTGGAAATCTTTGGTCTGAGCGGCTTCCCCGTTGCCTAACGGCTGACAGCACCACAAACAACCCCGGACCTGCGGCAAAGCCAGCAGGTCCGGGGTGGGTGGAATTTGGATTTCCCGCAAATGGAAAGGACTTAGTATGCTGCCCTTTGTTTACATCAATGGCGTCCCTTTTTCAATGTACGCAGTTATGGGGATGATTACATTGCGTTGATGATGCCGAGCGCATGGGTTGCAAGCTCAATGCACAGGCGGACGAACATGTCCAGGTAGGCGGGGAGTTCTTTGGCAAAAGCCAAAACGCTTTCCAGATTAACCATGAATATAACCTCCTTCCATAATGATAGCCGCCCATGCGGTGCGAGAGATATGCATGGGCGGCATGTAAGTGTAAGTTGGGTCGGAAATGAAAAATAGCCGGATCGTTTTGAAAAAAATCAAAATAATCCGGATTATGGGATATTTCCTTGAGTAGCTGGAATGGAAACATGAATGAAGCTGTTCGCGATAGTGCATCCAGTTTATAAAAGCAATCCCTAAGCCACAAGATATACATCGTATTCATATAAAACAGACTTGTCCCGCCTATATATTGTAGAGTTCATGCTATGTGTAGAATTCTTTTGTTTTGTACCAACTGTTCTTAATCACATGCACCACCAGCCGCAGATTGTGTTCGATGAGCTTATCGCGCGAGGCGATGTCGCCTGCGGCATAGGCCACAAGGCATGCGTGTTCCTCCTCGGCGGAAAGGGGGGGAGGGAAGGAGCCGGTGCTGCTCAGGTGCAGCGCAAAAAAAAGGAACTGGTTGGCGAGGGCGTTGAGAAGCATTTGCAGCATAGAAATCAGCCTTTCGTGTTGATTTGTGGGGGCTGATAAATCTATATGAACGAGATGAATTGTCCCATACAGGAGAGGTGCGAAAAACGAACCGCGCGGCACGGCGCCATAAAGGCAAGAATTATCTGGACAGCCTCTTTGTCATGAGGTATAATATAGTAAATTAACTTGAAACTCAAAACAATCAATCTTCAAAAAAGCCATATATCAAAGTTTTTTCTCGATTGCTTGGTGATTTTTTAAGTGAATTCACTATATGCAATCGCCGCAGGAATGAAAGACATAGATAGCTGCCCCATGTAGGAAAAAAGCCATCACTTGCCCTGGCCCGGGTAAGTGATGGCTTTTTTGCGTGCGGCAGTTTATGGTTAAATTTACTCTAGTTATTGCGTTACGGGTTCCTGCTCTTCCATTTCTGCCGTGATCTCCTGCAGCAGCGCGCGGCGCTCCTTCAAGTCGGCTTCAATCACGTCTTTTTGCTTCGGGTCATAGGGGAACGCCATGCGGGCAATCAGCCAGATGATGTTATCCGCGACCGTGGAAAGGGTATACACCGGCCACGCCCATTTCAGATAGCGCGGCGGCACAACGGGCCGTTCGGCGTTCACGTCGATTGTATGGATGCCGGTCCAGTTGAGGAAGGCGTTGCCGGTGAGGCTGTTGAGGTTGTTGGCGATGATTTTCTCCACAAAGGCCTTGAACGCCACCGTGATGCCCTCGCTGCGCACACCGGTTTTCCATTCCACGTAGTCATACATTTCGTAGTCCAGGATGGCTTGGGAATATCCGTTCAGGGGACCCATGGTCTCGTTGACGGTGTCCATCAGGATATTCATCGCAAAGGCAAAACCGCTCTCATACCCGGCACCGAAGCGGATCAAATTCATCACAATCTGCAGGAGGCTGTTCAAAATCAGCGTCTTTTTTGCACCGCCCAGTTTTTTCATCACAGGCCCGAGGAAGGGATACAGGAATGTGATGGGAAACCCCGAAATCTGCTTGCTGAGGATGGAATAGCCCTCGCCCCGGATGGTTTTGCCGAAGAATTTGCGGTCCGGATACATGAAGCGGACAATGGGGTAGATATCAATGCCGGGCGTGAGCATCGTGACGATATTCGCCGCCGAATCATAGAGCCTGTATTTGTTGTGCTTGAGCACGGCAAAGGTTTCTTTTATGCTGAGTTTTTCTTCCTGCTCGGCGATATCGGGCGTAACCGACGCCAGCTCGGCGTCCGTATCCGCCGCCGTGCGCCCGGCCCGCTGCTCCGCCTGGAACTGCACCTTTTGGATAGCGAACGTGCCCACAATACCGGTGCAGAGCTTCAGCGGCATCGTGATGGCATAGCCGCGCGTGTAGACCTTATAGTCCGACCAGAGCTGCCGGTCCTTGACAAAGCCGAAAATATACTGGGGAATGTTGCCCAGGCCATAGCCCATCTGCTTGCCGACATTTTCCCAGGTTCTTGCCTTGCCGCGCTCGTCCGAAAGCGGCGTGATGCCGGCGTAATATTTGGCATAGGCCACGTCTTTCATCGTGCCCAAAACGTCCCTTATGCACACAGTGGCGGTGTACATCACCATACGCTGCATGGGCGTGAAGCCCAAATCAAGCAAATAAAAAAAGCCGAAAAGCACCGAGATAACATGGTTGACGCGGGTAATCCAGCGATAGGTGTTGTCCTGCATGGGATGGCGATCCATCCACTGGCCGATGAACGGGTCGTTGAAGGCGTCCCATATGCGGGTGATGATATCGCTGATGGTCATGTGGTTGGGGTTGATACCGAAGGTATAGCGGTACAGCCGATCCCTGCCCCAATCCCACTGCTCCGTGGCGGTGAACGTGAAGCCCTGGATAAAAAACAGCAGTTTTTCCCAGGGGGCAAGTTGCTCCAGCACCATGGCCTCGCCCTTGAGCCATTGCCTGGGGTGATAGATGATCTGCTGCACCTCCGCCCGGCCGTCTTCTCCGACCTTGCATTTTGCCAGTATCCGGTCTATAAATGCGCCGAATCTTTTTTCGCTTTTTGGCTCCGATGCGTTTCGTCTGCCCAAACAATCTCCTCCTGTCACAGTCTATGTTTTGATTTATTATAGCATATATTTTTTCTTAATTCAATCACTATTTTTGTGCAAAGGGGTGAATTTTGGCTTGGCCGATGGAAACAGCGCTTTCGCACGCGAACTACTTTTGATTTTCTATTGACATTTTGTTTCGGGTGTGCTATAATAATAGTAACGCTTTAACGCTTTCAAGTGCTAAAGCGAAAAAGAAAGAGGAGTGTTTCGAAATGGCAGCAGTTTGGATTACGATCGCGATTTACATCGCAGTGCTCGTGGCCGTCGGGATCATGACCGGCCGGAGCAGCAAAAGCATTGCGGATATCACCGTCGGCGGGCGGCAGGCAGGCGCGTGGCTGAGCGCGCTCAGCTATGGCACGGCCTATTTTTCCGCCGTTATGTTTGTAGGATACGCGGGTTCCACAGGCTATGGCTTCGGGCTTTGGGGCGTGCTTGTGGGCTTGGGCAACATGCTCTTTGGCACGCTGCTGGCGTGGCTTGTACTGGCGCGGCGCACGCGTGAAGTCTCGGCACAGCTCAACATCCAGACGATGCCGCAGTTTTTTGAAAAACGCTACGACAGCCGCGCGATGAAGCTCTTTGCGTGCCTGATTACGTTCATTTTCTTTATCCCCTATTCCGCATCGGTCTACAAGGGGCTTGGAAGCATTGCACAGGTGCTGCTGGGGATTGACGACACCATCTTTATGGTTATCATCGCGGTGCTGGCGGCGCTGTTGCTGTGGTTCGGCGGCTATCTGGTGCAGGCGCGCGCGGATTTCATTCAGGGAATCATCATGTTTGTGGGCGTGATTTTGCTGGTTGTGTTTGTGCTGCGCGCGGACGCCGTGGGCGGCGTGGCCGGCGTGATGGAATACGCCAAAACGGATTTGGGTTTGCCGAAACTGAACAGCAAGCAGATATGGACGCTGATTTCGCTGATTTTTATGACGAGCTTCGGCACATGGGGTTTGCCGCACATGATTCAGAAGTTCTTTGGGATCAAATCCGATGCGCAGGCAAAGCGCGGCGTGTGGATTTCCTCCGTGTTTTCGCTGGTGGCAGCGGGCGGCGGCTACTTTGTGGGATCGTTGTGCCACATGTTCTTCAACCGCGCGGCATATGACGGGATGGCGGAACAATACGGCAAGACATTTTTGGATTACCTGGTGCCGACCATGCTCAAGCTTGCCAACATCCCGGCGGTTTTGATCGGCATCGTGGTGGTGCTGCTGCTTGCAGGCTCGGTGACCACGCTGTGCGGCATTACGCTGGTTTCGGGCTCTACGCTGGTGCTGGATTTCTTCAAAACCCTGCGGCCGAATACAAAAGAAAAGAGCCTGAAGCTTGGGACAAGGCTTGCCTGCGTCGTGTTCGTCGCGATTTCCTATCTGGTGGCGAACAGCCAGACCCCGATTCTTGATTTGATGAGCTACAGCTGGGGCATTATTTCCGGCTCGCTGCTGGCGCCCTACCTGCTTTCGCTCTACTACAAGGGTACGAACAAAATCGGCGCATGGGCGGCTTCCATCACGGGCTTTTGTATCGCGTTCATCCCCGCCGCGGCAAAGTTGATCAACGTGTTCGGTTTTGGCGGAGAACCGGCGGCGGCGCTCATGGGCTATGGCCCGCACTTTGCCGTCGCGGCGATGGTCACTTCGGTTATCGTGTGCTTTGCGGTGAGTGTAATCACCGGCGGCAACAAAGCCGCAGCAAATGCTGAGGCAAAGGCCGCGTAGTTCTGTTCAAAATAAAAAACGCCCTGTCGTGTTGATAACGGCAGGGCGTTTTGTGTATCTTGCAGGGGTTATGGCAGCTTGTTATGCAGCATCTGATAAAGCTTTGGAATCAGCGCCGAGCAGAGGGCAACCTTGAGCAAATCGCCCGGCAGATAGGGCAGCATGCCGAAGAGGAAGGCGTCCCGCAGGGTTTCCATGCGGGTGACATGCGCGAGCCACGGCAGGCCGGGGAGGTAGATGAGCAGGGTGCCCAGCAGCAGTACAGGCAGCACCACTTTGAACGACCGCCCGAAGCGCTGCAGCAGCAGGCCGACGACGAGCGCCGCAAGGATGTAGCCGAGGATGAAGCCGCCTGTGGGGCCGATGACATAGGCCCAGCCGCCGCGCATGCCCGCAAACACCGGCAGGCCGATGGCGCCCATAACGGCGAAGAGCAACTGGCTGAGCGTGCCCCACTTCCAGCCGAGCAAACCCGCCGCGAGGAAGATGGACACCTGCGTGAACACGACAGGCACGGCGTTAACGGGGATCGCGAGCTGTGAAAGGGCGGCGCTCAACGCGGCAAAGAGCGCGGTGAGGATGATGGATAATACGTTTTTGTTTCTGTTTTGCACGATGTTCTCCTGAATGAAAATGCTAAAAAGTGGAAGTCATATCGGCGGCAACGGTTTCGGCAACGGGCTCTTTGGTTTGGGAAGCATCGATTTTCTTTTGCAGCTCCGACCAGAAGAGGTCTTCGTCAATGGGCAGCTCAATGCTGCGCCCGAGCCACGAGGAAAGGTGCGCGGCGTTGGAGACGCTCAGCCCACGGATGCCTTCTTCGCCCTTGGCGTAAAGCAGCTCCCGGTTGCCGGTGAGGATGGCCTGCGCAAAGGCATTGAGGCTCTGCGCGTGCTGCTTTTCGTTATGCGGGGGGATTTCGATCTCGCGGGTGTTCATCTCCGGCTTTTTGAAGCCCTCGGGGCTGGTATCCAGATGGTTTTGCGTGGATTCGAACTCCGTGATGGTGAGCTTGCCGTGCTCGCTGATGAGCTTGGCTTTGTCCAGCGTGATCTCCAGGCGGTTCGCGCCTGCGGGCTCACCCGTTGTGGTGATGAACACGCCGGTGGCTCCGTTGGGGTATTCGGCGTAGATGGTCACGTCGTCCTCGACCTCGATGTTGTGCCATTTGCCCTCATGGCAAGAGGCGCGCACGCTGCAGGGCATGCCGCAAATCCACTGCCACAGATCAAGGTTGTGCGGGCACTGGTTGATCAGCACGCCGCCGCCCTCGCCGGCCCAGGTGGCGCGCCAGCCGCCGGAATTGTAGTAGGACTGCGTGCGGTACCAATCGCAGATGATCCAGGTGACGCGGCGCAGCTGGCCGTATTCGCCGCCCTGCACGAGCTCCCGCATCTTTTGATAGAGGGGGTTGGTGCGCTGGTTATACATGATGGAGAAGATTTTATCGCTGCCTTCGGCGGCTTCGTTCATCGCGCGCACCTGCTTGGTATATACGCCGGCGGGTTTTTCGGTCATCACGTGCATGCCGGCCTTGAGGGCTGCGATGGCGATGCCGGGGTGGTCATAGTGGGGGGTGCAGATGAGCACGGCGTCGCACAGCCCGCCGTCAATGAGCTCTTTTGCGTTGTTGTAGACCGCCACACCGGGGAGATCCTTTTGTGCGACTTCCAGACGATCGGGTTTGGTGTCTGCTACGGCGGCAATGCGGATGTTTTTGTGCGCGCCCTGCAGGTGCATGCGCATGTGCGCGGTGCCCATGTTGCCGTAGCCGATGATGCCAATGGCCACGGGCTGCGCGAGCACCGCGGTCGCCATCATCTGTTCGGCGGCCTTAGCAAAGGACTCTTCCTGCGTGGTGTAAATCTCCTGGTTTTCGAGCTTCTGCTTCGTTTCTTTGTCGAACCCGCCCAGGCCCGCAAAGGCCTTCAGGTGGGGTTCCATCGAAAGCCAGACATTGCCGAGGTTGGATTTGTCGTAGTCCGTGAGGATTTCCACCAATTTTCCGCCGCCCCAGTTGGCGGGGACGACCGCTTTCCAATCCGGGCAGTAGTCCTTGATGTGGAAGTATGTAATGTGCGGCTTGAGCAGCTGATAGGCCTCCATGGTGTCGCAGCCGCATTCCATAAAGTTTGCGAAATCGAACACGCAGCCGAGTTCGGGAATGGCCTGCAGCAGCTCCAGGCAGCGTTCCGGGATATCGCCGTAGATGCCCTTTTCGTTCTCGTGGCAGCAGATGATATCTTGGCTCTTTGCGTATTCCGCCATGGTGCGCACGGCGGCGAAGCGCTCTTCTTGGCTGCCCTCATAAAAGCTGAACATGCGGATATACTCCGCCTCCAGGATTTTCGCGACCTCCACGGTGTTTTTGAAGGCCTCAAAATCGAACGCCACCTTGCCGTACCGGGAGCCGATGGAGGAAACGGCAATGCCCGCTTCGTCCAGCCGGGCCTTGATGCTTTTTGCGGTTTCAATCGAGATATCCGAGATGTTTTCGCCGTCCACGCCGCGCAGTTCAATGGCGGCGATGCCGTGGCGCTTGCAGGCGGCAATTTGCCCTGCAAGGTCGGGGGCCGCTTCGTCCGCAAAGGCGGAAAATAGGAATCTTGCCATGATGATCTCCTTTGTGTTGTTTCAAGTTTTATGAGTGCATTAAATCACACCAAATCCAATCAAAAATGCGAGGGCTGAGGCCGCGAGGCAGTAGATGCCGAAAATATAAAACTTTTTGTTTTTGATGAGCAGATTGATAAAGCCGATGGCGAGCACGCCGCACACGGCGGCGGCAACAAAGCCGATGACGAGGTTCAGCGGGTTGATGGAAAGGCCGCCGTCTTTGATAACTGAAAGCCCTTCCACAAGCGCCGCGCCGAGGATGGCGGGCATGGAAAGGATAAACGCGAATTTAACCGCAAACTCCTTTTTGAGGCCGCCGAGCACACCGCCGAAGAGCGTGCTGCCGCTGCGCGAAAGCCCGGGCAGAATCGCTACGGCCTGCAGGCAGCCAACAAGCAGCGCGGTGAGGTAGGGCGTATCGCCCTGCGTGTATTCGCCCTTGCCGCCCAAGCGGTCGATCAGGAACATGAACACGGCGGTGACCAGCAGCATGACAGCGACGACGAAGATGTTTTCGAGTACATCGTCAAAGCCCAGCAGCTTTACGCCCGCGCCCGCAATCACGGCGGGGATGGTCGCAATCACGACAAGGAGCAGGAAGCGGCGCTCCGGGGTTTTGAAGTTCGGTTTGCCCCGCAGAACATCCCACGCGGCGGCAAAGAACTCCTTGATGAGCATCCAGACGTCCTTGCGGAACATGATGGCGACGGAAACCAGCGTGGCCAGGTGCAAAAACACCGTGAAGCCCAGATTCCCGCCTTCTTCCGCGCCGAAGAGGGCGTTGAAGATCACCAGATGCCCGGAGCTGGAAACAGGCAAAAATTCCGTTACCCCCTGAATGATACCCGCAACCAACGCTTGCCACCAAGTCATAGCAACGCTTCCTTTCATCTCAGGCAATTTTAGACAATTACAGTGATGGGATATTTAGCGGGTGGATTGCCATCCACCCCTACAAAAGCACACCTACCACACCGCACATGCAAATATCACGGCAATCGCCTAAAAGCGCTTTAGTTTATAGCTTTACCCGGCGCCCATTGCGAGCCGCCGGGCTATCATTTATATCAAATTAACCGCCGAGGTATGCCTTGATGACCTTGTCGTCGCTGCGCAGGTCGGGACCCTTGCCTTTGAGCACGATGCTGCCGGTATCCAGCACATAGCCGTAATCCGCGAGGCCGAGCGCCATTTTCGCGTTCTGCTCCACGAGCAGGATGGTGGTGCCCTCTTTGTTGAGCTGCCGCACGATGTTCGTGATATCGCGCACGATGAGCGGGGCGATGCCCATGGAGGGTTCGTCCATCAGCAGGAGTTTTGGGGCCGCCATGAGCCCGCGCCCGATGGCAAGCATCTGCTGCTCGCCGCCGGAAAGGGTGCCGCCCATCTGCTTGCTGCGCTGCGCCAGAATCGGGAAGCGCTCAAACACGCTCTGGATGCGGCGGCGGCGTTCGTTTTTGTCCTTGAGGGTATATGCGCCGAGCTCGAGGTTTTCGAGCACGGTGAGGTCTTTGAAGATATGCCGGCCCTCCGGCAGGTGAATGAGCCCGTGCTTGACGATTTCGTGCGCGGGCTTGCCGGTGATGTCCTCTCCGCAGAAGGTGACCTTGCCGCCGGAGGGACTGATCAGGCCGGAAATGGTGCGCAGGGTGGTGCTTTTGCCCGCGCCGTTGCTGCCGAGCAGCGTCACAATTTGCCCTTGCGGGACTTCAAAGCTGATGCCCCGCAGGGCGGCTACCTTGCCGTAATGGGTTTCGAGGTTTTCTACCTTTAAAATGGGTTCGCTCACGGTGCACCTCCTTCCTCGTCGTCCTCCATGCCGAGGTACGCCTCGATCACAAGGGGATCGGACTGCACCTGCGCGGGGGTGCCGCTGGCGATTTTTGTGCCGAAGTTGATGACAATCACCTGCTCCGAAACCTTCATTACGAGGTCCATGTCGTGCTCGATAAGGAAGACCGTGATGCCGAATTCGTCGCGGAACTTCCGGATTAGCTCCACGAGGTTGTCCTTTTCCTCCCGGTTGAGGCCCGCAGCGGGTTCGTCGAGCAGCAGCAGGCGGGGCTTTGCCGCAAGGGCGCGCGCCCATTCCGTGCGGCGCTGGTCGCCGTAGGAGAGGTTCTTCGCAAGCTCATCTTTTTTATCAAGGATGCCCACATAGTCCAGCAGATATTCCGCGTTTTGGCGGATTTCGCGCTCCTCGCGCCGCTGGGCGGGGTGCCGCAGCAGTGCGCCCGCCACGGATTGTTTGGTGACGCTGTGCGCGCCGCTCATCACGTTTTCGAGCACGCTTAAATTTTTGAACAGGCGCACATTCTGGAACGTGCGGACGATGCCCATCTTTGTGATTTTGTGGGGCTTGAGGCCGACGAGCTGCTTGCCGTCAAATAAAATCTCGCCGGAGGTTGCCTTATAAAAGCCGGTCATGCAGTTGAAGGCGGAGGTTTTGCCGGCACCGTTGGGGCCGATCAGCGAGGTGATGGAGCCCTCTTCAATGCCGAAGCTCAGGCCCTCCACGGCAACGATGCCGCTGAAACGCATGGTGAGGTCGTTGATTTGCATCATCATGATACTTTACGCCTCCTTTCCGGCCAAAAGCCCTGCGGGCGGACAATCATCACGACAATCAGCAGGAGGCCGAAGATCAGCATCCGGTTGTCCCCGAGGATGGGGATATCCCGCACGATTTCCGGGAAGATCGCGAAGAAAAACGCGCCGACGATGACACCCGGGATTTTCCCCATGCCGCCCAAAATCACGGCGAGCAGGATGTTGACCGACTGCGTAAAATCGAACGAGCCGGGGGAAATGGAGGTCATCTTGACAGCGAAAAAGCTGCCGGTGATGCCGCCGAGCACCGCGCCGATCATGTAGGCGTAGAGCTTATAGCGTGTGGTGTTCACGCCCATGGCCTGCGCCGCGTCCTCGTCCTCGCGGATGTACGCGAGCGCCCTGCCGAAGCGGGAATTCCGGATGCGGTGGGAGATGAAAATGTAAATCACCAGCAGCACGAGGAACACATAGTACCAGTGGCTGATTTTCGTCAGGTGGATGCCGAAGAAATCCGGCCGGGCGATGCCGTTGAGGCCGCTGGCGGAGCCCGTGATATCGAGGTTGCGGGCGGTGATGCGCACAATTTCCGCAAAGCCGAGGGTCACGATGGCGAGGTAATCGCTGCGCAGCTTAAGGGTCGGCGCGCCGATGAGTACCGCCATCAAAAGCGAAACGAGGATGGAAATGGGCAGCGTGAGCCAGAAGTTCCATCCGAGGTTGTTGATCAAAATGCCCGTGGTATACGCGCCGATGGCGAACTTTGCGGCATAGCCCAAATCGCACAGGCCCGTGTAGCCGACGATGACGTTCAACCCCAGCGCGAGCAAGGCGTAGAACATGGCGTTCCACAGCACGTTGAGGGCGTAGTTATCCAAAATCAGCGGAAAAACCGCCATGGCCGCGAACGCAATCACAGGGGCGCCGAATTTGAAGGCCTTGTGATCAAACAGGCGGGTCAGATTCTTAAATCGCATTCCTACATCCTCTCTATTTCGGATTTGCCCAGCAATCCGTTGGGGCGGAGTATCAGGATCATAATGAGCAGCCCGAAGGCGAACACATCCTTCCAGGAGGAGCCCAAAAACTGCGTCCCGGCGGACTCCAACAGCCCCAGCAGCAGGCCGCCGAGCATTGCGCCCGGGATGGAGCCGATGCCGCCGATGACCGCCGCCGTAAAGGCCTTGATGCCGATGGTGTAGCCCATGTTATACTGGACATTGCCGTAGTACACGCAGGCCATGACCCCGGCGATTGCCGCAAGGGCGGACCCCAGCATAAAGGTCATGCCAATGGTTTTGTTCACGTTCACGCCCATGAGCCGGCAAGCGTCTTGATCGAGCGCGATGGCGCGCATGGCCTTGCCGGTTTTTGTTTTGCCGATGAAGAGCGTCAGCGCCACCATCAGCAGGGCGGAAACGCCGAGCATCACCATTTGTATGTAGGTGATTGTGATGCTGCCGATGCGCACGCCGGCCGCGTTATCGAACCCGCTGCTGAAAAAGAGCGGCTGGCTGTTGGTGAGGAACATCACGGCGTTATAGATGACCAGCGAAACGCCGATGGCCGTAATCAGCAGCGAAAGGCGCGGCGCGCCCAGCAGCGGCCGGTAGGCGAAGCGCTGCGCCAAAAAACCGAGCGCCGCCGCGAAGAACATCGCAGCGACGGCGGCGCAGATGATGCTCGCCCAGCCGGGCAGGATGGCAGAAAGCGCACCGAAGACAGACAGGCACACGAATGCGCCTGTCATATAAATATCTC